>Ga0224559_1000549_pt1 | contig 24357 bp, 21 predicted proteins | sample 714S33034metaG_FD_180676 | JGI IMG/M metagenome (GOLD analysis project Ga0224559, IMG submission 180676) | Peat soil microbial communities from Stordalen Mire, Sweden - 717 S3 30-34 | ecosystem: Environmental > Terrestrial > Soil > Wetlands > Peat | place: Sweden: Norrbotten County, Stordalen... | reverse complement strand
AAGGAATCCGGAGGCGCCAAGGGACGGCGGACGGGCGTGGCCGGGCGGCAAGCGGCGAAACCACGATGTTGCGCGAGGCGGGGCGGGGTTCCAGATCTGGGTCGGTGAGAATCATCATGCTCGGAGGCGCTGTGTACGCGGCTCCGGTTAATTCTCATTCTACGCGGGTTCGTTGTATTCCACTGTCCGCTGGCCTTGATAGGGCGGCAAAGCTGGACCCTCGGGTACCCCCATCCATATTTTGGGCGCAAAATCCTTGTTTTCTTGAGGTTACAAGGAGGGTTGCGCTGCAAAATATAGAAAACAATGAAGTTCCCTGCAAAATATTCCAGGATAAGGAGTTACGGGAGGTTTTGGCCTCTGACGCTCGCTTCCGGCTGACAGACAGCGCGAAGAGGACGTACCGGGACGTGATTTGAAGGAAAACTTCTGAGGATCATTGTGCAATAAAACGAGGAAATAATCTGCAAGCATCTGCGGTGCGGCCAGCCGCTCGCTATTCGCTCGCATGGGGTTCGTGGTGTCCAAGCTCCCGGTGACTCTTAACCTAAGCACTAAATATGGGTGCCCCAGGTCCGGATTTTCGGACCTGGGAGTGCGCCTCCGTGCTCCCGCCTCCATCCGGTCCACTCCGACTCGATTTCTACAGTTCCTTCAATCCCAGTCGCATAATGCCGAAAACTGGACCATGGCCAATCCTCCGGCTTCTCGACCAGACCGCGGACCACTGGATTGCGATGCATATAACGTAATTTCTCGACGCGCTTCTCTTCTGTAAAGACGTTGAAGTCGTAGTAACGGACCTGCCAGAACGGGCGCTCGCGCCGCCGCAGCGTGACAGAGAGCTTGATTGCCTTGATGGCTTGGTCAAGGGTGGACCGGCCCGGCTCGTTCACTAATAGATGGACGTGTTCTGGCATCACCACGTATCCGGCAACGACAAAGCTGTACTTTTTCCGGATTCGTCCCAACGCGTCCTCGAAGAGATTTTTTGCTTCGGGCGAAGCGAGGTACGGGAGACGACGATAGCAGCTAAAGGTGAGAAAGTGCATGTCACCGCATTGCTGGTAACGAACGAGTCTCTCCGTCATGGAGTTGAGGATACACCGGCGGTCCATCCCAGGTCCCCAACTGCGAGGGACCTGGGGCACCCAGTTTTGGGTTTACTGCCTTGTTGGGACCTGCGCCACCCGCCTATAATGTCACCATGGCTTGTGGTGAACACGACCGATTAAAAAAAGATTGGCAAGGGAAAGAGCGCGAATCCTGTAGGCTGAGCGTGGGCGGCTATGGAATACGCAAGCAGTTGCGTCCGAGAGGGCAGGGGCGCATATCGACTCTCGATGAAATCGTCAATCTCTATATCCGTGAACATCGCAACGGCGCACGTGAAGAAATGCGGGGCTTCGAGAGTGAGCGTAGCCCGTCGGCGGCAATTCGCAGGGCTGCGCTTTGTATGACAAAGGACAGTAAGCGACATGCGCACCAGCGGCGCATTCCGAAGGGACTTCTCGAAAAGGTTGAGGTGCGGCTCCAAGCGATCAACCGGAATCTAGCAAAAGCTGCTGACTTCGCCGCGCTTCATAAACTCGTGGACAAAGAAATAGGACAAATCAAGGGCATTGGTGCCCTGACGGTGTACGACATCTCGCACCGTATTGGAGCTTATTACAGGAAAGCGCCTGAGCACGTATACCTACATGCCGGAACGAGGATTGGTGCACGTGTCTTTAGCATTAATGGCGATTCATTCGATCCCAAGACTTTGCCTAAATCGTTCACATGCCTTTCGCCCGCAGAAATCGAAGACTGCCTGTGCATCTACAAAGATGAACTTTACGAAGCGCAGACGCAAAGGGGTGAACCACATAAAATTCTGCGCCGTATGTCAAGGAGAAGTTAAGAAGGTGTGGGAAGCTGATAGCCTTCCGCCAAATTTTTAAACAGTACTGAGAAAGCAACTATTGAGGCTTCGCGCCGCCTCCGATTGTCAGATCGTTGTACACTTCTACCACACCCGACACTTGGCTGGTGATTTTCTCGGCCAACTCGCGGGAGGATTCGTCCACCACTGTTCCTGAGAGGGTAACCTCACGATGAAGTGAAACCGGGGTAATGACGGCGCTTTTCAGCGCCTTGGAAGTACTCACCCCTACGGCTAAAGGCAGGAGACCAGTGAAGCTGTAGATTCATTTGAAATCTCGCTCACCAGTGATCTTCCATTCCCCGGCTACTCTTTTAAGGGACAACTCGGAGGGAGTAAAGCGTTCCACGGCTCCCTTGGAATCTTTTGTTACGACTTCTTTGACAAGCCGGAGTTGTACGTACGTCGGGGTTTGGTTATAGATGGCAGAATCTTTAATTTTGAACATGATCACCCGGCTGTCGTGGTCCTTAAACCAGGCCTCCATATAGTCGTGCACGAACGCGTTGCTAACATTCTGGCGAAGAAAATAACGGTCTACCTGGTCTGCGTAACAGTTAGCAATAAGGGTCGGATCGTTTGATTCGTAAGCCTTGGCCCAATTGTCAAGGGCGCGGGCGACCTCAGCATAAACATTGCCCGAAGCCGCCTCAGCAGTCAGAGTCGCCGCAGCGCTGGAAGCGCCTGGCTTGATGTTTTCACTAGGCTGCGCATTGGGAGCCGGGCGATCGGACAGGGCGGTTTCTGGTAACGATTGAGGCGGTGCGGACACAGTCGGTGCGGGTAGTGGCGGCGAAAACTCCAGGGTGCAATCATCCAATACCGGTAGTCCAATGGCGCCACCACTGTATGACACAAAATGTAGAGAGCTTGCATACGTCCCGCGCGCCAGCACGCGGTCTCCATCACTATTTTGGAACCTAGCGATAGCGGCTTTCAACTCTTCTAGGCTCATGTTGCACTCTACGCCTGCGCCAGACCAACTGGGGTCTTCGTCCAGTACATTAATGAAGAACCGGCAATAGGTTCTGGGGTCCGCCTCACCGTGTTGGAATCCCGCCTTCCCATAGGCCAATAGATTTAAGCATGGGTCATAATTAGGTACTGTGGACGGCTCCCACGCATGCCCTCCATATATTCCATGGATGGTGAGTTTGGTCCCTGTTGATATCTGGTTCCTAGTAATGAGGATTTTTTTAACACTGTAAACAACCGGCGCGACATCACTGGATTCATCGCTACCCGTGTTAGCATCGTCGTAATTCACCGCCGAGTGCATCAGAGACTGGTTAGGCCGTGTCGCCGGGTTCCGCTCTCCGTTGAACCAAATTACACCGAGAATCAGCAGCAGTATCCCCCCGGCGGTGTTCATAAAGGTCTTGTTGTGCGGGCTGAGGCTCCGATACCAAGCTGCAAAATTGTGTAAGACCGCCGAACTGCGCGTTAGCCCGCAGGTAATGCAGCGCATCGGATAGAATGGAATTGCCAATAGCCAAAAGCCGCCGGTAATCACCACCATGAAAAAGGTGCCGAACCCTAGTGACCTCTTAAATCCGGTCAACTTCCCGCAGTTCGGGCAATAAATCATCTGCATGGGTGTACCTCGAACGAGGTGAATTCTGTCTAATATCCAACATCACAATCTACCACAATGTATGGGTACCATAGGCCCAGATTTACTGACCTGGGAATGATACCAACCGTTTCATTGCGGCTTGGCCGGATGCTGCGGCTGCGGATGATTCTCGCGGCTTTCAACGCCGACTTCGATGGCTTCGCCGAGAGCTAGCGGCAGCTCCTGCTGCTGCGGCTTGGCGGACTCGTAGGCGCGCACAATTCTCTGCACGAGGGTGTGGCGGACGACGTCAGCTTCCTCGAAGTGGCAGAAGTGGATGCCTTCGACGCCGTCGAGAATGTTAATGGCGTCGAGCAGGCCGGACTTGCGCGGGATGGGCAAATCGATCTGCGTGATGTCGCCAGTGATGACCGCTTTGGAGTTGTTGCCCATGCGGGTGAGGAACATCTTCATCTGTTCGATGGTGGTGTTCTGCGCCTCGTCCATGATGATGAAGGCGTCGTTGAGGGTGCGGCCGCGCATGAAGGCCAGAGGAGCGACTTCAATGATGTTTTTCTCGAACATCTTGTCGACCTTTTCGGGATCGAGCAGGTCGTAGAGCGCGTCGTAAAGCGGGCGCAGGTAGGGGTCCACCTTTTCCTGGAGTGTTCCGGGAAGGAAGCCGAGGCGCTCGCCGGCCTCGACCGCGGGACGAACGAGTACGATGCGGCTGACTTTTTTGGCGTTCATGGCGGCCACGGCCATGGCAACGGCAAGATAGGTTTTGCCAGTGCCTGCGGGGCCGACGCCGAAGACCATATCGAATTGCTCGATGGCCTCGACATACTTGCGCTGATTGATGGATCGCGGCTGGACGGTGCGCTTGACGCCTGCCGAGCGCTGCTTGCCGCTGTCGGCGAGCGAACGCAGGGTGACGGCGGGGTCGGTAACGACCAGGCGCAGGAGGCCGTTGAGTTCGCCGTTGTGGGGGTTGACGCCCTGGCGGCGCAGGGTCTCGAAGTCGGAGAAGATGCCACGGACGCGGGCGACGGCGGGTTCAGGGCCTTCGACGTGGACGGCGTCGGAGCGAAGATCGATGCGCACACCGAGCGAGTCTTCGATGAGCCTGAGGTTTTCATCGCGAGTCCCGAAGAGGGGCTCGAGGTTGGGCGTGATCTCCAAAGCGATCTTCAATGGGTTCGATGGCCTCCATGAGGGTGTGCGGTAGAGGTGAAAAAACGGCTGGCGGCTGCTGCCGCCTTACTATCAAGGATATCGTCTGAAGGCAAGGCAAAGGCAGGCGCAAGGCGCTGCGCGAGCAAAAAACGAGTGGGCTGAGAGGAAAGGCGCGGGGCGTGGCGCAGGACCGAGCCGTAGCTCTGGGCTGTGGAGCCAAACCGCGGGATGGAGTAGGCTACCAAATCGTTAATTCGGTATCTGCGCTAGAGAGTAGCGCCAAAGACGCGGGGAGTCAATGCGGGGCGCAAGAATTTTTAACCAATAGTGTGCCTTGGCGGTAACGGGGAAACGCCTCGGCACTCTCCGCGCCCACTCCACGCAACATACAGGCTGGTTTGGTGTTCAGATTTTCAGGGTACCTCATCATTGATTCGGTATATCGTGGGCATTGTTCCGCCAGGGCTGTATTCTTACGTTCTATGAAGCTGAAGGAAAGGCAATCATGATCGGGTTCGTGTCGCTGGCATTTACGAATTTTAGAAATCGCAGCTGGAATTCATTGGGAATGGCTTTGCTTGGGCTGGCCTCTCTGCCGGCTTTGAGTGGATGCGCGGCATTACAAGTGAAGATGGGAACGAAGGTATATCTTGCCAAGCTATCCGTCAGTTCCATCGAAGTCAGCCAGCCAAAGGGCGCCGGAATCGGACCTGGACAGAAATCTCCTCTCGTGGTGACTGTGACCCAGCCGGACGGCAAAGTGCTGACGACGGAAGGGGCTGGCAATGGGAAGGTCTTGTGGGAGGACCTCAAGGTCGAGTCAACAGTCGTCGCCGTCAGCAAAAAAGGTGTTGTCTCTCTCCCTGAGGACCCAAGGGTCAGTGATGGCAAGCTTCCGCATCTGATCATTACGGCGCCCAGCCATCCTGACCTCCGCGCGGAGTTGGACATTCCGTTGCGGTACGACTACAGATATAGTGCATATTTTTCCGGCAGTAGCGGCTCGAGCGGGATGAATGGCACCAGTGGATTGGACGGATCAAACGGTAGTGTAGGCTCGATGGATCCAAACCATCCTTCTGCGGGCGGAAACGGCACGGACGGGGGGAGGGGCTCAGATGGCAGCGATGGGGGGCGGGGAGGAGATGGACCGCCCGTAAAGCTCTGGGTGGCACTTCGCTCCGGAAGCCATCCACTTTTACAGGTGAGCGTCTTAGTCGAAGGCAGAACCAAACTCTATCTGGTTGATCCCCAGGGAGGTTCGTTGACGGTGAGTAGCGATGGAGGATCTGGCGGATCAGGCGGAAAGGGAGGCCGGGGAGGCCGAGGCGGCTCTGGCGGGACTGGATCTCCGAACGGAAGCAATGGCAGCGATGGCTCGAATGGACGGGACGGCTCGGATGGTTCGCGAGGAAGCGGGGGACGCATTACTGTGACCTACGATCCTCAGGTCAAGCCGTACCTGGCGGTGATCCACCTTTCCAATTCGGGTGGGCCAAAGCCGATCTTTTTTGAGGAGCCGGTTGATCCACTGTGGTGAGCGGGAGCCGTCAGGCCACATTGACCCGCCGCCCGATTTCCCGTAGACTTAGAAATTGCGAGGGATGCGGCTCCGGTTGCATTCTGACACCGCTAATTTATGTCTGATTTCAGGCCCCCTGAAATCTGGGCTGAGATCAAGGAAGAATAATGGCAAACCATGTATCGTCGCTGAAGCGCGCCCGGCAGACCGTAACCCGCACCGAAGTGAATCGCGCCAGCCGCAGCCGTGTGCGCACCAGCTTGCGCTCGCTGCGCGAAGCACTCGTTAAGGGCGATGTGAAAGCCGCCCAGGCACAGTATCGCGAGACCGTCTCCACCCTCGACAAGAGCGTGCAGAAGGGGATTTTGCACGACAACACCGTTTCCCGCTACAAGAGCCGGCTGAATGCGCGGCTGAAGGCTTTGGTCACCGCCAAGGCGTAGCGCGAAAGCCGACAAGGCTCCAAAAAGGTTGAAGAACCGCGAACGGCCATGGGCGACCTTGGCCGTTCGTGGTTTTTTCCGCTTAATTCCTGGCTAAAAATCGTAGCGCAGGCTGAAGACCGGGTAGCGGCCCATCTGGTCGGCTTTGGCGATGGGCAGGCCACTGCTATTGCCGCAGCCCCAGGAGACCTGGCAATCGTCAAGCCAGACGTAGCCCATCAGGTTGCCGCGATTGAGGATATTTTCCGCGCCGGCATGGACCTCAAAGACGCCTCTAGATACGCGGAAGCGGCGTTCCAGCTCCAGATCCAGGCGGCTGTAGAGTGGGCCGCGCAGGGCGTTGATGCGGGCCAGGTCGTAGATGCCGCGGCTCTGCGCCAGCGAATCGGTCACATCAAAGGGCGTGTACGGATGCCCGCTGGAGGCCGATTCTCGCAGGTCGAGCTGGATTCCCTTCCACAGGCGGAGATTGGCCAGTGCGGTTGCCGCCATGGGCGTGTTGTAGTTACCGGAGCGGCGAATGCTGTCGAGGGCGCGGTAGGTGGTTTGGGAACGGGCGGCGGAGAAAAGCAACTGGGTACGGCTGCTCCAATGGGCGCGCAGCGCCAGCTCCACGCCGCGGGACTGGGCGGTTCCAGCGCTGGTCAGCGGCAACCAGACAAAGCCCTGCCCCAGAGTGTCGACCATATTGGAGAGCATCAGGGCCGGGTATTCGGTGGAAACAGCTTCGCGCCGGTAATTTTTTTGATAGGCCTCCACGTCGAGCGTGCCCCAGTTGGCCTGGAGGACTCTCATCCCCACGGCTCCCTGGCGAACCTGGACAGGTTGCAGCTTGCGGTTGCCGGGGTAGCTGATCATGTCCATGATCGGGGGCAATTGCGAGGAGATATTCAGGGAGCCGTGGAGCGTTTGGCGGCTGTTGAGCCGGTAGGCGAGCGAGAGGCGCGGGTCAAGAGCATAGCTGCCGGTAATGGCAAAGCTTTCAGCGCGCAGGCCGGCCAATAAATTCCAGCGCTTGCCCAAGCTGCCTTCGGCCTCGACAAAGGCGGCGGTTTGGCCGGTGGAAAATTTACGCTGAAAAGTGACGGCGTCGGACCGGGCCGGATCTGCGCTGAAGGGGGATTTCTGGCCGTTGGGCTGGGCGACGGAGTCGTCCGGGGTGGCCAGCTTGCCGCTTACGCCGGCGGAGAGAAGCCAACCGCGCAGGCCGGCTCGCAGTTCATAGTTCAAAGACGACAGGCCGGTGCGCGAGTCTTCGTTGTAAGTGGGAAGCAGAGTAACCGTATGACAGTTACCGTTCTTATCCAGGACTTCGCCAATCTGCTGCTGCTGACCTATCTTCTGCCGGGTGAGTGAATAACTGGCGATAAGATTTGAGGTAAGTTGCGGTGAGTAGTTATGCCTCCAACTTATCGCCTCGGTGGTGCGCCAGCCGGAATATTGAGTTTGATAGATACTGGTTGCTCCGGGCGACGGGCAGGGTGTCATATCGATGGAATCAGCGCCGCTCAGGCTGAGAAATGAGAGCATATCGCGGGTTGTGGGACTAATCTCGACGCGGGCCAAGCCGTTGGTATAAGTGGGAACGCCGTTGATGCCGATGTCGTTAGTGACCAGGTTCAGTATGCTGCGATGCGCTGAAAGCAGCAGGCTCCCCTTGCGGGCCAGAGCGCGCTGGTAAAGGCCGCCCGCGCCCGCAATGCCGGCAGAAAGATTACCCGACTGGCGCGCCTCGCCCATATCGCGAGTGTGAATCTCAATCAGCGAAGAAAGGCGGCTGGAATAGGCGGCATCGTAAACGTCGTCTCTCATCTCCATGCTGCCGACTGCCGTGGAATCGATCATGGAGGTGAATCCGCCGGTTGAGCCGGAGAGCGAAAAATGGTTGATATTTGGGACTTCGACGCCATCAACGACAAAGAGATTTTCGGCCGGATGGCCGCCGCGCACCAGCACATCGTTGCTGAGATCGGAAACCCACACTACGCCCGGCAGCACTTGCAGATAGCGGCTGAAGTCTCCGTAAGTTCCCGCCGAAGAAAGTATCTCGGCCTGGGTGACATTCATCTCCGGCGCGAGGGGGTCCAGAGCCTCCGGTGCGGCGGCAACTACGTGCAGCGTGGTGGAGACCCTGGGGATGATGACGCGGGGCGGAGCAGAGCCTTCCATGCTGGGCGCTTCCACTGCAGCGGAGTCAACACGCGCGATCTCCTGTCGCGACTGTGCAAGCAGGCGTGCGGGAGGCGCGGCAATGAGGAACATAAGAGAGCAGTAAACGAGCAGATATCTTCGCGTTGCTGCGAAAGACAGATTGCCAGGCTTGGTGAAGTTAGTCATTTCTAACTAAGTGTCGTTTGTATTTTGATAATTGGAAATATCTCATCCGAGCGCGAATCAGTAATGGGTGGCTCAATTTGAGACAGTTTGGAAGAAGTAACTTATAGGCTTTTTAGATAGCAGTAATCATATTGAGAGTTGCCGGTAACTTGGATGGAGTTACCGGCAAGTAATTCTATCTGGAGCGCTTTATAGAAGCTCGAAGATGCCGGCGGCTCCCATGCCTCCGCCTACGCACATGGTGACCATGCCATAGCGGAGTTGGCGGCGGCGCATCTCAGCCAGCAGCGTGGCGGTGAGCTTGGCGCCGGTGCAACCCAGAGGGTGACCGAGGGCGATGGCGCCGCCGTTGACGTTGATGCGCTTCGGGTCGAGGCCCAGTTCGCGGATGACGGCCAGGGCCTGCGCGGCAAAGGCCTCGTTGAGTTCGATGAGGCCGATGTCGGCGAGGGTGAAACCGGCGAGGCGCATAGCTTTGCGAATGGCGGTAACGGGGCCCATGCCCATCTCCTCGGGCAAGCAGCCGGTGGCGGCATAGGCAACCAGACGGCCGAGAGGGTGCAGGCCCAGTTCGCGGGCGCGGCCGGCTTCCATCAAAACAGCGGCAGCGGCGCCGTCGGAGATCTGCGAGGAGTTGCCGGCAGTGACGGTTCCCTGCGCGTGAAAGGCTGGTTTCAGCTTGGCGAGAGATTCGAGCGAGTTGTCGGCGCGCGGACCTTCGTCGGCGGCGAAGACGCTCTCCGACATTTCCGGCTGACCGGCTTTTTTGCCGGGAACGGCGGTGGTCACTTTTACCGGAATCAGTTCATCGGCAAAGCGGCCTGCGGCCTGCGCGGCCAGGGCCTTCTCGTGGCTGGCGTGGGCGAAGGCATCCTGATCCGCGCGAGAGATGTTGTAGTGGCGAGCGACCCGCTCGGCGGTGAGGCCCATGGTGAGAAGCGCGGCCGGGTAGTTCTCGGCAAGCCAGGGATTGGGGCTGGGCTTGAGGCCGCCAAGAGGCAGCAGGCTCATGGATTCGACCCCGCCGGCCACAACAACACGGTCGCCGCCGGCGCGGATGCGCAGATCGGCCTGGACGATGGCCTCAAGTCCCGAGGCACAGAGACGGTTGACGGTGACGCCGGGAACCTCGACCGGCAATTGTGCGCGCAGGGAGGCAAAACGGGCAACGTTCCAGCCCTGTTCGCCCTCCGGCTGAGCGCAGCCAAGGATTACATCGTCGATTTCGGCGCGATCCAGGCCGGGAACCCGCTCCAAAGCTCCGCGAATGGCAAGCGCGGCGAGGTCGTCGGGGCGGGTGGTCGACAGGGCGCCTTTGGGGGCGCGGCCTACCGGGGTACGAACGGCGCTGACGATGACGGCTTCCGACATGGGAGGTGCTCCTTTGAATTGTGTCTTATTTTCTACTTATATGCAGTTACCTGAGTAATAACAGGAAGGAAAGTGATGGAATAACAACCAGATCGGCCAATAAAGCGCCATCGGTGCTCCTACCAGTATCCACAATCCATTTTTTTTGAAACGCCAAAGGCACAATACGAATACGATCATCCATACAATTGCGGACGGAATACTAATCGAGAGCATCGCATGGTAATCAAGCGGCATCCTTCTGCCGGGAGTCGATCCTCCAAAGAAGGCTGCGATTAGAGAGATTATCATGGCGATCCAGTATCTTTGCCTCTCCGTCATTTGCAGCTCAACTCCTTCAATGGATTATTCATAATCGGCTGAACCAAGTCGTGATTCAGTCTGGCATCTCCAGCATGGTCCAGGCGCTTTTCGAGTAGTAATGGTAAACGGTGCGGCGTTCCACAATCGTATCGGCGACGGCGTCGTGGTCCAGCCGCGCCGGGCGAATCTCCAGGCCGGCCTGGGCCTGGCGAACCTGATCGGGCGAGGCGGGATCGATGCCCCAGTTGAAACCGAGAACGCCGCTCGGGTCGTGAGCTTGCAGCCGCTCGGTTTCCGGCGCGGCGGAGAGCACCAGCAACTCGGCCGGGGCGCTGGAAAAGTAGACCAGCAGCGAAACGGTTCCCCGCTCGGAACAGAGAACCGCCCAATCGGAGGAGCCGGCGCGCTCCAGGCTGGCGTGGATGACGTTTTCCGGGTGATGCGCCTCGTAGGTCTGTGGAATCAGGCACCCTCGGCGGTTGAGCAGGGTTGCAAGCTCCTCGGGCAGGCTGGGAAACGAGCTGACCGGCAGATGGCGGATGATGTACGGAGTTGACCGGCCGGCAATGACGATGTGGCCGGATACGTTGAGTTGCGCCGGGGCCGGCTCGGAGTGCTGCGCCGGAACAAGCGAGCAGGGGCAGAGCAATCCAGCTAACAAGCAAACCTTCGTTCTCACTCCGGCACCAATCATGTCAAATTCTCAGAACCTTTTCATCATCAGCCCATTCCACATAAACTGCAAAATCAATTTCGCAGTGGCTTGCCGGTTTTGAGCGTGTAGCCGATACGCTCCTGGGTTTTGCGCTCGCCGCAGAGAGAGAGAAAGGCCTCGCGTTCCAAGTCGAGGATGTACTGTTCGCTGACCATGGTTCCGGAGGTCACGCGGCCGCAGGCCAGAACGTACGCTGCCCAGCGGGCGACCTTCTGGTCGTGTTCGGAGGCGAATTCGGCCTCGCCCATGAGAGCGACGCCGGTTTCGAGCGTGGCCAAAGCTGCCGTGCCGGGTGCAGGAATTCTCATTCGCGGCTGCGGCGCGGCGTAGCCTGACCCGGCCAGCACCGCAGCCTGGGCCTTGGCGTCCAGCAGCAGGCGCTCGCGGTTGAGGGTGATGCGATCCGTGGGAGCCAGCAAACCGAGTGTGCGCGCCTCGGCAGCCGAGGTGGAGACCTTGGCCAGAGCGATGGTTTCAAAGGAGCGCCTGAGCGCAGTGGCCAACTCCGTGGACTGGGCAAAGCGCGAAGGTGGATCGCGCGGGTCAGGCGGCGCAAATGCCGTGGCTGCGTCAATGGCCCGCAATAACATTTCCTTGGTTCCGCCGCCGCCGGGAATCAGTCCAACGCCCGCTTCGACCAGGCCGATGTAAGTTTCCGCATGTGCCTGGCGGCAGACTGTGTGCAGGCAGATCTCCGCGCCGCCGCCGAAGGTCATGCCAAAGGGAGCGGCGACAACCGGACGCGGGCAGTATTTGATGGCCATGGTCATCTGCTGGAATCCGTGAATGACCGCATTGAGTTCCTCCCACTCGCCTTCTTGCGCGGCCAGCAGCAGTTGCATCAGGTTGGCGCCGACGGAAAAGTTTTCGCGGTCGCTGGCGATGACGAAACCGGAAAAGTCGCGCACCGCATCAGAAGCGGGATTGAGCACCGCAGAGACCAGCGCCAGCACGTCGCCGCCGATGGCGTTTTTGAGCGAGTGCAACTCGATGCATCCGATGCCGTCGCCCAGATCGATGAGCGAAGCTCCGGCGTTAGAGCGGACGACACCGTTGGAGCGGCGGAAGTCGGCGATGCGGGCGTGGCCGGGGAAAGTAGCGACGGATTCGAGGCGATTCCGCTGCGGCTGGAAACACTCACGGCCATCGCTGGCGTACCAACTCTGCTGACCGGCGACGAGCAAAGCCTCAACGCGCGGACTGACCGACAAGCCAAGGGACTTCATGCGGCTAATCGACGAAGCAACTCCGACTGCATCCCACATTTCAAAGGGGCCCAGCTCCCAGTTGAAGCCGGCGCGCAGAGCACGGTCGATGGAGGCCGCGTCACCGGCCACTTCGCCGATGCGGTCGGCGGCATAGTTCCACAACGAGGCAAGAAAGGGCAACAGGAAGGCCGCGGCTTTGTCTTTCGCCGGATTATTTTCGAGCAGCAGCCGCAGCCGTTCCGGGAGCGTGGCGGCGTTTTTGGCCATCTCCAGAGCGGGCAGGGCAGGTTTAACTGCCGGGCGGTACTCGTAAGTGTTGAGATCGAGCACCAGGCGATGGTCTTTTCCGTCGGCGCCGCGCGTCTTTTTATAGAAGCCCTGGCGGGTTTTGTCGCCCAGCCATTTACGGCTGAGCATCTGCTCAAGGATCTTGGAAAAGCCGCTTTGCGCAACGCCCTGAGGGAAATTAGAGGCTACGTGGGCAAGGATGTCGATGCCCACCATATCAGCCAGCCGGAATGTACCGGTGCGCGGCCAGCCGAGCGCCTGGCCAGTCAGCGCATCCACTTCTTCGATGGTGAGGCCCTGCTCCAACATCAGCGCAGCAGCCGCGAACATCACCGAGACGCCGATGCGGTTGGCGATGAAGTTGGGGGTGTCGTTGGCAAAGACGACCTGCTTGCCGAGGTTGCGGTCGGCGAAGGCGGCAAAGGCGGCCACTACGGCAGGATCGGTTTCGGCGGTGGGAATGACTTCGAGGAGACGCATGTAGCGCGGCGGATTGAAAAAATGCGTTCCGAAGAAGCGGTCGTGATGCCCGGCGAGTTCGGCAGCGATCTGCTTGACCGGCAAGCCGGAGGTGTTGGTGGTGAGCAGGGCTTGAGGGGAAAGATAGGGCACAACGCGATTGAGCAGCGCCGTCTTGATGGCCAGATTCTCAGCCACGGCTTCGATGACCCAATCGCAGCCGGCCAGCTTAGGCAGATCGTCGTCGAAGTTGCCTGCGGTAATCAGCGCGGCAAGCGTTGACTCGTAGAGGGCGGCTGGCTTGGCCTTGACCAGAGCGCCGAGCGCGGCCCTGGCAAGCGGCGCCGCGGCTTTATCCTGCAGAGCGAGGTCGAGGAGGAGGGTGGGGATTCCGGCGTTGGCCAAGTGAGCGGCGATGCGAGAGCCCATGGTTCCAGCGCCGAGTACGGCGGCGCGGCGAACCAAAAGCGGTAGAGCAATCGCGTGAGGCGGTGGGTCGGCAGGCCCGGAAATCGGAGTGCTGGACGGAGGAATTGTGCTCATTGGGGCTCTCTCTGCGCGGCTTCAGACGGGAATTATGGGCCACGCGGAAACCATCGCAGAATACGTAAGTGCGCGGCACACGGTCAAGGAAGAATGGCCGGACTGCCGCAAGAATGTCCCTTCGGTCTGAAAGCGCATGAGGTTGCGCGAGATCAGTTCGCGCACGGTTTCCAACTTATTTGCCTGCTTCTGGCGGGTTGACGGCAATTGAAACTCAATGCCGCTGCTGCGTCATGGAGTGCGTCGATCCGACGGACGTACACGCCGATCGCCGGAATTTGACCGCCGGTCAACCGGAGGCGTAACTACCGGAGGCACGATGACAGGCTTTTTAGGAGGAGTGGACACACTGCTCACCGTAACAGAATCTTTGCTGGAGGGCCCCGTGCTGGTGGTCAACAACTTATTCAGAACCGGTGTATTACCGCGTTGCGTTTCCACAAAATCCACGCCCTCAGCTGTCAGCGTGAAAGCCGAATTGTCCGCTCGCGTGATGTACCCTTTCTTCATTAGATACCAGGTCGTGAACTCCAAATAATCACGGGGAAAACCCATGCGCGTTTCAATTACCATAAGTTGAACTTCAGGATTAGCCGGGTGCGTGCGACGCTGAATATAGAGCAGCGCGAGAAGCGCCCAGCGCCGGTTCAACTCTCCGTCGAAAGAATCCATGAAATCAACCAAAGTGGACATAGGGTCCGGCGGAGGCGCCTCGGTTTCACAACTCGCATCGTATTTGGCGCGCTTTACTGGATCGGACAATACGTCATATGCCTGCTTCAACAGGAAGAATTTTCCGGCATCGCCGGTTTCCGTGTTGTCCGGGTGAAGGCGGGCAGCCAGGAATTTATAGACGCGATGGATTGTATCTGGCTCAGCCTTGGAGCTGATCTGGAGGAATTCGTAATAATTAGGAGTTTTCATCTGGTCCCCATTGAGGGACGCTCCTCTCCCTTGGAGTGGAGATCCATCGCCGCCTCTCGGCTAAGTCAACGATATTCCAGCCGCTTCTGCTCGTTGACTCTAAGATGATGGCGGCGGTTCAAAGACTCAAAATTGCAATACAAGATGATATTGGCATTGAGGCTGCCGGGCCGTTGGTTTGACCCTCCCCGGTCGAGGGCAATACTTTGAAAGGGTGCGCGAATTATCACCCCAGCGACGAAGACCTGTCGCTGGGGGCCCCGGATTACCAACCGTATTACTGGTCGCGCGCCTGGACGAAGGAGATCGGATGCAAAACAGAAGTTTCCCCTGGATTTGGAAGGGCGTTTGTGCGCTGATGCTGGCGGCGATGGCCGTTGCGTTTGCGCAGGCGCAGGACTTGAAGAGTTTCGAGCAGAAAATCACCACCAAAGTGCTGCCCAACGGATTGACGCTGGTCATCTGCGAACGGCCGGAGGCGCCAGTCTTCAGCTACTCCACCTATATTGATGCGGGCGACGTGAACGATCCCTCGGGCGAAAGCGGGCTGGCGCATATGTTTGAGCATCTGGCCTTCAAAGGGACCAGCGAAATCGGCGTCACGGATTACGCAGCCGAAAAGATCGCACTAGCCAAGGTAGAGGCAGCCAACGCCGCCTATGAAGCTGAATTTCTGAAGGCTGTGGGCCGCGACGAAAAGAAGCTGGCGGCGCTGAAGCAAGCCTTCAAAGACGCCCAGGCCGAGGCGCACAAGTACGTGATTCCCAATCAATTCACCGATGTGGCTGAGCGCAACGGCGCTGAAGGCCTGAACGCCGAAACGGGGCTGGACCAGACGATTTACTTCTGGTCGATGCCGGAGAATCGGCTGGAGCTTTGGGCGTGGCTGGAGAGCAGCCGCCTGGCCGATACTGTGCCACGCGAGTTTTACAAGGAACGCGACGTGGTGATCGAAGAGCGGCGGATGCGCACCGACTCCAACCCGGATGGCCGGCTCTTTGAGCAGTTTGTAGCCACCGCTTATGTGGCCCACAACTACGGCCGCAGCGGCATTGGATGGCCCAGCGAAGTGAGCCAGATCAACGCCACCGAGGCGATGGAGTTTCACAAGAAGTATTACGTTGGCGCAAACATTGTGGTGGCCGTGGTGGGCGATGTGAAGGCATCCGAGGCTCTGCCGGTGCTGGAGCGGTATTTCAGCCGCGTTCCCGCCGGGGCCAAGCCGGAAGAGATGACCACCCTCGAGCCAAAACAATTTGCCGAAAAGACGGTGGTTATTCACGAGGCCACGCAGCCGATTTATATCGAAGGCTACCACCGGCCCGATTTCCGCGACCCCGACGCCGCGGTCTATGACGCCATCAGCGACATCCTCTCCAACGGCCGCGTTTCGCGGCTCTATCGCAGCCTGGTGCGCGACCAGAAGATTGCCGCCGGAGCCGAAGGCGTGAGCCCCTATCCCGGCGATAAGTATCCCGGCCTGTTTGTCTTCGCCGCTCTCCCGCTGCCGGGACACACGCCGGCGGAGATGCGTGACGCCATCCATCGAGAAATCGACAAGCTGAAGACCGCGGATGTTACTGACGAAGAGCTGGCCATGTTCAAGACCCGCACCCGCGCCGACCTGCTGCGCGGGCTGGCCAACAACCAGGGCCTGGCCAACTCGTTGGCCGAGTACCAGACTCGCTTTGGCGACTGGCGCGAGCTCTTCCTGCAATTGGACAAGGTGGAGAAGGTGACCAAAGCGGACATTCGCCGCGTGGCCAACCAGGTTTTTATCTCCAGCAATCGCACCAGCGCATGGATTGAAACCGAAGCTCCCGCGGCTGGCGAAAAAGCCGCTGCTGCGCAGAAAGATGGAGGCGCGCAATGAAAAAGATATTTCAAATGTTCCTGGTTTTTTCGGTTTGCGCGCTTGTCTTTGCGCCCAATGCTCTCAACGCTCAACAATCCAAACCATGGGAAAAAATTCCTGTCCCCAAGCTGCACGAATTTAAACCGCACCAGCCCACGCGCATCGAACTCAAAAACGGCATCATTCTGTTTCTGCAGGAAGATCACGAACTGCCGTTCATCTACGGCTCAGTGCTGATTCCCGGCGGCTCGCGCGACGAGGATGCGGCCAAGGCGGGGCTGGTCGATCTCTATGGCCAGACGTGGCGCACCAGCGGCACTGCAAAACTGACAGGCGACGCTCTCGACGACCTGCTGGAAGCCAAAGCTGCGCACATCGAAACCGGCGGCGACTCGGATTCCACGGCCCTATCGTGGGACTCGCTCAAGGGCGACTCTGACCAGGTCTTTGCGCTCGCCATGGATTTGCTGTTTCATCCCCAATTCAATGCGGAGAAGTTGCAACTGGCGCTGCAGCAGGAGGCCACGGGAATTATCCGGCGCAACGACGACGAGGGCGAAATTGCCGGGCGCGAGGCGGCCAAGCTGGTCTACGGAGCCAACAGTCCCTACACCCGGCAGCCGGAGTTCGCGACCATCGGCGCGGTAACGCTGGACGATCTGAAGGCCTGGCACGAGCAGACGATTGGCGGCAAATTGATTGTCTCCATCAGCGGCGATTTTGACCCGGCGGCGATGGAAGCCAAACTGCGCGCGGCCTTCGATGGGCTGCCTGCGGCCAAGATTGCACCGGCGCGGCACGATGTTTTTGCCGGACCCAAACCCGGCGTTTACTTTATCGACAAGGAAGACGTGAACCAGTCGAACATCGAGATTGTGGGCCTGGGCACGGACCGGCACAATCCCGACGTTCCGGCGCTGGCGGTAATGAATGAGATTCTGGGAGGCGGCTTTACCAGCCGGTTGTTCCAGAAGGTGCGCACCGAGTTAGGGTTGGCTTATGCCGTGGGCGGCAGCTACGGCTACAGTTGGGACCATCCGGGCAGCTTCCACGCCATGGTGCTCACCCAGAGCGCCACGACCGTGGATGCGACGCAGGCCGCGATGGCCGAGATTGCCGGACTCACGACCCGGCCCTTTACCGAAGAGGAGTTGGCGCGGGCCAAAGACAACATCCTCAACTCCTTCCTCTTCCGTTACGACACGCGCGAGAAAGTGCTCGCGGAAAGCGTAAAGCTGGAGTTCTACGGCTACCCCGCCGATTATCTGGAGAGTTACAAGGCCGCGCTGGAAAAGGTGACGGTCAGCGATCTGGATCGAGTGGCGAAGAAGTACATTCACCCCGACAAGCTGGCCGTTCTGGTGGTTGGCAACGGGCCGGAGATCAAGCCCGGACTGGATGAGTTGAAGCTAGGAATTGTGCAAGCGGTGGATATTACGATTCCGATGCCAAAACAGCCGGCGGTGGAGAAGAAGCAGTAAGTCAGACAAGGGCGTTTTCAGAGATGGTATAAGGAAATGGGTGCCCACCCTCGGTGCGGCTTAGTTTTTGCGCCTAGGGTGGGGAATCAGAAACTGGCGCTTAGGAAGGGAGTATAACCAGTTTTTCTTGTATGAGATAAGGCTTGTTGACGCATTCCATGATTTTTTTAGATATAAATTTTTCAAAATGGCGATATACTCAATATGTACGGATGGAATCCGTACATTCTCCGCTGGAGGGATTATGGCTACCGCAGTTACAACAATGCACAAGGAAACAATACACAAAACCCGAGAGCGGATCGATGTGCGGCTTCGTCCTGAGCAGAAGTCAGAGATTGAAAGGGCAGCCCAAATCAAAGGACTTACGGTGACAGATTTCATCATTCAGAACGCTGTCGCAAATGCCAGGCAAGCGATACGGGAGTACGAAACCTGGACTCTTGAACGTCCCGATGCGGAAATCTTCGCCGCAGCCTTGATGGAGCCTGCCGCACTGGGGTCCCAGCTAACCCAGGCAGCGAAACGTTACAAGGAGCGTTTCTTGTAACGATGAAATTTGATCGAGCACAGGACGAATCCAAATATTATTTTGAGCCGCTCGGAGAGCAGCACGACCGAGCGGCTTTCTCGTGCGGGAACGAAGCTCTGGATCAATACTTCAGGGGCGACCCCATTCGGCAGGATGTCAGCAGGAGAGTCACCAATGCCTTCGTTCTAACTCCCAACGGAAAGTTTGTTGCCGGCTTTTATACCCTGTCTTCCATCTCCATTCTCAGCGTAGATTTACCACCCAGTCTTCAGAAAAAGCTCCCTAGGCGGCCCATCGGCGCCACGCTCATCGGCCGGATGGGAAGGGATATATCTCTACGAGGAAAAGGCGTCGGCGAAATGCTGCTTATGGATGCACTCCACAAGGCATGGCAAGCCGCGAAACTTGTCTCCTGCTGGGCCGTGGTCGTGGACGCCAAAGAGGGATCTCGCGATTTTTACTTGGAGAACGAGTTCACCCCTTTCGCAACCCAACCACACAGGCTCTTCCTGTTAATGAAGAAGATCGATTTGATCTTCGGGTAATCCAGCTCCCATTCAAGACTCCATCAGCAACTACGAGAAGCGGCCCCAACAGTGCCGCTTCTCGGTCATTTTGACTTTCTATGCGAGGAACCGCTCTATGCATCGATAAGTTGGACGCAATGCCGAATGTATCCATGATTGGCAGGCAAAGCGATTTCGCACCCGCGTTATACTGCTGAATGAATTTGATCTCTTTCTCAGGAGCGCGAAAATGCTGGTGACGGCCGCTCAAAAAGAAGTGCGAACAGTTTACGTTGGAGGCTTTTGGGGGCAGCTTGTCTCCTCGGCAATTTGGCTGGCATCGGCCGCGCTTGCCACATGGGTTTCTCCACGAGCAGGCATCATCGAGCTGGTAGCGTGCGGCTTTTTCATCTTTCCGCTCACGCAACTGCTGTTGCGTTTGACCGGCAGGCCGGCCTCTCTCCCGCACGAAAATCCTCTGGGAAGGCTTGCCATGCAGATCGCGTTTTCGTTGCCGGTCACCATGCTGCTTCTTGTGCCGGTAACCGAATTCCATTTGAACTTGTTTTATCCGGCGTTGATGATCCTGGTGGGCGCGCATTATCTTCCGTTCACTTTTCTCTACGGAATGCGCATCTTCCTTCCGTTGGCGGCGATTCTTGCCGGAGGCGGTGTTGTTATAGCTCTTTACCTTCCATCGGCATTCAGTTTGGGAGGTTGGATTGGCGGCATGACGCTCTTCATCTTTGCCTGGATCGGTCGCGTCTCGGTCCAGAATGACTTGAGGTTTGAAGCATAAGCAGCCCTTGCGAGCGACAAGCGAGCTTTTAGCTCCACCGCAGGGGTTTGCAGAGTATTTCCCTCCCGGCGCGCACAATGGAAGAATGATTCAAGACCTCGGCAGCCGGGCTTTTCTAACCCTTATTCCCTGATCCCTACCCTCTGTTTTCATGGCCACCCCCTACCCCCCCTATACCCCCAGGGGGTATAAATCCCCCTTGAAATTTTGCAGATTATTTATAAACCAAATGGAATCAATACCTGTGGAAAATATTTTTCCCAAAAATATCCCGCATCGTGAGAAATGACCTCCGAAAATCAACGGGAAAATCCCGTTTTTTACCTGAAAAACCTGCTTTTCGTGGGGGACGTATAGATTCAGGCGCTCAAAATCGAGTGACTAAAATTTTCTATTCTACGATGTGAAAGCATTGCCTTAGCGCTGTTCAGCGGCTTGGACCGGGAAACTACAATGGGAGAGAAGAGATGAGTGAGTTTGCTCAAGAGGAGTTTTACTGTGGAAGCGAATTCTAAATGGACCGGCGCAATCATCCAGCAGCCCGCGACCTGCGTCATCGACCCTGAAGTTGAAATGGCTGCCGATGTGGTGATCGAGCCGTATGTACAGTTGCTCGGCCGCACAAAAATCGGCGCAGGCAGCCGGATCCGCTCCTTCACGGTGATCGAAAACTGCACGCTGGGCCGCGATGTGCTGGTTCGCCAGAGTTGCGTGCTGACTGACAGCGCCATTGCCGACGGCGCGCGCATCGGCCCCTTCGCGCACCTGCGTCCGGGCTGCGAGATCGGCGAAGATGTTCACGTGGGCAACTTTGTCGAGATCAAGAAGTCCAAACTGTACAAGGGCGTGAAGGCCGGCCACCTCACCTACCTGGGCGATGCCGAAGTAGGCGAGAGAACCAACATCGGTGCGGGGACTATCACCTGCAACTATGACGGAGTGAACAAGCACGCCACGCGCATCGGCAAGGATGCCTTTATCGGCAGCGATTCGACACTGGTGGCGCCGGTGACAGTCGGCGATGGGGCCTACATTGGAGCCGGCTCCTGCATCACCAAAGATGTGCCCTCGGACTCGCTGGCGGTGAGCCGGGCTCGCCAGATAGTCAAAGAAGGCTGGGCCGCGGCCCGGCGCGCTTTCCAAAAAGCGAAGAAGTAAGCCAAAAACAGCCACTCGCATTTTATGGAGGCAGTTTCTATCTATCGTGTTGCGCTCAGCACGTTGTGGGCGCAGCGTATTTAATAGGGGAACAAATCAATATAGAACATTCGTACTAAATACAAGATGTACAGACTCGCTGTTAAGATAACAATGGTATCACTCTCCTCTGTTCGGTAGTAGGGGATCTGCTTGCAAGTAACAATTACTCGATGAGAGTACCTGTTTGCGGCATTGCCTTGCTGCTCAGGATAAGGGGGATTAGGAGTTGATATTCGATTTGACAGGACTGGATGTGCTGTTCGCGACAGCGTTGCCCACAGCGGCAATTGCACGCGCGCGCGCCAAACTGCGCAAAGCAGTACGGATTCTGGTCGTGGATGACGATGCTCCTGTCCGGTCGATGATCAGCGCCACTCTGGAAAGCCAGGGGTATCTGGTACATACGGCCGCCAACTGCCGCGAGGCGCTCGAGAAGCTGGAGCGGGATCCCTTTGACCTGGTGCTGACCGACATTGTGATTCCGGATGGAGACGGGATTGCCCTGATGGAGCGCATACGCGGACGGCATCCGCAGCTTCCAGTCATCATGGTAACGGCGGTTCATGAAATCAGCGTGGCCATCGACTCCTTGCGGCGCGGTGCCTATGACTATGTGCTCAAACCTTTCGAGCGCGAGCATTTTCTCAACACTGTTCAGCGCGCCATTGAGCACCGGGATACCCTGCAGGAGAACCACAGCCACCAGCAAAATCTTGAAATGGCGGTTGCGGCCAGAACCGAAATGCTCCGCCTGGCTATGGAAGATATTGAGCGCTCCTATGACATTACGCTGGAAGCTCTGGGCAATGCGCTTGACCTGAGGGACTCCGAAACCGAGGGACACTCCAAACGGGTCACCGCATACACCATTGCACTGGCACGCGCCATGGGCCTCGCTCCGGCGGAGATCAAGGTGCTAGCACGCGCGGCGTTTTTGCACGACATCGGCAAGATGGCGATTCCCGACGAGATTCTGCGCAAGCCCGGCGCGTTGACTCAGGACGAGAAGGCGATCATGCGCGACCACTGCGCGTATGGCTACGATATGCTGCGCAAGATTCCATTCCTGCGCGAAGCCGCAGAGGTTGTATTCACCCACCAGGAGTTCCACGATGGCCACGGCTATCCCTCAGGCCTGCGCGGCAGCGAGATTCCCATTGGAGCACGCATCTTTGCCGTTGCCGACGCCCTTGACGCCATCACCAGCGACCGGCCGTACCGCAAATCCCGCAGCTTCGAAGCGGCCCGGAAGGAGATTCAGCGCTGCTCAGGAACTCAGTTTGACCCTGAGGTTGTAGAAGTCTTTATCAAGATTCCCAATGAGGTTTGGCGCGAAGTGCGTTCGGAGATTATTGGCCAGAACAAACGACATTCGACCTCTGGCTCTACGAGCGCCACGACACCTGCAAAGAAATCAAAATCATAATCGGAGCAGAAGCGATGCCCGCACTCTCCTCTGAAGAAATTGCATTCCGCCTCGGAGCTTTGCATGGTTGGCAGATTGAGGCTGGAGAACTGACGCGAACCTTTACTTTTGCTGATTTTTTATCGGCACTGGCCTTTGTCAACCGTATTGGCGAGCAGGCCGAGCAGGCTGGCCACCATCCGGATATCGATATCCGCTACAACCGGGTGCGTCTGAGCCTGGTGACACACGACGCGGGAGGCCTGACAGTCAAAGATTTCGAGCTTGCGGCCGTAGCCGAGAGGCTGGCCTGACACCCGAATCCCGTCATCCGGCAACTTCTTCAGCTTCGCTGAGCGGATTTTGAGGTAAAATCCTTAATTCTGGATTTACGGTTTGAACCTGCTTGGTAAACAGGAAAAGCGTGTTTCCTGCATGCTTGAGATCCGCTGGTATGCGGGTTGGCGCCAATCTTGTGGGTATTTCCCGGCTTTGCGTTGGCCAAAAAGCCTGGAGAACGGTGCCTGTAGCACGGAGAAAATATAAGTATTCAAAGAGTTTTCCTTGATTATTATAGTTTTGACGGCATCCGGGTGCCGAGCTCAATCCTCAGTAGTATCCCGTTTTGGGACCCAGGGGGCTAGAAAAGTGCCGTTCGCGTACCGGCCATAAATAATTTCGATTTTTGTATTTGACTTCTTCTGAATCTATGCTATGGTGTATATATTCCAGTGATGGAGGAGGCATCCTCCCCTCTGGAAGTAGTTTGCGTCACTGGCCTCCCGGCACGAACAGCAAGAACGTTCGTGCCGCCTTTTTTTGCGCCAAAATCGACTACTGCTCCCGACCGGCGCACAAGCTTTCGATTCAAACTCGCTCCGGTCTAAAATAGGCACGTGGAGGGTTTTATGACGAATCACTGGATGAAGCGCCGCTGGGTTCTCGCTCTAGCAGTCTGCGCTGTAACTGTAGCCAGCTTTGCGCAGTGGTCGAACCCGGCCGACGATATTCCCGCTTATCATCCCTCCGCGCCGCTGAAGGTGAGCGCTCTACCGCCAATTCTCTCCGGTAAACAACTCACAGGCGAACACTTCCGCTATCCCTGGCAGGTTCACTGCTACCAGCAGGCGATCAAGGTCAGCAGCGTGATTTATCAGCTTCCCTGCTACTGCCGTTGCGACCGCGCCCTGGGCCACACCAGCCTGCACAGTTGCTATGAGACTGCGCACTCGACCGAGTGTTCCCACTGCGCCAAGGAAGGCTTTTATGCCTATCAGCAAACCAAGCTGGGCAAGACCCCCGCCCAGATTCGCGCCGCCATTATCCGCCACGAGTACGAGAGTATCGATCTGGAGAAGCAGTAGCCGGATGGCTGCAAGCCTGCGGCAAAAGCTGAATTGGCATAGAATAAAGGTTGCAGCACGAACCAGTTGTTCCGGTGTTTCCCTGAATTTGGGGGCGTCACGGTTTCGACGGGATCGATTGCGGCAAAGGAGTCATGCCGGGGTGTGGGCACCCGTAATCGCCTGCAAAACCAAAGTTGCCAACGATAATCTGGCACTTGCAGCTTAATTAAATAAGTTGCCGTCTTCCACGGCTTCGCCTATGGGCAGTGAGCGGACGTCATACAGTAGGCTGGCGTGAGCAGCTCGGTCCGTGTTGCTGGCGCGAGATCATCGGACTAGTTTTCGGCGCATCTTGTCCGTTCTGAGTGCCGGGAGCGAACCCAAAAGGAACCGGGCAAAGCATGAATACTCCTGGCTGACAGCGATTTCGGACGCGGGTTCGACTCCCGCCGCCTCCACCAATCT
>Ga0224559_1000548_pt1 | contig 24364 bp, 10 predicted proteins | sample 714S33034metaG_FD_180676 | JGI IMG/M metagenome (GOLD analysis project Ga0224559, IMG submission 180676) | Peat soil microbial communities from Stordalen Mire, Sweden - 717 S3 30-34 | ecosystem: Environmental > Terrestrial > Soil > Wetlands > Peat | place: Sweden: Norrbotten County, Stordalen... | reverse complement strand
CCGTAAGAGACGAGGCCAAAGGCACTGTCGTTACCGTCACCTCCAACGGCGCAGGCGACTACAGCGTCCCTCACCTTATCCCAGACGTCTATGACCTCAAGGTCACAGCCAAGAGCTTCAAGGCCTTCGAGACCAAGGGAATTTCCGTCGAAGCCGATACTGCTCCCCGCATCGATCCTACCCTCGACGTAGGCGGTAGCACTGAAACCGTCGAAGTGAACGCCGAATCGCAGCCTGAACTGAAGACCGACAAGGCCGACGTGGCCACCGTCTTCGATGAGCAACAGGTTTCCAGCCTGCCGGTCGGCGACCAGAACTTTACCAACCTGCAACTTCTTCTGCCCGGCGCCCAGCTTCTCGGCTGGTCCCACGCGGCCGATGAGAACCCCCAGGCCTCGAAACAGATTCAGGTGGACGGCCAGGCCTTCGGCGGAACCGCGTTCGAGTTGGACGGCACGGACAACGAAGACCCGATCCTGGGCATTATCGTCATCAACCCGGCCACGGATGCGGTGACCGAAACCAAGATCACCACGCAGAACTTCGACGCCGAGCTGGGCAAGGCCGTCTCTGCGGTTGTGACCGCCCAGACTCGCTCCGGCACCAACAAGTTCCACGGCAGCGCCTACGACTTCCGTACCGGCAACGCCAACCAGGCCCGCGATCCCTTCTCGCAGCCTGCATCTACTGGACTTCCTGCCGGCCTGAAAAATCGCATGGGCGGCAGCATCGGAGGCCCGATCCTCAAAGACAAAGCCTTCTTCTTCTTCAACTACGAAGGCCAGCGCCAGAAGGTCGGCACGTCGGCCACGGACACCCTGCCCACCACAAACCTGACCGAGTCCTGCCTGGGCAACACCAAAGGCAGTGGATCCGGCGGAATCGCCGGTTGCGACTTCAGCGAATACAAGAACCAGCTTGGTGCCGCCGGCACCATCTATGACTGGACCAACACCTACGTGGATGCAAAGGGCAATAAGCGCCCTACAGCTTTTCAGAACAACGTCATACCGACCTCGTACCTGTCCAGCCAGGCTCTGGGCCTGCTCAAGATGCTTGAGCCTTACACCAAGGGAATCACTCCCAACTCCACCGGCTCCGTGGGCGGTCTTGACAAGAACTACAACGAGAACGGAACCGGCCTGTTCAACAGCAACCAGTGGACAGAGCGTGTCGACTACACCTTCAACGAGAAGATGCACGCTTTTGAGCGCTTCTCGCGTTTCACCGATATCCTCTCCGGCGCGGTCATGTTTGGCGCGGCCGGCGGTCCGGGATTCGGTGTCAATAACTACGGCGGCAACTCCAACGGCGCCAACGACAGTCTGGCCAGCGGCATGGACATATCCATCGGCCCCAGGTTGCTCACCGACTTCCGCCTTGGCTACTACCGCTATAACGTCATCGACACGAAGCACGACCAGAGCGTTCAATTTGCCAACCAACTGGGCATTCCGGGCATCAACCTGGGCAACTTCTTTACCAGCGGCGCTCCAGGTTTTGTGCTTGACAGCCTGCCTGGCGGCGGCGGCGGCACCAACGGCTGGTCCTACGGCGACGGCCTCGGCGTCAACCGTTGCAACTGCCCGCTCACCGAGCGCGAGGACCAGGGACAGATCGTGAATAACTGGACCATCCTCCGCGGCAACCATACGTTCAAGGTTGGCGCCGATCTTCGTTACGGCCGCAACCTCCGCGTTCCTTCCGACACGGACCGCGCCGGACAGCTCAACTTCCACACCGACCAGACGGCAGACCAGGGAGCCGCCACTCCCGGCGGTCTGGGCTTCGCGACCTTGTTGCTCGGTGACGTCAGCAGCTTCGGCCGCTTCGTCTCCACGTCAACCAACGCCAAGGAATTCCAGAAGCGCACCTTCTTCTACGTCCAGGACACCTGGCGCGTTACAAGCAAATTGACCCTGAACCTCGGCCTGCGCTGGGATCTGTATTTCCCGGAGACCGTCAACAGCGCCGGCGCCGGTTCGCTGATGGATATCAACACCGGCTACATGCGTATCGCCGGAATTGGCGGCATCGGCTCCAACATGGGATGGACCGTTGACAAGACCAAGCAACTTGCACCTCGCGTTGGCATCACCTTCCAATACGATCCCAAAACCGTCATTCGCGCCGGCTACGGCCGCAGCTTTGACACCGGTGTCTTCGGATCGATCTTCGGTCACACTGTTACCCAGAACATTCCGGTTCTGGCCAACCAGCAGATTCCCGAACCCTCGAAGAGCACCCCGGCCTTCACCCTGGCTCAGGGCCCCGCGGCCTACGTGGGTCCCGCGATTCCCGCCACCGGTCTGCTGCCTGCCCAAGGCTACGCGGTTTCGCCCAGTTCGCGTGCCAACCCGCTGCACTTCACCACCATCGATGCGTGGAACCTGAGCGTGCAGCGCGCCATCACCCCAACCCTTGCGTTGACCGTTGCCTACGTGGGTAACAAGGGAACCCACACGCTCGGTGACGGCGATTCGAACGGCATCAACCCCAACGAAGCCGCCAACGTCCTGCCTGGCGCTTTCAGCATTACGGGCCAGACGCTAAACTACGATCCGAACGGCTTGAGCGGTTCGAGTGCGTTCCCGACATCGTATTCCGGTGGTGTCTCGAACTCCAAGTACCTGACACGCTACTACGGCGGCAAGCTCTTGGCCTGCATGGACGCCAACTACATCTCCCTTGCCAACCTGCGGGCAGCCGACGGCGGCGACCCGAACCTGACTTCCGGCATGTGCGGCTGGACCAACGGCATTGCCTACCGCGCCGACACCCAAAACACCGAATTCGACGCCCTGCAGATCACCCTGGCCAAGCAGATGAGCCACGGCCTCTCCATGACCGGGAACTATCAGTGGGCCAGCGCCTTCGGCGAGGAGTCCGGCTACTACACCTGGGATCACAGCATCACTCACCTTCGCGACAGCAACGTCCGCGACCAGCAACTCGTTATCTACGGCAGCTACGATCTGCCCTTCGGCAAGGGCAAGGACTACCTGCAAGACGCCAACCGCGCCACCGACCTGATCGTCGGCGGATGGCAGTTGAGCACTACCCTCAACTGGTCAGGCGGCTTGCCGTTCTCGCTTGGCTACAACGAGAGCGGGTCGAACATCGCCAATGGACCGGGAGATCCGAGCCAGTCGCACAAGATGTCCACCAGCCTGACCGGCTTCAAGGCCGGCAGCGGCGGCACCGGGACGCGTACGTTCTACCAGGCGCACTCGCTGGGAGACGGCACGTTCATCAACCCCGGTCTCGATCACTTTGGCAACGCGGGCCAAAACACCTACCGCGGCCCAGGGTACTTCAACGACGACCTGGCGCTCACCAAGGCCTTCAGCATCTGGGAGAGCGTTGCCATGAAGTTCCGCATGGATACCTACAACCTCTTCAACCACATCAACCCAGGCAACCCTGGCGGCAACATCGAGTCCACGGGCACCATCTCCGGCGAGGCGGCTGGATGCGGGCCTGGCGGACAGGGCTGCGGGCCTCGTGCGCTCGAATTCTCTCTCCGCGTGCAGTTCTAATTGCGCAGAGGAGCTGCACTTAACCTGGAGGGGAGCTTCGGCTCCCCTCTTTCTTTGAAACCCCAACCATCCTGAAGATTTCTCCACCCGGCAAGAACGCCGCCGGCTCTCTGCAAAAACCGCGCCACGGGAACTAAACTGTGAGTCAGGTCTGCCCCATGCAGCGCAAAGTTCTTACGACTCTTCTGCTTGCTCTTCTGGCTATCGCCGTCCGCGCTCAGGCGCCGCAAGGCGGAACCTCGGCCGCTGGCGACGCGGCAGCGCCCGCCTCATCGTCGTTTGAAACCGCGCAGGACCTCGCCGCCCGAGGCCGCCTGGATAAGGCGCTGGCCGAGCTTGACCAATTGGCGGCGCAGGTACCGGAGCAGAAAGGTGTAGAACGCCTGCGAGGCATCATCTTCTATCAAAAGGAACAGTTTCCCGAGGCCATCGAGGCATTCGCCAGGGCCGCTGCCCAGGACCCGGCCGACCGCGAGTCGATCGAAATGCGCGGTGTCAGTCTCTTCCGCCTGGGCCGGGCCCGTGAGGCTCTTCCCTTGCTGGAAGAGGCTCATGCCGCCGTGGACCGGGCCAACATCGACCCCCAATACGTCCTTGGCCTCTGCTACGCCGACCTCCAGCGCTACGACGACGCCCGTCACGCTTTTGCCGCGCAGTACGGTTTTGCTCCCGACTCCGCTGAGGCTTATCTGCTCGCCGGCCGCCTCTTTCTGCGCCGGGAGTTCGCGGCCGAGGCTGCCGTCCAGGCCGGCAAAGCCCTGGAAATCAATCCCGCCCTTCCGCTTGCCCATCAACTTCTGGGCGAAGTTGCGCTGGCCGAAGCCGACCTGCCCAAAGCGATCCGCGAACTGGAGGCCGAGCGCAAGCTCAACCCGCTCAACGGGGTTCTGTATGACCGCCTCGGCGACGCCTATCTGCGCAACGAACAATATCCTGAGGCAGAACAGGCCTTGAACCGGGCCGTCCTGCTTGAACCCGGCTCCACAGCTCCGTATATTCTCCTCGGCCAAACCTTCCTCAAGCGCAAGAATCCTATCCAGGCTCTCCACTACCTTGACCATGCAGTCAGGATGGACCCCTCCAACTACATCACCCACAACCTGCTTGGCCAGGCCTACAAGGCGACCGGCCAGATGGCCGAAGCGAACCGTGAGTTCAAGACGGGCGTGGACTTGCAGCACAGTGAGAGGCCGCAGGCTGCGGGGAAATAGGTTATGCAACCCAATCGCGACGCATTTCGTCTCATCCTCGCCGGCATTCTTGCCACCCTGACCCTCGCCCTCGCTGCCCAGTCGTCGAATCGGCAAGAACCTGAGGCGCTCAAACGCGCGGACGCCGCCTTTCGCGCCGGCTATGCCGCCCAGCAGGCGGGGAACTTGGAATTGGCCCGCGCCCACTTTGCCGAGGCGGCCCGTTTTGCCCCCCGGATTCCGGAGGCCCACGAGGCCCTGGGCACAGTTCTGATCCAGCTGGGCAAGCCCGCCGAGGCGGTTCAGGAACTCGAAGCCGCTCTCAAGCTCAAGCCCGGCGATCAAGGGATCGAAACCAATCTCGCCCTGGCCCAGGTCAAAGCCAATGAGTCGGCTAAGGCCATTGCTCACTTCAGCGCGGCGTTCAAAACCTCCCAACAAGCCGGCCAGCAGCCTGTCGATGCCGTCTTCTGCGAGACGTATGCCTACGCACTCGCGGCCGCCGGCAAGAAGATCCAAGCCATAGACATGTTTCAGTTGGCGGCTGACCGGGGTGGCGCCAGGCCTGACGTCTTCGACGCCATCGGCTCGCTCTATGCTCAATTGGGCAAGTGGGATGAGGCGCGGGCCCAGTTCGAGCGCGCCCTGTCTATGGATAACTCCTATGCGCTGTCGCGCATTCATCTAGGTATCGTGTATCGCCAGCAACTTCAATACGAGGCGGCCCTTTCGTCTCTTGGGGCAGCGGTCGCCCTGGAGCCGGGCAATGCCTTGGCCCAGTATGAGTACGGGCGAACGCTGGAGGCTGCCGGTCAGGACGAAGCCGCCACGCCTCATCTGGAAGAGGCGATCAAGCTCAACTCCGAGCTGCCCGATGTTCAAATCGAACTGGCCATGGCCCTCCAGCGGCAGGGCCGTCAGCAGGAGGCAATTCCATGGTTTCGCAAGGCCATCGAGCGCGAACCGCACAACGTGAGCGCATTGACCAACCTGGGCCTCGCCCTCACACTTACAGGCAAGGGAAGCGACGCTCTCGCCGACTTCCAACAAGCGCTCGCGTTGTCACCTAAGGATGCGGTCATCCACAAAGACCAGGGCGTGGCCCATGTGCAGCTTTCCGCGTTCGACGAAGCCATAAAAGACTTCCAGGCCGCTTTGACGCTGGATCCGAACGACCCCCAGCTTCATTACGATCTCGGCATGGCCTACAAGTTCAAGGACCGCGTAGATGACGCCATTGCGGAGCTAAGCCGCGCGGGCCAGATGGACCCAACGCTTCCTGACTCCCCCTACACATTGGGAATCCTCTACATGCAGATCGGACGCCTCGACGAAGCTGTCGTCGAGTTGAAGAAGGCCGTAGCCCTTCGCCCTGAGAATGGCGATGCCTGGGCGATCCTGGGCAGCACGCTGAAGCAGGACTCCCGGCTGGAAGAGGCCAGGGATGCGCTCGAAAAGGCGATCCCGCTCCTGCCCGGCCAGCCCGGTCCGCGCGTTACCTTGGCGGCAGTGCTGGCTGAGCAGGCCGGCGCCACGGCCTCAGCCGCCGATTCCAGCGAGGCGGCCGGAGACCGGCAGAAGGCGAATCAGCAGCGAGACCAGGCCAAGGAACTGCGCAGTCAGGCAGCCGAGCTTCGCCGGCAGGCCGCCGAACTCAGCCGCGCGGCTGTCAATCGCCAGAAGGCGTCCTTCGCCCTGAACGCTGGCAATCAACTTCTGTTGCGCGGCCAAATCGCCGATGCGGTTGCCCGTTACCAGGAATCCATTGCGGCCGATCCAACCTTCGCAGACGCGCACAGCCAGCTTGCCGTCGCCTTCGAGCGGCAGGGCCGCACGGACGAAGCTGCGGCCGAACGGGTTAAGGCGAAGGATCTTGCGCCAGCCAGGTAGGATGCTCTCCCTGCGCGGTCCCCGGCGGCTTTGGGGCATTTCCCGAATCGGGCTATTGCGGACCAGGAGAGCCTGTAGGGCCTTCCCTTGAGAATACCGGCCTCAAAGGCCGTTGCGGCTTCAAGTAAATTGCAACGCTCTTCCAATTGAGTAGGTTTTCCGGCATCGTGCAGAGCGGCTCTCGCGCGATTTCGAAAACAATTCGCCTTCCCTCTTTACTGGAACAACTCGAATGACTCTCAAGAAGTAAATCAGAAGGATGCGTGATTTGGTGCTTCACGAATAGGGGCATTCGCAGCGTAGCTCGCCAAGTGGGCCTTCAGTTTGGTTTCCAGGGTTGGGTTTCCGTGTTTCTCTGCAAGCGCTAGAGCCTCCTGTTCAACTTCGATTGCTTGAGCGAAGCGGTCATTCTCGGCGAGAGCCTCGGAAAATGTGTCTAGAATGGCGGGGTTTTTCCCGCCGGTAAGCTGCTTTGCTCGATCGGCCAGTGCAAGAGCCTCGGCGCCATTGCGGATCGAGGGGTCTGGACAGGTCGCCAGGAGACCTGCGGCAAGATTCAGCGCGAAGAGGCGATTGGGCTCTTCCTCCAGCGCCAGACGCAATTGGGTGAGCGAATCGGGGAACCTCGCCTGCAAGTAAAGTGCGTAGCCAAGATTCTCGTGCCCTTGCGAGAATTTGGGGTGGATGCGAATCGTGTTCTGCCAGGCATCGACGGCCTCATTGAGCCGGTTTGCTCGCGCCTGCAAGACTCCTAGATTGTAGTAAGCCTCAAAAAAGTTCCCATCGATTCGAGTTGCTTTCTGTAAGTATGGAATGGCGGCATCGGATTTTCCCAACATCCCAAGGACGACTCCCACCCCGTTGTTTGCGCGCGCGTCATCGGGATCCATGTCCAGGGCCTTCTGCCACTTAGTCAGCGCAGAGGCGATGTCTCCCTTTCCCTGCAAATCTATCGCCTCATCGATGACGCGATAGAAGTCCGACGCAGGCACGTCGATGTTCTCGATGCCATCGGTCGAAGTATTGACAAACTCGGGAAGGTTGACGGCCCGGTTGGCGGCAGTTGAGTTATCGACAAAGATGGGCGGACTGTCATTTCCGTTGGCGTCGATGTGGGTAAGATACATCTGCGTGTAAGGGGAACGGCTCTTGGAAGAGAAGACCAGCCAGCGCCCGTTGGGTGAAAAGCTATGCCAGGAGTTCATCGGCGACATGTTGCAGCGCATGCGGCGCGCAACCCCGCCGGTGGCCGTAACGATGTATAACTCGCTGTCGGGGCGCATCAACTGCCCATTCCGGCACTTGACAAAAACAATCCAGCGGCCGTCGGGAGAAACTTTGGGAAAGTTGTTGCTCATGCCGTTGTTGGATGCACCCGCGATCGGCTTCGCCTCGCCGCCGTGTCCGCCATTGAATGGAACGCGGTAGAGGCTGTACTGGATCTGCACTTCGTTCGGGTCGTTGGCATGGAGCGGCAGTTTCTGCCCCTCCGGGTTGGGGTCCTTTGCCTCCGCGCGGGCAAACACGATGTATTTCCCGTCCGGACTCCAGACGCCGTCGGTCTGGACGTAGTGTGGATTGTCGGCGCCAGGCAGTGGCTGCCTGCGGCCCGTGGCACGGCTGTACCAGGCAAGGATGCCACGGGTGGGATAAAAGACCTGGAGGAAGCGATAGTCCTTGAAATTGGTCACGAAGTAGGAACTGGGAATGCTTTGATCCTGCCCGGCGAAGGTGGACAGCACATATTGTCCGTCCGGCGAGACTTGCGACATGAAGCCGACGCGCGACTGGCCGACGCGCAGATCGGTATTCCATGACACCATATCTTGGTTGCGAATGGACATATGCTGTTGCACAGGAACGATGGCATACAGGCCCTTGTCGTTGCCGGGCCCATCCACATCCATGCCCATCGTCTTACCGTCGTTGGAAAAGGAGTGACAGTTGCCGCACGTATGCAGATCGTGCATCACGACCCGACTCTCGGGCTGACCGATGTCGCGAACCCGCCAGTTGATCAGATAGAGCAGCGAAGGGGACAACGGCTGAACGATACCCTTCTTGCCCTCGGAGGGCATCAATGGAACGTCGCGATAAAAGATGGGCGCGCCCACCGGATCGCTGGATGTGGACAAAGCGATGCGGCCTTGAGCCAGTGCTCGACCTGAAGCGTCGAGGCCGGTAATTGCCACAATGGCGGAGCGCCGCAACGAATGTCTCTTGATCAACGCCCAGGTCTCCGCGTTCGGCTTCCAGGTGTGTGCGGCGGCTTGTTCCGGAGTCAGGGAAGGAAGTTGATTGGTGCTCGAAACACAATGCGCGTCGATGTCGCCGATACGCATCGGTTCGCCCTGAGAGGTTGTATGGACGGGCTTCGAACCATCGGCAAAGGAGATATCGATGCGCCATGTCCTGGCCGAGGCATCCGGATCGCGCCAGATGAAAGTGGGCGGCGTGATCTCAGGGGGAAAAATGGAGCTGTCTTCCGGATAGTCGATCGTGATGGATGCTCTTCCGGAGTTCGACAGTACCAAATGTCCGCTCGGAACCAGTCCGGGTAACTTCGAAGCGGCTCGCACGGCCGTTAAGCCCGGACGGTCAACACGAAATGGCAGTTCATGAAGCAGGCCAAACACAAGCAGGAGCGATGTTCCAATAAGTGGAACACGTAGTTCTTTCAAACGGTGGGCGATGTGGCGGGACAAATCCTGCTTACCTCGATCCTACGGCTTCAACTCTATCATCGAATCGCTCTTGCTCAAGGAATTCGCGTTCCACTCATTGGTGGGCGTTGCTCGGCAATGCTATAGTTCTCGCTGTCGGCCCAGGAGGCAAATCATGGCTGCGTTCTTTTCGTGTCGTTCGCGTGCGGGATTCCGCTCGCTCGGGTTAGTTGTCTCCGCAACCGCCATCCTAACGATTTGCAGCTTTTCGCCAGGCACGCTCGGCTTCGCGGCACACGCTCAGGCCGCATCCACTTCCGACCCGTGGTGGAAGCACGCCGTCGTCTACGAGATCTACCCGCGATCCTTTCAGGACTCCAACGGGGACGGCATCGGCGACCTCAACGGCATCACTTCGCGCCTCGACTACCTCAAGGGCCTGGGCATCGATGCCATCTGGATATCTCCTATGTACCCGTCCCCGCAGGTCGACTTCGGCTATGACATCTCCAACTACGAAGCCGTCGACCCCCAGTACGGCGCCCTTGCCGACATGGACCGTCTCATCGCCAACGCGAAGAAGCGCAACATTCGCGTCATCCTCGATATGGTGCTCAACCACACCTCGGACAAGCATCAGTGGTTTATCGACGCCGCCAGCTCTCGCACCAATCCGAAGCACGACTGGTACTGCTGGAACGACGGCAAGCCCGGCGCCGGCCCCAACGCGCACGAAGGCCGCGTTCCGCCCAATAACTGGATCTCGGACTTCGGGGGCTCGGCATGGGAGTGGATCCCCGCCGTGCATCAGTTTTACTACCACGAATTCTACAAGCAGCAGCCGGACCTCAACTGGCGCAACCCCGCGGTCGAAAAGGCGATGTTCGACTCCATGCGTTTCTGGCTTGATCGGGGCGTAGCCGGTTTCCGTCTCGACGCCATTCCAAATCTTTTCGAAGATGCGCAGCTCCGCGACGAGCGCGAACTCGGCGGCACGAATGCACAGGGCGATCCGAACCTCGACGACTCACTCACCAACAATCTCCCCGAAGTCCACGACGTCATTCGTCGCATGCGCGCCATGGTCGCCGAGTATCCTGGCGACCGCGTGCTGATCGGCGAGACCTACCTGCCCACCGCGGAACTCGACAAATGGTACGGCGGTGCTGCCCACGACGAACTCCAACTGCCCATGGACATGCTCATCGGCTTCCACGGCAATCAAGACAAGCTCAACGCCACTAGCTTCCGCCAGCACATTGAAGAAGTCGAAACCCAGATTCACGGCTCGCAGCCTCTCGTCGTCTTCGACAATCACGACAACGTCCGCGCCATCGACCGCTACGGCGACGGCATTCACAATGACCAGATCAACAAGCTGCTCGCTACCTTGCTCTTCACCACCCGCACAACGGCCCTGATGTACTACGGCGAAGAACTCGGCATGACGACCACCACGCCAACGCGGCGTGAAGACGTGAAGGACCCTATCGGCATTACCGGCTGGCCTAAAGAGAAGGGTCGCGACGGCGAACGCACTCCAATGCAATGGAGCGCAGGCCCGCAGGCCGGCTTCAGTACCAATGCGCAGACCTGGCTGCCCATCCCGCCGAGCTACAAGACCGTCAACGTCGCAGTCGAATCCAAAGATCCCAACTCCGAGCTTGAATGGTTCAAGCATCTTACCGCTCTACGCCGCACCAACCCCGCTCTGCGTGACGGCAGCATGACCATGCTCGACACTTCCAATCCCGACGTCCTTTGCTACCTGCGTTCGAATGAATCAGGCACTGCGGTCGTCGTCGCGATGAACTTCACCGGCGAATCCCGGACCCTCTCGCTCGATCTCACAAGCGCAGGCATTACCGGCGCGGCCGTCAAGACACTGGCTGCGGACGACGTCTCGCTCAACTCCATTACTACGTTGAAAAACGTCACGCTGCCGCCTTTTGCTAGCTGGGTGGCAAGTGTAAAGTAATCCTTGCGTATCAGTGGACCCGGCGGAATGAACCCTCGCCGGGCCAGTTTTCGCGAAATTTCCAGACGAGTTCCCATGACCATGCCCGCAAAGCGCACTCTCGCAGCCATCTTCTTGCTTGCTTCTTTCACGGTGACTGCGCAGTCACCCACCGCGGCGAACCAGGGTGACATCCGTCAGTACATCGCCAGTGGCTGGGATACGCTTTCGCGCTCCATGTCCGAGTGCAAATCGGTCGCCGATCTGAAGGTACGGACGACGCCCGTTCTCTATCTCCCCGCCGATCTGCCCACGCCACCTGCGGTCGCCGCCATGCAGGCCAATTGCCACGTCGAGGTCGACCGTCTGCCCCGCGTCATCCATCGCATCGGCGAAGTACGCCCCACGGAGCTGACCGTCGAAGGCCTGCTCTATTTGCCCAACCGCTACGTCGTCCCCGGCGGCCGCTTCAACGAGATGTACGGATGGGACAGCTATTTCATCCTCCTCGGCCTTGTCCGCGACGGCCGCAACGACCTGGCCCGTGGCATGGTTGAAAACTTTTTTTTCGAGATCGAAAACTACGGCGCGATACTCAACGCCAACCGGACCTACTATTTCACGCGCTCACAGCCGCCGTTTCTCTCCTCGATGATTCGCGAAGTATACGAGCACCCTGCCACCGGCGCGCAGCCCGACCTCAAGTGGCTCGCCCGCGCTTACGACTATGCGCAGCGCGACTACGCTCTGTGGACATCGGCCGAACATCAGGCAGGAAACACGGGCCTCGCACGCTATCACGACCTCGGAGAAGGCCCCGTACCCGAGATGGCCGACGACTCCAGGTACTACCCGGACGTGATCCGTTGGCTGCTCGCGCATCCCGGCGACCACGCGGAGTACCTCGTCGATGGCCCCGCTAGTCCGACTCCAGCGCAAGCCGCAGCGCTGGCCACAACAAGCTGCGACATCGCCGCCTCCCACGTCTGCGCGCAGGCCGTCGTCGACGGCCATCGTCTGTCGGCTGCCTACTACCGAAGCGACCGTGCCATGCGCGAGTCCGGATTCGATCCCAGTTTTCGCTTTGGCCCGTTCTCCGGTTCCACGGACCAATACGCACCGGTCTGCCTTAACAGCCTGCTCTTCAAGTATGAGAAAGACATGGCTCATTTCGCCACACTGCTCGGCCACCCCGTCGAGGCGAAGGCCTGGGAGAGCCGCGCCGCAGCCCGGCAGGATGCGATCGACCGCTACCTATGGGACGCCGGCCAGGGCCTCTACCTGGACTACGACTTCACAACAGGCAAGCGCTCGTCCTACCATTACATCGCGACCTTTTACCCGCTATGGGCAGGCGCTGCCAGCCCCAAACAGGCAGCCGCCGTCCATGACCATTTGGCTCTTTTCGAGCGCCTCGGTGGCCTGGCCATGAGTGACTATGCTTCCGGCGTGCAGTGGGATCTTCCCTTTGGGTGGGCGCCAACCAACTGGCTGAGCGTCTCCGGTCTCGACCGTTACGGGTATCACGAGGACGCAGCCCGCATCGCACGGGATTTCTCCAAGTCCATCCTCGACAACTTCCTGCACGATGGAACGATTCGCGAGAAATACAACGTCGCCGATGGCTCCGCCAATGTCAAAGTCGCCGCCGGTTACACAAGCAACGTCGTCGGCTTCGGCTGGACGAACGCCGTCTACCTCAAGCTTCAGGATATCTTCGCAGCAACACCGGCTGCTCACTAGGCGTGTTTCAAAAATCCGCATTGTGTCAGGGCACGACTTCAGTCGTGCCGAAGAGTTCCGGAAGAATAAGGGGTTTTAACCCCTGAGGGACTGCAACGGAGATTCGACAACCATTTTTGAAACACGCTCTAGCGATTCCATCCTGGATTCCAAGCTGCGCTGGTATCACCAGTTGAGCGTCACCACTTGGCTCACATAGCCGGTCCCCGGCCCAAAGCTCACCCGCAGCTCATCTCCAACCAATTTGGCGCCTTCAACCTTCATCGTCACCGCAACATCGTTACGACGTACTCGCAGCGACGTTTGCGAGCCCGCCACTCCCTCCAGGTCCAACCGCAGCGACCGTCCCTCGATCTTTTCGCCAATCACCTTCATCTGGGCCGTTCTCGCTCCGCGCAGGGGCAATGCATGCGCCACACTCACCTCCACGGCCGGCAGCGGCGCACGCAGTGTCAGCCCATCTCCCGCCGCGCCCTCAATCCGCACCGGTACGCCCTCCGCCTGCAGCGACACCTTCATCACCACGCCTTCGCGCTTGTAATTCACATCCACCAAGGACTCGCCCACGCGCAGGCGCTTTACCTCGGCGCGATCCCAGTCTGCAGGCAAGCGCGGCGTCACCTTTACTCTATGATTCAGTCCATCAGCCTCAATCCCGAACATTCCCCGCAGCACCGGCGTCAGCACCATTGCCGACGACCAAAGCTGATGACTGGTGCTCCTTCCAAACGGCTCGAAGAAGTCCCCCGACAGCAACTCTGTTACGGCGCCAAGATCCTGCGCCGTCGTCAGATCGGCATTCTGCATCGTGCTCTGATATCCGGCTAGCGAATTGCCCGTGCGATACTGCGCCATCGCTGCCCACCCTGTAAAAAGTGGCCACACTGACCCCTGGTGATAGCTCATCGAATCATAGAGTGGATCGCTGCTCGCCACATCGCGCAGGCCCCAATCCGTCGCAAAATCGTGCGATGCCCAGCGCCGTAAACTGGCCTGCGGGTGATCCAGTCCCGCGCCGCCATTCCACCACGCAATCGCCGGGTAGATCGTCGCCGTCGCGTCCACCTGACCGCCGCCATTCCAACTAAACGCATAGGCATCGGCATCGGCCCGGTAGTACTCATGTTCGATCACGTCATGCAGTCTTTCCGCGCGCATCTTCGCCTCGTTCGCAAACGAGTCCTCGCCCAGTAATCCACAGAGCTCGGCCATCGCCCGCGACGCCTGCTCATCCAGCAGCGCCAAATAGATCTCCTGCTTCGGCATCCCAGGCGGCCAGCTCTCTACCCATCCCGTGCCCTGCGCGTTGTCGTAGATTCCATCGCCATCCGCGTCATGCGTCGTCTCGAAGTTCCACGCTTTCATCACGGCCTGGCGATGCGCGCGCAGGAAGGACACATCGCCGCTGGTCCGCACGTAATCCAACATGGCCGTCAGAAATAGCGGAGTCGCATCCGCCGCGGCATACTCATATGGCAGCGCCTTCCAATCCGCCGTCGCCGCTGTCTGCGAGTACTCATGCATGATCTTGCCGTCTTCGCGCTGTCGCTTCATCAGAAACTCCAACTCCGTCCGCGTGAGCGCAAAGTCGCCATAGCTGTCGATCGCATACAGCGCATACAGTGCATCGCGCCCGAAGAACCAACCAAACCCGGGGCGAGCCGAGTCACCCGACGCAAAATATCCCGCGACCAATCCCATCTCGCCGCTCGGAGCCTCTGCCCGTAACTGCGAAATCGATGTCTCCGCCCAGCCGAAATCCGCATTCAGTTCCGCATCCGGCGTCACAATCTCGGTCACCGTCCTCTCCTGCTCGCGATACCGCCCCGCATGATTGGTGTAGATTTCCTGCAGGCCTTCATCCAGCCCTGCGAGCTTGGCCTCTAACGCCGCGTTTGTGGCCGCCTCCTTCGTTTCTCCAATCGCCATGAGCAGCGGAAATACCCGACCCCGATCCGTCTTCGGATCCACATGCAGACAAAACTCCAGCGGACGTGTCTGGGCCCGCTCCTGGTATGGCGCCATCACGCCATGCGTTGCACCCGGCAGTGCGACAGCTCCCGCGAAATCCGGAAAGTCCGTATGCAGTACGTAAAACCCGCTCGTTGCCTGCGCCACCCATTCCGCCGAAGGCGACCCGCTGCTCAGTTCCGGCCACATCTTTCGCATCTCCGCGGTGAAACGAAACGTCAGCTCAACCGGCCGCACCGAGTCCACCTGGAAGAACGCCACAGCTCCCGTCCCCTCGGGAACGCCCTCCGGCGCAAACATAGTCTGTCTTACAGTCAGTGCAATATGCGAATAGGTAATCGTCGTTCGGTCCGGTCGCACCTCAATCTCCCGCGCCATTGCATTCAAATCGATCGGTACCGGGTATCCTTCTACATTCGCCTCGATCGTCAGGTGGCTCAGCAGCTTCACCGGCAGCACCCACGCCTCAAACACGCCTTGCTGTTGCCCGACGATTACCCCTTGCGGTCCCGCCACTGTAAAAGGCTCACCCGTCCGTACCGCCTGTCGCAGCACCGGTCCATCCTCACGCAGCGGAAACGCATTTCTTGGATGCAAGACAGGCGGCTGCGCCATCGCGCTAAACCCGGCCATCAAAACGCAAATCCCCACCACTTGAGAAATCATTTGGACACCTCAAAAGCGCAGCCCTATTCTACCCCGCAAGCTTGATCTCCGAAGCTACTAGCGCTGGCGGCATGTACGCCAGCAAGGTGGTTTCTGTCCATGGCTCACTTCGCCCCACTTGAGTTAGAGACGTTGAGCTTGTCCTAAGAAAACATAGACGCAGAAACGCGTCATCCGGCCGAAATCTATAAGGCCGGCTTCTGTTAGAGCCACGGAGTCCCTGGAAAATGCCTTCTTCACCCCGGTCTCCATCCCTTATGAGTGAGGAACACCTGAGGGCCTGATTGCCGTTACTGACCGCGTCGGCTTGGGCACTGGTTTGGAAAGGCACGGCTGTTTGGCGCACAGCACGCCGGTGACGCCCTTCCCCTCGGTGATGGTGAAGATTCTGTCCACAGCCGGCAGCTTTACCGTCTCCTTGGCCCCGGAAGGCCAGTGAATCTCCGCGCTTCCGGCGTCGGTCGCATCGCCCAGTCCGAAGTGCGGCCGTTGATCGTTCGACGAAATGTAGCTCCCGCCGCTCATCACGTCCTCTCGCTGGCGAAGACCGTTGGCCGTCAGATAAACCGTGGCTCCCACCGCATCGCGCGGGCTCTTCGGCCCACCCACCAGCTTCAGTTCCACCCAATGGTGACGATCCGGGTTGACGTTCTTCAGCAGCACTGGCGGTCCATCGATTGGATTGATCACAACGTCGATCTTGCCGTTGTTGAACAGGTCGCCAAACGCCGCTCCTCGTCCCGAGGTCAACACCGCAAGCCCCGAACCCTTCACCGGGGCCACGTACTCAAACTTGACGTCATGAGTGTTGCGGAACAGCAGCGGCCGCTCGGCAAAGGTGGTGCCCCAGTCGTGCTGGTCCACCTGGGGATAGACGTGCCCGTTGATCATCATCAGGTCCTTCCAGCCGTCATTGTCATAGTCGAGAAAGCCGTCGCCCCACCCGACAAACGGAACCGCCGTCTGCACAATCCCCGCAATGTTGCCGACATCGGTAAAGCTCGCGTCGCCGTCGTTGTGATAAAGCGCCTTGTAGTCGTCTGAGAAATCCGTGACCAGCAGGTCCACCAGCCCGTTGTTCATGTAGTCGCCCACGGCCAGGCCCATCGATGCGATCTCGCGGCCCTCGCTGTTCAAGGCAAAGCCGGAGACATAGCTCTGATCCTCGAAGGTGCCGTCGCCCTTGTTGATGTAGAGGTAGTTGGGCTCCGAATCGTTGGCCACCAGGAGGTCCACTTTGCCGTCGTTGTTCACGTCAACAAAGACGGCCGTAAATCCGTAGTAGGCGTTGGGATCGGAAACCCCGGCTTTGACGCTCACATCGGTAAACGTCCCGTCCCCATTGTTGTGGAACAGGTGATCCGGTTCCCCTTGCAAACCGTGCGGGCCGCACATCACCGGGGCTCCATGCAACTGGCAGAAAGCGAAGGGCACGCTGCCATCCTCGGAGGTGGGCTGATGCTTCAGATCGTAATGCACATAGCCCGAAACGAACAGATCCGGCCGCCCGTCGCCGTCATAGTCGCCCCACGTCGCGCCATCGGACCAGTTGCCCAGCGTTACGCCCGCCTTCTCGGCTACGTCGGTGAACGTGCCGTTGTGGTTGTTGTGGTAGAGCCGATTCTTTCCGTAGTTGGCCACAAAGATATCGGGCCAGCCATCGTTGTCAAAGTCGGCGATGGCCACGCCAAAACCCCAGCGGTCGTTCGCGACCCCCGCCTTGGCGGCCACATCGGTAAAGGTCCCGTCGCGATTGTTGTGGAACAGCGCTGCATGGGGCGGCGTCTTTTTGCCGCTCAGCGCGTCGTAAGTGGACCCGTTGACCATGTAGATATCCAGCCAGCCGTCGTTGTCATAGTCGATCAGGCCCACTCCGGACCCATCGGTCTCCAGAATGTACTTCTTGTCCAGTGTGCCCATGACGTGCCGCCAGGAGGAGAGCCCCGCCGCCTTGGTCGCGTCCTCAAACACCACCGTCCCCTTGTCCTTGTCCACAAATCCACCTGCGGTGATGGGCCGCCTTTCGGAGTCATAGACGGGGGCAAACGTCCCTGCGGAGGAGATGCCACCCATGCCGCTCTTCGGCTGCTGTATCGGTTGCGGCGGCGGTGCGGGCTTCTGTGCAAAAGCAATCGGCGGATGCATGCCGGCCGCTAGACCGACCGCAAGCAGGGAAGCAGCCCAGTATTTCCCGAGCGGGCCTGACTTCGCTGAGCAGGCAGCCAAATGACGAACCGGCAGCAACTGAGCCTTTTCCTTCGCGACAACATGGTGACCGGGGATGGCACAAGGCTGGCTCAGGTAAATGATCTCCACTTCGTTATTTATAAACAGCCGCTTGGTATTCTCCCCAAACAAATCCTGAGAGAATTTTGCCATCTCCGCACCTTGGAACAAGGTTCACCTTGGGGGACGGGTCAGTTTGCGCAGCGCCCTGTTCCCACCAAGCGAGAATCGAACTTACCGACAAGCGAACATGGGACGCATTCCTGAAGTCTTCTTCGCTCGTGTGCCCTACGGCTGATTGTAATAGCCGGTGTAGGTGCGGACCGTAAGTCCCGGTTGTTCGACATGCACCTGCAGGTCGTGATACTCGTCGGGATGATTCGCATGGGGAGGATTGAAGGAAAGTGTGTAGAACGCATTTGCTTCCGCAATGCAGCTATTGATTTGGCCGACAAGGTCGTTATCCGGACCCAGGACGCGTCCGCCGCTTTGGAGAGCAAGCACCTTCAAAGCCAGGTTTCCGGTGTCCGCCTGCCGGGGCGATTTCACCCCTTTCAGAAAATTCTGATACATGAACCTGCGCGGGGGCACGGCGCCCAACCCCGCATCGGTCGCAGAAACGCTATAGACAGCTATGCGCGCCTCGCGCAGATTGCTGGAAATCTCAACGATGGTATCGAAGTAGCTTTGTTGATCCTTGCCGGAAAATGAATAGTTGTCGCTGTCGAGCATCGGCCAGCCGGGGCCGACCCAGACGAGCAGCTTTCTGCCTGGTCTCCGGGCCTCGTTTTCGCCAATTGTAGCCATCTGCCGGACGGATAACTGAAAGCGCTCAAGGTCGCCTTCCGCGCCTTCCGCCGAGTTGATGGTATGGATGCTGCCCTTGATCCGATCGACCACGGTCACCAGGGCGTTGCCGTCGACGGAAGGCCTGGGCTGGACGCGCAGGCCGGCATCGGTCAGCAGCATGATTGAAACCGGCTGGGCCAGATGGCCGCCGTTCTGGCGCAGGAATCTGACGATCTCCTGGCGCGCAAACGAGACCTGCTGGAAGGAGAGGTTTGCCGTATCGATGAGCAGAATGACCTCGACCGGCGGGTCGGGCTTTACGCTGATTCCATCGAAGGAGCGGAAGGAGAGAATCTTACGCGGCTGGTCGTCGTCCATGATCTTGAAGTCCAGCGGTTCGAGGCCGAGGACCGGCTTGCCCGCCGCGTCGGAGACAAGGACATCGAGATGGATGCGGCCCTCCGGAGCCACAGTGCTCACCTGCTTCGGCGGCGGACGCTTGACCAGCACCGGGTCTTGAGGAGCGGGTGACGGAAGCGCGGGCGAGGGCGCTGGCTCCGTCTGCGGCACTGTTCCCAGTTGTGTGCTGGCTTGCTGAGCGGATGCCAGATTAGTAAAACAAAAAAGAAACACCAGGAATAGCCGGCATGGCTTGCTCATACGATTCACGCAACTCGAATTTGACCCCGGATTCCAACCAGAAATATACCCCGCCCCCAATACAGCTATCCTTGGAGAACAATCTTGAGCAGCAGCAGTGTGCCAACACGCGCGCTGAGTGCTGCTATTTCCAAAGCCGTTCTCAAAGCTTTCTTCCACCGCTCTCTCTCACCTGGTCTCGGTTGCCATCGGCGGGGCATAAGTTGTCGCGGCGGCTACGGAGCTCAGGGGAATCTCGAGCGTTCCCGATTTTCGCGAGCCCCAGTCGTAGACCCCGGTCGCCAGATAGACATCCGCATTGGGCAGGTCGATCTCCAGATGCGCCGGAAGGCCGGAGCGCTGGACTTGGGCGTAGGAAGCGGCATTAAGGCTGATGGCCAGTGTGTTGCCCGTCCAGTTCACAGCGGCGCCGTCATGGTCGTAGGCGACGAGCGCAACTTCGATTGTGCCGGTGTGCATTCCGTTTGGCGCCGGGTCCAAAGCCACGCCGCCGGCGGGAATGACGAAGTCTACCTTGTAGCGGGCGAGCGTGCCGGCAAGTTTGGTGTTCCCGCCGGTGCGCGGAGCGCCGGGCGCGGGCTGCGGTGAGGCGGGCAGGACGCGCGCCTGGTAGAGAATCTGCGTGGAATTGGGCATGCCGCGGGCAAGCAGCGGCGGGAGCGGATCGGATGCAGGCTTGGCGCCGGACGCTTTGTCGGCGTAGTAGCCGCGGCGGTAAGAGAGTTTGGCCTTGCCCTCAGTCAGCTTGACCTCGATGCGGTGGAACTTGCCGTCCATCTCCGTGCTGGGCGGGGTGTAGACCAGGGTGTAGTAGTGGGAGCCGTTCTCGATGGCGCGAGCCATGGCCTGGCTCAGGTTGTTGGAGGTGTAGAGGGCCTCGCCCCCAGTGTCGGCGGCCAACTGCTCCATGGCGGCTGCGTTGGCGGCGTTGGCTGCGCCTTCCTGTTGGGGAGCCTTCTCAAAATCGTCCCCTTCCGGCTGGCCGCCGGAGTCGGCATTCGTGGTGCGATCGAGGAGGATGCCCTGCGCAGAGACAGGATAGAGGGCTACTTTAGATTGCGTGAGCAGATGGGCGGTCTGGCGGACGGCGTCGCCGATTTCGCGGCCGTTGCTTAGCGTCTGCCGGTTGGAACCGTTTGGGAAAATGGAGATGGGGAAGGAACTGGCGAACCAGATGAGGTTCTTGCGGCCCGGAATGGCTGCCAGCGAGCGGGCCAGTTGATCCAGCGCAGCCAAAGTGAGGGAGGCGCGCTGGCCTCCCTGCACGTCGGCACGATCGGCCATCGACCGTGAGATGGCCGCCAGAGGCGCCTCGCTCTCCGCACCCTTGGTGTTCGACATCTCCCCAATGATGGAGAGCTCTTCCTTGTCGCGCAGATCGTCATCGCGGGTGCGGGAGGCGGCGGTGACGCCGGGCGCGACAGCATCGCTGTTAAGAGCCGCCTTGAGCAGGAGACTGTCCGCGGTAAAACCCTGAACAAGGCGCAGCCTGGTGCTCAGGGTGAAGATGGCTACACGCGTGCCCGGTTGGATGTTGCGGAGAAAATCGACGATCTGCTTGCGGACGTAGGCCTGGTCCGGTTTCTCCGTGTTGAGGCTGTCGAGTAGCAGCACGTTGACCGAGTCGCTCTGCGGGGCCGCGGGCAGGTTAGTGTAAACGTGGGGCGGTAATTGCTGGGGCGTAACCGTGGGCGTGCTGGTGGCGGCGGTGTGTTCCTCGAAGAGATCGATGGGCTGCGGCTTGCCGTCTTCCAGCACTTGGAAGTCCTGCTTGCGCAAAGAGAGGACCGGCTCGTCGTTGCCCCTGGTCACAACCACGTCCACGGCCACGGCAAGCGCATTGGCCTTGAGTACAGAAACGCCAGCCTGGGCGTCGGGAGCGGTTTGGGCGCAGAGAGGCGCCACACAGCAGGAGACCAAGCCAAGCGTCAAAAGGCATGAACAGCGCAGGTGCAACGACCCCTCCTCGAACCTCATCCGTGAATTGGAGAACCGAAATCGGCACCGACCATTGGACAAAACGATTCTAGTCCTTGTCAGGTCGAATCCTTTTGTGCAGTGACCGCGAGTCCGCCTCGCAACTGGCCGAGATCCGGAATTCAATTCCACGATCCCGGTGTTTCAACGAACCGAGAAGAGCGAAAAGGAGTCGGCGGGAACCTCGAGTTGGACAGCGCCATTGACCACGGATGCCGTACCGCTGTCAGCCGGTGCGAGGGGTTGGAATTGGTTGCAAGCTTCCAGTGCGGTGTTGCCAGCGGGGATGGTGAGGCTGCGTGGCACCGGCTTCGTGTTCAGGACGACGAGGACGGCTTCCTGGGCATGATCGGCTGTGCACCCGCTCATATTGGCGGTGCGGACGAAGACAAATGCAGTTTCGTCCGCGAAGAGATCCTGCTGAGGAGCACCCTGAAGTGTGGGATGGCTCCTGCGGGCGGCGAAGAGCGCGGCGGTCCAGGCGAATGTCGATTGCTGATCGGCGGTACGGGTAGCCGCGGCGAAGGCTGAGGGCTGGGTGTTGGATTCCTCCGAGGGGAATCCACCGGGAAAATCGCGCCTGTTGTCCGGATCTTCACCGCCGGGCATGGCGATCTCGTCTCCTGCGTAAAGCTCTGGTGTGCCGCGGAGTGTTGCGAGCAACCCTAGTGCTTCCTTGAGGCGTGGGAGCGAACCCTTGGCTTCGGTCAGGAAGCGGGTCGTGTCGTGATTGCCAAAGAAATGAACCAGGCGTTCAGGATGGGGATAGAGGGAGTCCTCGCGGAGGATCGCAACCAGGGCGGTCATGGGCTTGTCGTGGGTGAGCACATCGCGAACGGCAAAGTAGACGGGAAAATCGAAGGGGGTATCGAGCCCGGAATCGATGCCCATGTGCTCTCGGCCGCCTGCGAAGAAAGAGGTGACGATCGGATCGCGGTTAAAGATTTCGCCGACCGTGGTGAGGCGCGGATAGGCTTGGTGAAGCGCGGCGTGGAAGTCGTGCCAGAAGGCGCGTCCGACGTAAGGGAACGTATCGATACGGATAGCGTCAATCTGCGCCGTCTCCACCCACCAAAGAGCGTTCTGGATGAGATATTGAGAGACCAGCGGGTTCTCCTGATTCATGTCCGGCATGCCATCGACGAACCAGCCGTCCGTGAGTTGGCGCCAACTTGCTTTGGCGGCATGGGGATCGATGAGGTTGTTGAAGTCGCCCTCGGAATGGGTGTGGTTGGCGACGGTGCCGTGGAACCAGTCCGGTGCCGGAGGATCGCTTACCCAAGGGTGCAGGACCCCGATGTGGTTGGGTACCATGTCGACGACGAGCTTCATGCCCCGAGCATGGAGGTCGGTGGAGAGACGCCGATAGTCGTCCAGCGTGCCAAAATGGCGGTCCACGGCATAAAGGTTGGTGGCGGCGTACCCGTGGTAAGAATCGGGCATGACGCCGTTGTCATAGATGGGAGTGGTCCAAAGTGCAGTGACGCCCAGCGACTGCATGTAGTCCAGGTGCTGTTCGAGTCCGGCAAAATCGCCTCCGTGCCAGCCTCCCGGCCTCGACCGATCAAGACCGGCCGGCTTGCTCATTGGTTGGCTGTTGCCAGTGTTGCCGCGGGCGAAGCGATCGGTCATGACCAGGTAGATCAGGTCGCTGGGAGAGAATCCCCGGTGCGCTTCTGCCGGCTCGGTGCGAGGCTTGAGTTCCCAGGAGCGGCTGGCATTGCCTTCGGCGCCGCTGGCTTTTATCTGGACGATCTGCGGGGCAGCCCCGGCGGTTCTAAGCCAAAGAAAAGCCCAGTGGCCATTTGCTGAGAGCTGGGTATGGTCCAAGACGACGTCTTGCGAATTCAGAGAAAAATGCGCGTGAGCCAAACCGGAGCCGTGGATCAACAGCATGGGCTCAGGGAGTTGTACGAACCAATCCGGAGGGTCGATGTTGTCGATGACCGGCTTCTCGGCTGAAAGTTGCGCGACTGCGGACGCGATGAAGAACAGAAGAAAGAGGGAACGGAACGTGTTCAATCTGGATTCTCCAATGTTTGCTCTAAGCCGCTGGGATTCTACCATCCTTGAGTGATTTCTGGCGCTCAAAACCGCGTTCCTTCCGTAGGGCAAACGCATCTAAATGTTGCGGTAAACTCCCGGCAGAAAAAGGAACTGCCATTGCCTTCGCTTGCCTTATCGGAGGGAGCAGGGGCATTTATGCCCCTGGAAGCAAAGCCTGAAGCGAAAGGGCTTTAGCCCCGGGCCTCCATTTTCCAGCCAAGGAAATGCCCGAGCCTAAAGGCAACTCCCTCCGCAGCTCTCTTCAGGGGCATAAATGCCCCTGCTCCCTCCAAAACAAGAGCCCGCGAAGGAATTCCGGCTCCAACTGGCATCGCCGCGAGAATTAGATGCGTTTGCCCTGCGTTCTTCCGCCCGTGTCTGGACGGAGCCAGTACATTGCTTTTCATAAACTGGAACCGCTGCGGGGTCGAGTCTGGCCCAAGACAGTTTGTCGACCTCTCGCCGGATCGATGCCGATTCCTGACTGCCTTGCTCTATCGCCACCAACCTGTGTATGGTTACGCCGTGAGATTCCCGCGCTGTAGTGGACTCCTGTTGCACTTCACTTCGTTGCCTGGCCGCTTCGGTATCGGCGATCTCGGCCCGTGCGCGTACGAATTCGCCGACTTCCTCAGTGCTGCCGGGCAGAAGTTGTGGCAGGTGCTGCCGGTGAATCCAACCGGATACGGCGATTCCCCGTACCAGTGCTTCTCGGCTTTTGCCGGCAACCCGCTGTTGATCTGTCTTGAGCGGCTGCGCGATCGGGGCCTGCTCCAGGCGTCGGATCTGGCTCAGGCGCCGCCGTTTCCTGAAGACTCTGTCGACTTTGGGCCGGTGATCGAGTTCAAGATGTCGGTTTTGCGGCGGGCGGCGACGGTTTTTTTTGCCGATGCTTCCAGTGCGGATCGCGCCGCCTTCGACCGTTTTTGCGAGAACGCAAGTCCATGGCTTGATGACTATGCGCTGTTCATGGCCTTGAAGGATGCGCACCACTCAACGGCCTGGACCTCATGGGATGCAAAGATCCGCAATCGAGACGCGGGTTCT
>Ga0224559_1000546_pt1 | contig 24427 bp, 20 predicted proteins | sample 714S33034metaG_FD_180676 | JGI IMG/M metagenome (GOLD analysis project Ga0224559, IMG submission 180676) | Peat soil microbial communities from Stordalen Mire, Sweden - 717 S3 30-34 | ecosystem: Environmental > Terrestrial > Soil > Wetlands > Peat | place: Sweden: Norrbotten County, Stordalen... | reverse complement strand
CGCAGAACATAGGTTTCGACGCTGCAGATGCGGGCCACATCCCCAATCTTGAAGTAAAGGCGGTCGGGGATCGCGGGCTCGTCGAAGTCGCGCTTTTGCGATAGTTGCATGGCCATAATGAGGACCAGGAGGGCTCCGTAACTGGGGGAATACCCTGCTTAGAAGGGATTATAGGCACAATTTGCACCATTTGCGCAGCAAAATTTACAAATCAAGCCAATTTAATTGAGGAAATGAGCGGCAAATCCCTCTGGCCCGGCGGCGGCTTCGGCTTTTACGGGCCGGTGGCGGCTTTATGGGTGAGAAACTAACGCGCCTTGACGGAAGGCTGGCAGGATTCGAGCAGGCTGGCGACCAGGGCGATGGGCAGGCCGACGACGTTGAAGTAGCAGCCCTCGATGCGGGGAATCCAGCGGGCGGCGCGGCCCTGGATGGCGTAGGCGCCAGCCTTGTCCATCGGTTCGCCGGTCAAGATGTAGGCGGCAATCTCCTCGTCGGAGAGGGTGAGGAAGCGGACCGCGGTGACCTCGGCGGCGGCCTCGGCGGAGCTGGCGGTGACCACGGCCACGCCGGTGATGACCTGATGGGTGCGCCCGGAGAGCAGGCGCAGCATACGGGCGGCGTCGGCGGCGTCGGCCGGCTTGCCGAGGATGTGGTTGTCGAGGGTGACGGTGGTGTCGGCCCCCAAAACCGCCAGGGACTCACCGTCCTGGCCTGGGTTTTCCTGGGCTGCGGCTGAAATCGCCGTCAGTTCGTTGAAGACGGCCTGGGCCTTTTCGCGCGCCAGGCGGGTGACGTAGGCGATAGGATCCTCGCCGGGGTGGGGCTCCTCGGGGATGTGGGCGGGATGAACCTGAAAGGAAAAACCGGCCTGGGTGAGCAGTTCGCGGCGGCGGGGAGAGGCGGAGGCTAAAACCAGCATAAGAAGATTATGGCAGCCGGCGGAAAACCTCAGCGGAACCTATTTGCCGAGCTTGGAGCGAATCCACAGCAGGAGGAAGACCGGCAGTGCTACGGCGAGCGCCAGCAGGGCAGCGGGAAGGCCTACAAAGCGGTAGCTGGCGGCGTAGCTCACTGTGTGGTGGCCGAAGATGTTCCAGGTCAGCAGCGCGAAGATGGCGAGGGTGGTGGAGAGGAAAAAAGTGAAGAAGGCGGTGGCGAAGCTCAGCAGCAGGCTGGTGAAGAGGCCGAATCCCTGGAGCGGGAAGCCGAAGACTCTTCCGCCGGTTTGGCCTCGGGTTGGCTCCGATTGCGTCACCTTGAGAGCCTCCGTGGTCTAGAATACAGACTGAATGGTGACGAGCGCACAAATCGAACTTTGGCACGCGGAGAAGGTGGCTACGCAGGTGACCGTGCAGCAGGCCCCCAATGGAATTCACTACGCCATGTGGGGCGAGACGCGCGTTTCGGAGGCGGACCTGGAGCACATGGTGGGCGCCGTGCCGGCCACGCTTTCAGCGGCGCTCGACCACCACGCCTACTACTTTGTTCCGCTGGCTATCGCCGACATGGAAGAGGCCATGGTCGCGCCCGGCTACACGGTGGAACTGGGCGACCGCGCCATCTGCCATCGCAACGCGGTTTTCGGCTCGACCGAGGCGGTTTTTCTCTCCACGCGGCTGGTTGAGGACCGTTTTGGCCTGGCCTTCGAGTTTTTCATCAACGTGGCCCACAACTTTGTCGAGGCCGCGGGGGTTCCCGAGAGCTTTTCCACGCTGGTCTGGCAGCAGGCCGAGGCCCAGGTGCGCGGCGAAACCAGCCAGGACGCCTGGGAGACCCGCCGCCGCGCCCAGGATGTGCGCCCAGACGCGCGTTCAGACGCGCGCCCAGATATGCGCCAGGACGCGCGCCGTCCGGAGAGCAGCGCCAGTGGCCCCGGGGGCATCGACGAGCAGGCGCGCAACCTCTACTTCGAGTCGGCCTTCTCTGACGCCCTGGCGATTTATATGCTTTCGCTGGCCGTGGACTTCGACTACCACGATCTGCGCGAGCGCGAGTATCCGCTCCTGGCCGCTCCGGCTCTGGCCGAGCGCCTGCGCCACGTCGCCAGCCTCTTCCCCGCCAACCAGGGCTACGAGTTCCAGGTGCTCTACCGCCGCAAGGGGTAAGGGCCCGGGGATCGCCTTCGAGCGCCGTTTCTGCGCGGGCCGGTTTTGCTTGGGGTAATCGGGCAGCAGGACTGCGCCGCAGCCGGAAGTACACGGTTTCACAGGTTCACAGTTTGCGTGTTTTTGTGCGAGATAAGTGTAAAAATCTTTTATTTTGATTAGTTTAGGGTAGGTCCCACAGTTTCACAGGCCAAAACAGAAAAAACGAAACCGGACGGAGAAAATGGAGCGTTTCGCCCGCTTCTCCTCTATCTGCATCGCCCGTTTTTACCCTGCTAGCCAGTATGCGCCAGCGGAGGGTTATTCCCGGCAAACCACCCGCGGTGGGGCCTGACTCTAAGGTCTCAAAAGGGAGACACTTCGACTCCGCTCAGTTGCGAGAGGCCCAGCTTTTCTGTACCAAGCGTAATGTTAGTCCCCGGCAGGTTTAGGTTTTAGCCAGTACGCGGCTAGCCGCGTACTGGCTGGCGAACTCGCCCGGCTGGATTCAGCGAGGGGAATCACTGAGGGAATCGCCGAGGGGAATCGCCACCTGCTCGACAATTTCCAGGCCGAAGCCAACCAGGGCGGGAATGTGCACGGTGGTATTCGAGAGCAGCCGGATGCGCTGAATGCCCAGGTCGGATAAAATCTGGCCCCCCAGCCCGGTGTCGCGCAGGATGCGTCCGCTGCGAGCCTGCGGGCCTTCACGGGCGCGCAGTTCGCGGTGCAGAACGAGCCGGTTACCGCTGGCCTCGGCCGGGGCGCAGTGCGCCGCCGAGCCATCTGGACCGAAGGCGCTGGCCGGATCGAAAGCGCTGGCCGGAGCCGGAGCGCGGTCGATCTCGAAGCCCCGCGAGGTGTTGTGCAGGTAGAGCACGACGCCGCAACCGGCCTCGGCGATCATGCGCATCGACTGGTCTAGCGTCTCGCGGCAGTGGCAGTCGGCGCCGAAGATGTCGCCCGCCGTGCAGCGGGTGTGCACGCGCACCAGGACGGCCTGTTCGCAGACCGGCTGCGGCTCCGTCTGGCCGGAGGCCACCAGATCGGGGTTTTCCGGCTGGCCGGAGGCGGAATCGGTGGGAAAGGCCGGGCAGCCGGGGCAAAGCTCGCCGCGCACCAGCGCGATGTGGCTTTCGCCGCCGTTGATCTTGCTCTCGTAGGCGATCATACGGAATTCGCCGTAGCGGGTCTGGATGCGGCTTTCGCCGGCGCGCACAATGTAACGCTCATGGCGCAGCCGATAGCGGATCAGCTCCGCCACGGTAAGAATCCGCAGCCCATGTTCCTGGCAGAAGGGAATCAGGTCGGGAATACGGGCCATTTCGCCGTCGTCGCGCATGATCTCGCAGATGACGCCGGAGGGATTGAGGCCGGCCAGCCGGGCCAGATCGACCGAAGCCTCGGTCTGCCCGGCGCGCACCAGTACGCCGCCATTGCGGGCGCGCAGCGGGAAGACGTGGCCCGGACGAGCGAGATCCGTGTAGTTCGAGCCGCTGGAAATGGCGGTTCGGATAGTGTGCGATCGGTCGGCGGCCGAGATGCCCGTGGTCACGCCCTCGCTCGCTTCGATGGTTTCGGTAAACGCGGTGCCGAAGCGCGAGGAGTTCTGCGCCGTCATCGGGAAGAGGCGCAGATAGTCAGCGCGCTCCTCGGTGAGCGTCAGGCAGATGAGGCCGCGCCCAAAGCGGGCCATGAAGTTGATGGCCTCCGGCGTTACGAACTCGGCGGCCAGGGTCAGGTCGCCTTCGTTCTCGCGGTCCTCGTCGTCGACCACGACCACCATGCGGCCGGCGCGAATCTCGGCCACGGCGCCAGGGACATCGATAAAAGGAGGTTCGAAGCTGTGCGCGGTTTCTTTCATGGCCACGCTCTTATTCTCGCCCATCGGCAGCCAAACGGCAAAAACGAAACACAAACAGCAAAAACGCCACCCAAGGCGGCGTTTTTGCAGAAAACCGTCAGAAGAAAACGGCCTACAATGCTGATTCGATCTCGAAACCCCAGGCTTCGAGAAGAGCCTCGGGGATGTACTTGGAATTCTTGTTGCGGCGCGCCCACTCCCGCAGACGGGTCGACCGGATGTACTGGTCCGGGTTGAGCTTGAATTCCTTCACAATCTGTTCGAAGGAGGTCACAGTGGGTACAACCGGCCCTATGGGCTCAGGCTTGCCCCAATTCGGATTTCCACGACGCTTTGCCATTGATTCGGTGTCCTCAGAGGGATGTATCTTGCAATAACGCCATGGAACTCGACTCATGCCACCCCCAGTGCGGGCAAGGTCACTCTTCTGCTCCGGGCGATATACTAGAATCTTATTTTACGGATATTTTCTCCAAAAAGCAATAGCAAAATTGCAGAAGTCAGAGAACAATCGCGTACACTTGGCTAACTCTTGCATACTAAGACAGTTTGACCTCGATTTTTCTCAGCCGGCAGCATCATCTATCTGGCTTTTTAAGACCACGATGCTGCTTTTCCAGAACACATTGGCGGTTTGGTTCGCCCGGCCGGGGGCGCCTTCGCCCAGGCGCGGCGGAACTCAAGCTCATGCGCCGCCGCGGAACTGGATGATGCGCCGCCGGTCGCGCTTGGAGGGGCGGTGCTCGGGCAGGGGCGCGAACTGCTGCAGCGCCTTGCGCTCCTCGGCCGCCTTCAGCCGCGCCTTCTGGCTCGCCTCGGTCTCGCGGTAGAGCGCCTGCGCCACCGCCGCCGAGCCGCGCATCTGGCTCAGCCCAAGAACCTCGACCTGAAACTCGCCGCCCTCATTCTTAACTTCCAGCCGGTCGCCGACGCGGACCTCGCGGGCGGGCTTGGCGGCGACTCCATTTGAGCGGATACGCCCCAGGGCGCAGGCCTTCGAGGCCAGCGCCCGCGTCTTGAAAAAGCGCGCCGCCCACAGCCACTTGTCGATGCGGATCGAGCCCATGAAGCTATTGTCGTACAAAAAGCCGCTCGACCAAGCCCTAAAAGCTGGCTGGAACAAGCCGGCCTTCCGTTTTCCCGTTCTCTCATTCAACTGGCCGTCTCATTCGTTCCGCTTGATTGGCTCAAGTAAACTGGCAGTTGGAGCCGGCCATGCCAAGCCTGTGGGCTAAAACGTGCACGACGTTTGAGATGATCAAGTGGGAGCACTCGATCTTCGCGCTGCCCTTTGCGCTGACGGCGGTGCTGCTGGCCGCCCAGGGCCTGCCCGGCGGATGGCCCGCATTGTGGACGAAGGTCGCCTGGATTCTGGTGGCCATGGTCGCGGCCCGCTCGACGGCAATGGCCTTCAACCGCTGGGCCGATGCCGAACTGGATGCGGCCAATCCCCGCACCAAGGGTCGCGCCATCCCCGCCGGGCTGCTCTCGCGCAAATTTGTCCTGGGCTTTACGCTGCTGGCCGCTGGAGTCTTCGTCGTCTCCGCCGCGGAGTTGAACCGGCTCACGCTCTATTTGTCGCCGGTGGTGCTACTGGTGCTGCTCGGTTACAGCTACATGAAGCGCATCACGCGCTGGTCGCACCTGGTGCTGGGCCTGGCGCTGGGCCTGGCCCCGTCGGCGGCGTGGATTGCCATGCGCGGCTCGCTCGACGCCCGCATCGTGGTGCTGACCGCCGCGGTCATGCTCTGGGTGGGCGGCTTCGACGTTCTCTACGCCTGCCAGGACTACGAACACGACCGCGCCGCCGGCCTCCATAGTCTGCCCCAGGCCATCGGTATTCCGGCCGCCTTCCGGGCAGCGCGATTGATGCACCTGGCGATGCTGGTTCTGCTGGCCTGGTTCGGCCTGCTCTTTCATTTTCAGAGGTTTGGCTGGCTGGGCGTAGTGACAGTGGGGCTATTGCTGGCCTACGAGCACGCGCTGGTTTCGCCCCGCGACCTCAGCCGGCTGAATGCCGCTTTTTTCACCATGAACGGCGTGATCGCGATGGTTTTTCTCGGTTTTGTGGCGGCCGATCTGTGGCTGCGAAGCTGAATTTTCTCACCTTTGGCGCCATCTCCCCGCCCGATCCGGCTCTAAACCCCGGCCGGGCTATGGTATGGTGCGAGAAAGCGCTCCAGCCTCTGGACGCCTCAACCGCGCCCGCTACGGCGAACGCCCGCCACGGCGAAACTGACAGGAGAACAACACCCCGGCATGAAGATTGCGATTCAGGGAGAATACGGCTCATTCAGCCACGAAGCAGCGATGAAACTGGTTCCCGATGCGGTGATCGTTCCCTGTTCGCTCTCCGCCGACGTCTTCAAAGCCGTGGCCGATGGAGCCGCCGAGGCTGCGGTCATTCCCATCGAAAATAGTCTGGCCGGCTCGATTCTGGAGCACTTCGACCTGCTGCTGACACACGATCTGCGGGTGGAGCGGGAGACGCGGCTGCGCATCCGGCACAACCTGATCGTCCTGCCAGGTGTGGCGCTCAACGAGATTGAGAGCGTTTATTCGCACCCGGTGGCGCTGGCGCAGTGCCGGCGGTTTCTGGCCGCCCACCCGGCGATGACCGCTCTGGCCGCCTATGACACCGCCGGCAGCGTGAAGCGGATGGTGGAGCAGAACGACCGGCGCGCGGCGGCCATCGCCAGCGAAACCGCGGCCTACTACTACGGGGCGCAGATTCTCGAAGCCGGCATCGAGGACAACCCCGCGAACTTTACCCGCTTCTTCCTGGTGCGGCGCGCCGCCGATATTGTGGCCGATCCCGAGTCGAACAAGATCAGCTTGGCCTTTTCGGTGGAGAATTGTCCCGGCTCGCTGGTGGAGGCGCTGGCGGGGCTGGCCGACATGGGCACCAACCTGACCAAGATCGAGTCCCGGCCAGTGCAGGGCAAGCCCTGGGAGTACATCTTCTACGTGGATTGCCAGATTCACTCCGCCGAAGAGCGCCTGCGCGCCATCGAGGCGCTCTTGCCCCACTGCTCCATGGTCAAGGAGTTGGGCTGCTACCGGGAGGCCGACTGCTAGTACCGTAAACGAGTGGTTGGAATGCCAGCCGTGAAATTTGGGTGCCCCCGGTCCGGGGTCCCCACGGACAGGTCTTCGTCCGTGGGGTGGAGATCCCGTTTTTGGGACCTGGGAAATTACGAATTCACACGGTCGTAGTATCAGAGGGGCCTTCTTCACGACTGCGCCTCACCCATTTTTACGCCTGCCATCAGGCCAACTTCCACCCGGCCTGCGCGGACGCGCTCACTGCGCCGCCAACGGCTTCAGGTGCTCGGCGCGGACCTCGGCCGCGGTGAAGAGGCTGAGAAACGGCGCGCCTTGAGCGGCGGCCTCGACCGCGGGGCGGCCGTTGGCCTCTTCGCGCTCGACCAGGCAGACCACGGCGGCAATCTTCATTCCCGCCTCACGGGCGGCCTCGATGGCGTTGATGGTCGAGGCGCCGGTGGTGCAGACGTCGTCCACAATGACCACGCGGGCGCCGGCGCGGCAGAAGCCCTCGATGCGGCGGCCGGTGCCGTGAGCCTTCTCGGCCTTGCGAACCAGGAAGCCGCTGAGCACCTGCGGCTGGGGTCTACCTTGCTGGATTGCTTCGATGGCGCGCCAGCCGGTGGCGATGGCGACCGCCGAAACGATGGGGTCCGCGCCCATGGTCAAACCGCCGACGGCCTCGGCCTCGATGCCCCGCTCTTCGAGCAGTTCAACAACGGCCTGGCCGGTGTGCCAGCCGCCCCTTGCGTCGAGGGTGGTCGTCCGGCAGTCGATGTAATAGTCGCTGGTGCCGCCCGAGGAGAGTTTGAACTGGCCCAGGCGGAAGCTCTGGCGGGCAAGAATGGCAAGCAGTTGTTGCGCGTGCGTCGGGGTGGTCATCACTGTCGATTGTAAAGGCTCGGAAGCCCAAGTTCAGCCAAGCTCTGCGGCTGCTCCCCGGTCATGTAACGCTCTGCAGGGCCGCCAGCGTTAATTTTTCAGTTTTCTGGCGATTCTTCCGCCACCGGATGCAAAAACCTGGCCGCCGAGCGGCTTTTTCCTTCCCAGGGAGAGAAAAACCACGCGGCGGCCTTGGACAGCACAGGTGAATCGAAGAACCGCTTTACGCTTCCGGCCTACCAGCCGCGTATATCGCGGGAATCCTGATCCGGTTTGGCTTCATGCTTCTGCTTTTGCTTCTGTTTCTGGTAGGAAAGCCGGGTTTTCTCGCCTTTCGTGGCAGAGCTCTTCTTTTTCTTCGCGGGCGTTCCGCCAGCCAGCCCCAGCGGACCTGACTGCGTTGAGCGGTCGGCAACCTCGGCGGCGTCGGGCGCGGAAGGAGCCTGAGTGTCCTTCTTCGGTCCCTTGGCCTTGGGCTTCTTGGGCTGCTTGGCGCGTTCGCTGAAGCGCTTCTTCTTCTCCGGCCTGGTGCTGGTCTCCAGCGGATTCGCTGGCTGAGACGCATCCGCCGTCTGCTGCACCGCTCCCAGATCCTCGGTCGCGGTCTGCTGCGGCGCTCCGGGCAAGGTCTCGGCGGGCGCGCGTCCGTAGCGAATCTTTTCCTTCTTGCCGGAATTCATCGCGGCTTCGCCGGCGCTCGCCTTCTTCTTGCCCTTCTTGGCCGGCGCTGCGGTTTCAGTCTCCGGCGCGGCCGCTTGGGGCGACTTCTGCCGGAAGGTGCGCGTGTTCTCGCGGAAGCGGGTGCGCTCCACCTTCTTCTTCTTCTTGGGCGCGGGCGGCGTGTAGGCGCTGAAGACCGGCTTGGTCTCCTTGGAGCTGGCGCCGGTATCGGCATAGCCGGGCTTGATGTCGATGAAGGCCTGCTCGCGCATCGTGGTCAGATAGTCGCGCGTGGCCGGCTCCATCCGCGCCACGTAGAAGTTCTGTTCGACCTGCTCCTGGACGTCCTTGTACTGCGGAACCCCGCCAGTAATGTGTTGCACGACTTTGAGAATCACGTAGCCTTGTTTGGTGCGAATCGGCTCGGTGTATTCTCCCGCCTTGAGCGCAAAGGTGCTGTCCTCCAGAACCTTGGCCAGGGCGCCGCGGCGGAATTGGCCCAGATCGCCGCCTGTGGCGGCCGTGGGTCCGTCGCTGAAGGTGCGCGCCAGTTGCGCGAAGTCGCCCCCGGCGTGGAGTTTGGCCTCCAGGTCGTCGGCCTTGGCCTTGGCTTCCGCCAGCTTGGCGGGATCGTCCGGCTGCACGCCGCCGGGCACCGTGGCCGAGGGGGCCGGTGTGCCGGTGGAGACGAGAATCTCGGCCAGCGTAACGCTCTCCGGCTGCGCATAATCCTGCTTGTGCTGCTCGAAGTAGCGCTCGGCCTCGCCGGAGGTGAACTGAACCTTCTGACCCACCTCCTGGCGCATCACCGCCTGGGTGATGATCTGATTGCGAATATTCGCCTTGAAATCCTCAAACGAAATGCCCTGCTCACGGGCGGCCTTTTCCAGGTCTTCCAGGGTTTCCATGTGGTACTGCTTGCGAATCTCATTCATCCGGTTCACCAGCTCGGTTTCGCCGGTAATGCCCAGCTCCTTGCCCTTGGAGAGCCAGAGCTGCTGGTCGATGAGGTTGCGCAGCAGGTCATTGTGAGCCGCCGAAATCTCCTGCATAGTGGCGCCGCGCTGGCGCTCCTCGTTGTCCAGTTCCTTCATGGCCCGGTCGTAGTCCGAACTGGTGATGATCTGGTCGTTGACGCGAGCGACGATCTCCTCAACCGTGAGACCGCCGTAGGGGCTCTCCGGCGCGGCGGCAGGGGTTTGCGCCAGGGCGGAAGTGGCAAGCAGCACCGTCGATAACACGAAGGCCGCGGGAGTGCGAAGGATTCGAAGAGTCATAAGGTCGGCACACGGCAGGGCGCAGCGGAATCAGTCCCTGATGCATTGACGCCATTGTAAATGCCGGGGCGGCAGCGGGGCGATTGCGGAAACGATTCAAAGGGGAATGAGTGGGAATTCAACAAGATTTCCCGGAATCGGTTGAGCTTCTTCCCAGAAAATTCACTTTCCCGCGAACGTCATCGATTTTCCCGAGAGCCCTTTCCTGTAATCCATGGATCAACGTGGGCCAAGCAGTCCCACTGATCTTGCCCCCGCAATGCGTAGCTGCCACTAACCGGTTCGGAGAGGGAAAGGCCGGTATGGCGGGGATAGGAAAACGCAATTCTGGGTTTCCGGGGCGTTAGGCGAGAATCTATTCTTCGCATATGCATGGCGCCATACCCCGTCGATCAAGCGCAGGGGCCCGGCCAGGTTGCTGCTTGGGCAAGTGATGGCACGGCCGCCACGCCCGGTATCTCCAACGGAGTGATATATTTGACGCCATGAGTATGGTGGACAGTTGGAAACGCAGGCTCCGGAGGCTGGGGTATCCGGACACGCCGAGGGCCGATAGGTTCGCCACGTCCTGCCTTGCGGCCCTGCAAGGGGACAACCGCGCTCCGATGGCAGCCAGCATCAGGAATATCAGCTCGACCGGACTTTATTTGCTGACCGAAGAACGCTGGCCCTTGGGCGAGTTGATCTCACTGACATTGCAAGGGCAGGGGGCGCCGGAGAATTGCTCCGAGTTTCAGATTCCAATGCAGGCGCGGGTTTCCCGGCATGGCGAAGATGGTATCGGGCTGTCGTTTGTTCTGCCCCCGGGTCTGGATGCAAAGCTTTGGGGAGTTCTGGTCCGCAACGCCGTTATTCTGACGGATCCGAAAAGCGCCTTATTGACGTTCAGGACACTACGAGCCGTTCTGTTCCTGAACCGGCTATGTCAGGACGCGGCGGACGAATCCATTCTGCTGCTTGGCGGAGAACTGGATGAGTCTAGAACCGAGTGCGCGCTGGATATTGCGCTCCGGGCGGAAAAGCTCCTGGCTTCCAATCCCGATGCCGGCAGGATGCGCGCTCTTCCACAGATAGTCGCAAGCATTCTGAAAAATGGGTCATGGGCAAACGATGATGTGACAAAGCAGCTGTGGGCCGGCCTGCTGGCCGCATCCTGCTCCATCGAGGGAACAGACGAATCCGCTAGCGCCTTTGTCGATCTGCTCATTCATATTACGCCAGCTCAGAGCCGGATATTCGTTACCACATGCAGTAAGGCGATGGAGTTCATATCAGGACATGAGGGTCTTCCCCTGGCTCGAATCATTCTTGCGCCGGAAGAAATGTTTCGGCTTACTGACATGAATGATGTTTCCAGGATTGCCATGGATATGGCCTATTTATTTAACGCGGGATTAATTGAAAAGAATTTTGATTTTACATCTTATCTTCCCGCGGAGAGCTTTGACATCACTCCTTCCCGTCTGGGCCTGGATCTGTACAAGTACTGTAAAGGTGATTGTGCAAGGCATTATTTATCGGTGGGCGAATCGATGGGGGCCCCGCCCGCGCCGCTTTCCGATCTCGATGACGACAGGTTTTGAACGCCTTTTACGGAAGATTGAAGCGCCCGCTGGCGGGTCCCAGCCTCAGGAGGAGCGAAAAACCCCGTGGACCAGTCAACACAGGCTGGTTTTCGCACAATTGGTTCGAACTGGGAGCCGCACTACTTTCCGATGCAGAACGATGCGAAGATCAAATTCAAAATCTCGTCGGGGGTGGTCTGGCCAGTGAGCGAGTCCAGAGCCCAAAGCGCGCGGTAAAGGTCCAGCAGGATCATCTCGTGGGGAATCGAAGAGGCGTTGGCCTGCGCGGCGTCGTCCAATGCCGATAAAGCCGTGGCGACGGCCTGCCGGTGACGCAGGTTGGTCAGGATGCCAGGCTCGGCGGCGGCTCCGCCCGTGGCTAGGGCCAGAATGCGCTCGCGTAGCGCGGCAATGCCCTCGCCGGTGAGCGCCGAAGTGGCCAGCACGGGCAGCCCGGCACAATCGGACTGCAACCGGCCGGATTCGCCCATCTCGTCCACAAGGTCGCTCTTGTTCACGACCACCAGCGCGGGACGTCCCTGGACGGCAGTCAGCAACCTACGCTCTTCGTCGTTGAGTGGCTCAGTCGCGTCCAACACCACCACCACCAGTGCGGCGTCGGCCATCGCCTCGCGGCTGCGAGTAATGCCCAACTGCTCGGCCTCCTCCAAACCTTCGCGCAAGCTCCCGCGCAGCCCGGCCGTGTCCACCAGTTCCAGCGGAATGCCGTCGAGAGAAATCCGCTCGGTGATGGTGTCGCGGGTGGTGCCGGGGGTTGCGGTCACAATGGCCCGGTCGCGCTCGACGAGGCGGTTGAAGAGCGAGCTCTTGCCGGCGTTGGGCCGTCCCACGATGGCCAGTGTCAGCCCGTCGTGGACGATGCGCCCGCGAGCGAAGGAGGCTTCCAGCGCGGCCAGAGGCGGCCTCAATTTACCGATGCGGCGGGCAATCTCAGCCGGCGGCGCAACCTCCACGTCGTCTTCAGCGAAATCGATGCCCGCTTCGAGCAGGGCAATCAGCTCGACCAAGGCCTGCTTGGAGGGCCGCACGCGCTGGCTGAGCGCGCCGCCCATCTGGCTGGCGGCCTGGCGGGCCTGGGTGAGGGTTTGCGCCTCGATCAGGTCGCGGACCGCCTCGGCTTGGGTCAGATCGAGCCGGCCAGCCAGAAATGCGCGCTGCGTGAACTCGCCCGGCTCGGCTAGCCGCGCGCCCAGTTCGAGTGCCCGGCGGAGCAGCAGCTCGAGCACCACCGGCGAACCGTGCGCGGCGATCTCCACCACGTCCTCGGCAGTATAGGAGTGCGGAGCACCGAAAAAGGTCACCAGCGCCTCGTCGATGCGGGCGGCGGAGGCGGGCTCTTGCCCGCACACAGATTCCGGCGAATCCGGCGATTCCACCCCATCGGCCGGGGCTATCGCCGCGGTGAAGTGCACTTCATGTTCTTCGCCTGCAAGCCTCTCGGGCTCGGCCGCCTGCTCCTTTGAGCCTTCATCGAGCACATCGGCCAGCCGCGCCCGCGCGTGCTCCAGCGGCTGCCGCAGCCGCACCAGTTGCGCGGCAATCGATGCGGCCTGGGGGCCGCTCAGGCGCACAATCCCGATCCCCCCGCGGCCGGGCGGCGTGGAGATGGCGGCGATGGTGTCGATATTCGTCCCTGGAGCAGCCATAAAGCTCGACCATGAAGCTGTACATAGTGTAGAGGGCGGCGAGGATTTCAGTTGAGGGCAGCTTTTTGGGAGTTCCTTTTGCAGAGTTTAGCCTCTACTGCGGCGAAACCGCGAAAGCAGCGGAGAGGAGCTTCTTTTTGATCGCCGGTCTGCCGAGGCAGCAGCGGAGCCAGCGCTCGGCAGCTATTCTGAACAGGAGCCTATGCCGGCCAATTTGCGCCAATTCGATGTGGTGGTTTTGGGCGCGGGAGCGGCCGGGCTGATGTGCGCCGCGGTGGCGGGCGCGCGCGGACGGCGGGTGGCCGTGCTCGATCACAATGGGCAGCCGGGGCGTAAGATTCTGGTTTCTGGCGGCGGGCGGTGCAATTTTACGAATTTGCACTGCGATCCAAGCAATTTCCTCTCCGAGAACCCGCATTTTGCCAGTTCGGCGCTGGCTCTCTTTCAACCGCGCCACTTTCTGGAATTGGTTGAAAGGTATGGAATACCCTGGCACGAGAAGACGCAGGGGCAGCTTTTCTGCAACGGCTCGGCACGGGCGATTCTGGAGATGCTGCTGGCCGAGTGCGAGCGGGGCGGCGTGGAACTGGTGCTGAACGCGCGCGGGATCGAGGTTGCCGCCACCTCCGGTGGGTTTTGCGCCACCTCCGGTGGGTTTTGCGTAAAGACTTCGGCCGGAGAGTTCCAGTCAGAGAGTCTGGTGGTGGCGACCGGGGGGCTGTCGATTCCGAAGCTGGGAGCCACGGGGCTGGGCTACGAACTGGCGCGGCAGTTCGGGCTGGCGGTGGTGGCCCCGAGGCCGGCGCTGGTTCCGCTCGTGCTGGGGGGAGATGAGGCGAGTTGGACGGAGCTGGCCGGGGTAGCGGCGGAGGTGGCGGCTTCGGTGGAGGGAGCGGACGGAAAGGCTGTACGCGGGGCCGGGGGCGGACGCCGGGGTCGATTCGGGGGTCGGGGCGGGGTTCGGTTCAGGGACAGTATGCTGGTGACGCATCGCGGGCTGAGCGGGCCGGCGATTTTGCAGGCCTCTTCGTACTGGCGTCCGGGCGATGCGCTGGTGGTGGATTTTGCGCCCGATTTACCTGCGCGGGGCGGCCTGCTGGAGGTGCTGCGGGAGCCCGGAGCGCGGCGGGATTCAACGGCCTTCCGGCAGGCGTTGCGCGAGGTTCTTCCCTTGCGTCTGGCCAACCATCTGGCCGGGATCGGTACTCCGCGAGGCTGGTCGAATGCGGATTTGGATGCTAGCGAGCGGCACCTGCGCCGGTGGGCCTTTCATCCGGTTGGAACCGAGGGCTTCGAGAAGGCCGAGGTGACGGCGGGCGGCGTGGACACGCGCGGATTGCAGGCGCGGACTCTTGAAGCGAGGGCGATTCCGGGGCTGTTTTTTATCGGCGAAGTCGTCGATGTGACCGGGCAGTTGGGAGGGTTCAACTTTCAGTGGGCGTGGTCTTCGGCGGTGGCGGCGGGCCAGGCGGTGTAAGGGAGGCTCACGGGCTTTAGAGCCACCGTTTCACAGCTTCACGAAGTGCGTACTTCTGTGGACGGCTACTATATAAATTACTGAATTTTAATGATTTAGTTAGTACTCCACAGTTTCACAGGCGAAAATGAAAAACCACCGTACTATTGCCGCCCGGCGGAGGAATGAGACAGCCGAAGCTGCTCGCTCTCCATCTTTCTTCTCTGTTATTGTGCGCCAACCGGGGCTATTTTCTGCAAAACGGAGCGGAGAAGCGCGCGTGCCGCGGAGCTGCCAGGTTCCAAAAGAGGGCTCCTTCGACAAGCTCGAACGGGCTCTGGAGCACACTGCCGGAAATGCCACGCAAACTGGAGAATAGCTCTGTAAAGCCTGGAAAATCTTCCATAAAACGCAGCCAGTTAGCGCCTGCTGCGCAGGCGTGGCAAGTTAGCAAGTTGGCGGGACCGCCACTGCACAGGTGCGGCTTCGGTTCCCACCCTAGCCGCAAAAACAAAGGCGCGGCGAGGGTGGGGCACCCAGCTTTGGTACTACAACAGGCGGTCAGAGAGCTAGCTGCTTTCAGCCCTTGGCGATGGCGAAGCGGCGATTGACTTCGTGCCAGTTGACGAGGTTCCACCAGGCGGCGAGGAAGTCGGGGCGGCGGTTCTGGTACTTCAGGTAGTAGGCGTGCTCCCAGACGTCGTTGAGCAGGATGGGATAAAGGCCCTGGGAGAGCGGCGTGTCCTGATTGAGAGTGCTGATGATCTTGAGCTTGCCCGCCTCGAAGACGAGCCAGCCCCAGCCAGAGCCGAACTGCTTGGCGGCGGTCTCGTTGAAGGTCTTCTTGAAGGCCTCGAAGTCGCCGAAGTCGGCGGTGATCTGCTGGGCGATGGGGCCGGTGGGTGCGCCGCCGATGCCATCCGAGCCAACCTTGCCCATCAGGCTCCAATAAATAGTGTGGTTGGCGTAGCCGCCGCCCTGGTTGCGGACTCCGGTGCGAATCGCTTCGGGAACCTGGGCCAGGTTGCGCAGCAGGTCGTCGATGGGCTTGGCGGCCAGTTCGGGGTAGTCGGCCAGCAGAGCATTGAGGTTGGTGGTGTAGGTCTGATGGTGCTTGTCGTGGTGGATCTTCACGGTCTCGGCGTCCATGAACGGTTCGAGGGCGGCGTAGTCGTAGGGAAGGGGCGCTAGTTCGTAAGCCATAGTGAAAATCTCCTCCGGGGTGAATTGTACGTGTTGGGCAGAATTCTGCGTTGATTCAAAAAGAAATGTACCGGTTTTTTCCGGCAATGGGGGTTTGGAACTTGATTTTTAAGCTTTACAAAACAACCCCACGCTCACTTGATGCAGGAAAGTGCCGTTAGGGTGCGGGAAAGTTGGCGCAGGCCCTGGCGGCAGGAGTGAACATTTATGATGATTTTTAAGGAAATGAAACGATGACCTCCAGTCTTGCGGAACCCTCTCTGAGCCAACCAGCTCTCGACCAACTCTCCATCGATACATTGCGACTGCTGGCCGTGGACGCCGTGCAGAAGGCCAATAGCGGCCACCCCGGCGCTCCGCTGGGCTGCGCGCCCATCGCCTACCTGCTCTTCCACAAGCTGCTGAAGCACAATCCGGCCGACGCCCGGTGGGCGGACCGGGACCGGTTTGTGCTGTCGAACGGGCACGCCTCAGCGCTGCTTTATGGGACGCTGTTTCTCTCCGGCTACGATGTGACGCTGGAGGATTTGAAGAGCTTCCGGCAGTGGGGCTCGCGGACGCCCGGCCATCCCGAGCGCGGCCACACGGATGGCGTCGAGGTGACCACCGGCCCGCTGGGCCAGGGCATCGCGATGGCCGTGGGGATGGCGATTGCGGAGAAGCACCTGGCCGCGGTCTACAACCGGCCCGGCTTCGAGGTGGTGGACCACCACACCTATGCCCTGCTGGGCGACGGCGACCTGATGGAGGGCGTCTCGCACGAGGCCGCCTCGCTGGCCGGAACGCTGGGACTGGGCAAGCTGATTCTGCTTTATGACGACAATCAGATCTCGCTGGACGGGCCGACCAGCCTGAGCTACACCGAGGACGCGCTGGAGCGCTTCGAGGCCTACCACTGGCACGTGGAGCGGGTGGCCGACGGCAACGACCTGGCGGCGATTGAGGCGGCGATTGACCGGGCCAGGGCCGAGAGCAGCAGGCCTTCGTTGATCGCGGTGCGGACGGTGATCGGCTACGGCAGCCCCAGGGCTGGCATGAGCAAGGCGCACGGCGAGCCGCTGGGCGCGGAAGGCGTGGCAGCGACCAAGAAGTTTTTTGGCTTCTCTCAAGATCAGAGCTTTGTGGTGCCGGAGGCCGCATTGGCCAACTGGCGCACGGCTCAGGAACGCGGCCGGGCGGCGGAGGCCGAGTGGAAGAAGCTCTTCGAAGGCTACCGGGCGGCGCACGCCGAACTGGCGGCGGAGTTTGAGCGCACCCAGGCGGGCAGGCTGAAGACCGGCTGGGAGAAGGCGCTTCCTGGCTTTGCTCCGGGGGGGAAGGCGGTGGCCACGCGCAACGCCGGATCGACGGTGATGAACTCCATTGCGGAGGTTGTGCCGGAGCTCTTTGGCGGAGCCGCGGACCTGAGCTCCTCAACCAAGACGATCTTCAAGCCGGGAGCCAACTTCCACGAGGACGCGGCGGGACGCAACGTCTTCTTCGGGGTGCGCGAGTTCGGCATGAGCGCGGCGGTGAACGGCATGGCGGCGCACGGGGGGCTGATTCCCTTCGGGTCAACTTTCTTTGTGTTCTCCGATTACGCCAAGCCCGCGATTCGGCTGGCGGCGCTGATGCAGTTGCATTCGCTGTTTGTCTTTACGCACGATTCGATTGCCGTGGGCGAGGACGGGCCGACCCACCAGCCGATTGAGCAATTGATCGGGCTGCGCGCCATTCCGGGGCTGACGGACTTCCGGCCAGCCGACGCCAACGAGACGGCCGCGGCCTGGAGGCTGGCTTTGGAACGCCAGGGCCCAAGTTTCTTTGCGCTCAGCCGGCAGGATCTGCCGGTGATCGACTCGGCGGCGCACGAGGTTTACGCCAGGGTGAGCCGGGGGGCGTATGTGCTGGAAGAGGCGGCCGCGCCTCAAATCGTTCTGATCGGCACGGGGGCCGAGGTTTGGCCCTGCGTGGAGGCCGCCAAACTGCTGGCGGCAGAGGGAATCCGGGCGCGGGTGGTCAGTTTTCCGAGTTGGAAGCTCTTCGAGGAGCAGCCGGCCGAGTACAAGGCCAGTGTGCTGCCGGCCGGCGTGCCGAAGCTGGCCGTCGAGGCGGGGGCTACGGTGGGCTGGTGGAAGTACGTGGGCCAGGAGGGCGACGTCGTCGGCCTGGACCGCTTCGGAGCCTCGGCGCCGGGGCCGAAGGTGCTGGCGGAGTTGGGCTTCAGCGCGGAAAACGTGGCGGCCCGGGCTAAGAAGCTGGTGAAGTGAAAGTACAGGGACTAGTCCCTGTACTAAAAGGAGTGCACTTTGAAACTCGTCATCGCATCCGATCATGCGGGATTTGCTCTGAAAGAGGAGATTCGCGCCTATCTTGCCAAGGCCGGCCACGAGGTCGAGGACCTGGGAGCCTACAACGCGGAGCCCTCGGACTATCCCGACTTTGCCGAAAAGGTGGGCTTGGCGTTGCAGTCGGGCGTGGCGCCGCGCGGGATTCTGATCTGCGGCTCGGGAGTGGGCGTCTGCGTGGCGGCCAACAAGATTCCGGGGATTCGCGCCGGCATGTGCCACGACACCTACTCGGCCCACCAGGGCGTGGAGCACGACGACATGAACGTCTGCGTGCTGGGGGCGCGCATCATCGGCCCGGCGGTGGCCTTCGAGGTGGTGGACCGGTTTGTGGCGGCCAAGTTCGTCGCCACGGAAGAGCGCTTTGTGCGGCGATTCAAGAAGGTGCTGGCCATCGAGGCCAAGTACCTGCGCCGGGACGGCCCGGCGTAGCAGAGCTGTTCTCCCGTACCACGACCGTATGATTTTGTTGTATTCGGTGAAGGTGCGCGAGTTAGGAAACCCGCGCCACAGCCGGTCTGGAGACCGGCGCTACATTTCTGGCCGGCTTGCGGCGGCTGCCTGCCCGGCTGTGCGCCTGCCAGCAGCCATCGGCTGCCCGCATCGCCAGAAAGAGCGCCAGGCTGAGCACCACGGCACCGCCGGTGTCGAGCAGCACGTCGCTGAACTGGCCGGTCCGGTTGGGCAGAAAGCTCTGGTGAAACTCATCCGCGCTGGCTACCAGGAAGGTGGCCAGAATCGCGAGGCCATGCGCTTGCAGCCGCCTCCGCAGCCTGGACGCCGCGTTCTGAAAGGTGATCCAAAAGCCGCGAAAACAGACCAGCGAGAAGATTCCATAGCCCGCGAAGTGGCCGGTCTTGCGAATCAGATGGTGGATCAAGTCCCAGTGCACGCAGACGTCGTAGCCGAAGATGTCCTCGGTCAGGCGCTGCAGCGGAGCGCTGGTGCGGTCGGCGCCAAAGTAAGCGGTGGACTCGACGGCGAAGAGCGAGGCCGAGAGCAGCACCGGCAGCCAGGTCCGCAACTGGGCTTGCAGCCGGGGTTGCAGCCGCGCTGGCCCGACGGGCGAGGCTTGTGGCGCGTAGACCGGAAGAGCCATCGAAGATGAAGCCATAAAGAGTGCTCCCATGGGCCAGCTCGGGAATGGGGCGCGGCCATCGCGCACCTCACCGGCGGGATAGTGAGTATTTCGGCGCGGGGCGACGGCAACTTGAGAAAATCTTCAAACCTTTGAAAAATCTAACTTTATACTGTCCAGAAACAGGACAGCAGCAGGGATTTCCGGTCCGCTGCACGATTTTTCCCTGCCGGACCAGCCCCATTTACAATCGCAGCAGCCGGTGAGGTCACAGCGAACGATGGCAACCAGAAAGCAAGAGCCGCGCGCCGCCGCGCCGGCCGTAGAGGGCGGGTTTTCGCTCATCTCCGACGAGAAGTTGATCCAGCTCTATACCACCATGGTGAAGTGCCGCATGATCGAGGAGCGGGCGCGGGGCCTGTTCGAGCCGAAGAAGAAGCTGGAGCCGAACAAACTGGATAGCAGCAACGGCAGCGGAGCGGCGGGCCGGGAAATGGGCCACGATGCGGGCCTGAAAGCGGGTCAGGAGGCGGCCGTGGTGGGCGTGGCCATCGACCTGGGGCCAGAGGACACCGTGGCTCCATCGAAGTGCGGCCTGATCGCCTGTTTTATCAAAGGAGAGCCGCTGGAAGAGGTCTTCCGCCGCCAACTGACGTGCGCCTTCGGTCTGGATCTGGCCGACGCGCTCAACATCGCCACCGGCGCGGCGCTGGTCAACAAAACCAAGAATAACGGCAAAATCGCCGTGGCTTTTCTGGAGGGCGAGGCCGCCGCGCCTGATTCTCGGCCCGATTCGCGGCTCAATTCCCCTTCCGATTCCTTTTCCGGTGTGCTCCATGCCGCTGGCCTCCACCGGCTGCCCATTCTCTTTGTCCGCCTGAGCAGTCTCCGGGCTGGAGCGGGCAAAGGGAAGGCGCAAAAGAGGATTGGCTCGCACGCCGGGAGGGACGGGATCGTTCGGCTGGCCGAGGAGTGCGCCATTCCCTTTATCGCCGTGGACGCGGGCGACGCGGTGGCCGTCTACCGCGTGGTCACCGAGGCCGCCGCGCACGCCCGCAAGGGCAATGGGGCCACCTTCATCGAATGCGAGACCGCAGGGGGCGAGGGCCACGATCCGATTCTGAAGATGGAGGCTTACCTCACGCGCAAGGGGCTGTTCAGCGAGGAATTGAAGAGCAAAACAGTGGCCAGCTTCACAAAGGAGCTGAAGGCCGCACCCGCAACAGCCAATCAATCGACAAGGCTAACCGGCCGTTGAATTCCCCCGCCCCGCAAGGCCCGCGGATTTGCCCTTCGGCGGTCCTTGCATTCTTGCATTCAACCGGGCGAATGGGTGATAGAGTGGTGGGTATGAAATTGTGTAAAGGCAGGTCTGTGGCTGCCGTCTTCCAATGCGCAACTTTGCTGGTGGGAGTTTTTCTTCTGACGGCCGGTCCAATCGCGGCCGAACAGCCTGGAGCGCCCCAAGCGGCCGCGCCGGCCGCACTGTGGGGCCAGGGCGGCGGCGTGGTTCCGGTCTGCGCACCCGGCGCGCTGGGTTCTCCTTATATTACCGTGGACAGTTGGGTTTACCCGGCCGTGCTGCGGCTCTACTCGCTAGGCTATGTGGACAATGTCTTCCTCGGCATGAGGCCATGGACGCGCGCCAGCGTGGGACACATGATCGAGGAGGCCGGCGCGCGCATCGAGGATGCGAATGCGGGAGCGGCCACCGATGAGGCACGGGGGATTTATACGGCGCTGATGAACGAGTTGAGCGAGGACAGCCAGGGACCCTGCCTGGCGCACCGGAGCAGCGCCCGCGTCGAATCGGTTTACACCGTGGCGCGCGGCATCAGCGGAACGCCGCTCAGCGACAGTTTCCATCTGGGCTCGACGATCATCAACGACTACGGCCGCCCCTACGAGAACGGCTTCAACAACTACTCCGGCGCCAGCGGCTACGCCACCGCCGGCCCCTTCACTTTCTACGCGCGCGGCGAGTTCGAGGCGGCGCCCTCGGCCACGGGCTACTCCCAAGGGCTGGCCCAGGCGCTCAGCGCAGTGGACGGCACGATTTACACCAACCCCATCACCCACCTGACAACGTACTACCTTCCTCAGACGACCATCCCGATGGGGCCGATCGCAACCAATACCAACGGGCGCGTGATGGAGGCTTACGTCTCCGCGCACGTTCTCAACCACGAGATTTCCTTCGGCAAGCAGGACGAGTGGCTGGGGCCCGGAGTGGGCGGCGGCATGGCCTACTCGAACAACGCCGAGAACATTTACTCCTTCCGCATCAACCGCGTCGAGCCGCTGCACATTCCGCTGCTCTCGCGGCTCACCGGCCCCTTCCGCTACGACTTTATGGTGGGACCGCTGCAAGGGCACACGTATATGCCCAACCCCCTTTACGTCAGCTCCACTCTTACCCCCAATCAGCCGAACGTGATCAACCCCGGCAATCCCTGGATGCACCTCGAGAAGATCAGCTTCCGGCCCACGGAAAATCTCGAATTCGGCTTTGAACGCACCGTGATCTGGGGCGGCAAGGGGCATGAGCCCGTCAACCTGCACAGCTTCCTGAAAAGCTTCTTCAGCACCACCGCCGGCGGTGCAGAGAAGAATGGCCGCGACGATCCCGGTGCCCGCTTTGGCGCTTTCGACTTCTCTTACCGGCTGCCCTTCGTCCGCAAATGGCTCACGCTCTACTCGGACTCCGAGGTGCACGACGACGTCTCCCCCATCGACGCTCCCCGCCGCGCCTCCTGGCGACCGGGCCTTTATCTCTCTCACGTGCCCGGCATTGCCAAACTGGACCTGCGTGTCGAAGCCGCCTCCACCGACCCGCCCATCAAGACCAGCCGGGGCGGCCGTTTCATGTACTGGGAAGGGATTCAGAGACAGGGCTACACCAACCAGGGCCAGCTCTTCGGCGACTGGATTGGACGCGAAGACAAGGGTGGCCAGGCTTGGGTGACCTATCACCTTAGCGGCAACGAGTGGGTGCAGGTGAGCGTGCGCAATCAAAAGGCCGCCAAGGACTTTATCCCCGGCGGCACCACGCTGAACGACATCAACTTCCAGGTGGTCAAGCGCATCGGCAAGGACTTCGAGGTGAACGGCAACTTCGCCCTGGAGCACTGGAAGGCGCCGATTTATCTGAACGGTCAACAGACGGTGACCACCACCACCATTCAACTGACCTGGTTCCCGCAGCGGAAGGTCAGCTTCTAGAAGGGCGCGTATTCAGATTCAATGGCTTGCAGCGGCGGACAAGAGTTCGTCAACCCTCTAGCCGCCGCTGGTTTACGCCTTCAAGGCGCGAGTTTGCCGAAGCGTAGCGAACCGTGCAGAAATCGGCACGGAAACGGCGCCTTCACCATCTAAATTTATTTACGATAATGTTCGCCGCTCGTGGCAGGCGGCCCGATGCACTACTCTTTTCTATGAGGCGTATGGTTTCTTTGGTTCGCCACTTTCGCAAGACCATCTGGCTGGCTATCGAGCACGATGTGCTCAACACAGCCAAGGCGGCGGCCTATTCAGGAATGCTGACGCTGTTTCCCGCGCTTTTTGTCCTCACCGCGCTGCTGGCCCAGGTGCCGGAGGGGACCTCGCTGGTGGGCGAGATCCGCTTCTTCTTCGAGCAATTTCTGCCCGACGACTCGATGTCCCTGCTCCAGTCCTCGCTGGAAACCCAGCCGCTCCACTCCACGCAATTGATTTTCTCGGCCGCCGGCCTTTCGGTCTTCGCTGGCCTGGGCCTGATGCTCTCGCTGATGGAAGGCTTTCGCCGCGCCTACCGGCAGCCGCGCGACGATTGGGGCTTCTGGCAGCGGCGGCTCAGGGCGCTGCTGCTGGTGCCCATCGTGCTGGTTCCGCTGGCGCTGGCCACATTGGTGGTGATCTTCGGCCGCCAGTTCGAGGCGTGGATGATCGCCAATGCTGGCCACGAGTTGCGCTACATGGTGCTCTTTCTCTGGCGGATGGCGCGCTGGACGGTCGCGCTGCTCACCAGCACCACCGTTCTGGGCGCGCTCTATCACTTCGGCACCCGGCGCAAGGAGCACTGGGCCTGGGTGGGACCGGGCGCCCTGGCCGCCTCGCTGCTCTGGTTTCCGTCCACGCTGGCCTTCGGCTGGTACGTCACGCGGGTGGCCAACTATTCGAGGTTCTACGGCTCCTTTGGCGCCGGCATCGCCACCCTGGTCTGGCTCTATATCGCCTCGTTCAGCGCGCTGCTGGGCGCGGAACTGAATGGCGTCCTCTTTCAGGAGCGCCGGGGAAACATTTCCCCCTCCTCTGGCTCTGATTCTGACAATTTCAACTTTTGACCGTATTCATCCGCCATTAACCTTCTCTCCCGCATAATGGATGAGTCGGTGCTGTTGACCCAGCTCGCGCGTCAAAGTAGAAGGCGCATATAAATCCGTATCTTTTGCTCACTGTAGCGGTTCTCCAATCGCCATGCGCCGGATAGAAAGCCACTGACTGGCTTTTGCGGCGCGCGCCTTTTCGGAATAGCCATTTCTCGCCATGCTGGCGAGGGCTGTTGCACCGGTCGCGTAAACACGCGAACACGGCGCATAGAATTGGAGAGCGGCTCCGAACCTTCCCTGGAGCAAACCCATGACCTTTGAAGAACAGAACCTGATCGAATCCGCCCCCCAGCGCAGCGCCAAGATTGTCGCCACGCTGGGGCCAGCCTCCAACACCGAACCTGTCTTCCGCGATTTGGTTCGCGCGGGCGTGGATGTGGTTCGCCTGAACTTTTCCCATGGCACCCACGAGGAAAAGCTGGCGCTGATCCAGATGGTCCGCAAGGTGAGCCTTGAGGAGGGCAAGCCGCTGTGCATCCTGGGCGACCTGCAGGGGCCGAAGATTCGCACCTCAAAACTGCAAAATCACCAGCCCGTGCTGCTCGAGGCCGGCGGGCGGCTGACGATTACGCCGCGCGAGGTTCCGGGCACCGCTGCGCTGGTGGGAACCACCTTCAAAACCCTGGCGGAAAACGTCGAACAGGGCTCGCGCATTCTGCTCTCCGACGGGCTGATCGAGCTGCGCGTCTACGAGGTGCAAGGCGACGACGTGGTCTGTGAGATCGTCAACGGCGGCCTACTGGGCGAAAACAAGGGGATCAACCTGCCGGGGATTCCAGTGCGCGTCCCCTCGCTGACCGAGAAGGACACCGAAGACCTGGAATTCGCGCTCAAGAACGGGGTGGACGCGATCGCCGTCTCCTTTGTGCGCACCGCCGAGGATGTTCGCCTGGTGCGCAACCGCGTGACCGCCCTGGGCGGCGAGACCTGGATCATCGCCAAGCTGGAA
>Ga0224559_1000544_pt1 | contig 24487 bp, 23 predicted proteins | sample 714S33034metaG_FD_180676 | JGI IMG/M metagenome (GOLD analysis project Ga0224559, IMG submission 180676) | Peat soil microbial communities from Stordalen Mire, Sweden - 717 S3 30-34 | ecosystem: Environmental > Terrestrial > Soil > Wetlands > Peat | place: Sweden: Norrbotten County, Stordalen... | reverse complement strand
GCTTACCTTTGTAGGAAAGCGGGGATTACTGACGTTCAGGTAGATGAGTGGGATAAGTCTCATCTGGAAAGTGAAGATCCGGGTTTCATTGAAGGCTGTCCTTATAAAAAGCAGCATGATAATGCCTTATGGATTGAAAGCATTGTAGCTACTATGCTAAAAGTGAACTGGAGAGAGCATAGTGAAAGAGTGGATAAACTCTTTGAGGAGGAGAAATGAAAAGTATTATATTGAAGTGGTTAGGGATCGACAACACACTTGAAAGGAGCAATAAAATGAAAGTACAATGGCATTGCAGGGGATGCAATAATCTGGGAGAGGAGGAGATAGAAATCCAGAAGATTCTTAAAGTGAAGAAAAATGAGAATGTAGACCTCTTCACAATCATCCTGTCTTTAATAAAACACAGTTGCTCTAACAAAGACTTAGGAGTAAGATGCATACCATCGTAGACGGACACGGTGATACTCATGCGAAACTAGTAATCGTCGGAGAAGCACCAGGGGCAGACGAGGAGCAAACAGGAATACCCTTCGTAGGACAATCAGGGGCGTTGCTGGATGAGGCATTAGAGTCAGCAGGTATTCGTCGTTCTGATTGTTACTTGACGAATGTAGTGAAGGTTCGTCCTCCTCACAACGATATATCACAGCTGCCTCTCATCGGGAGAACCTTAGAGGAGTTCCTACCAGGGCTGTATGAGGAGATAAAGGTAATACAGCCCAACTGTATACTAGCGGTAGGAAACACTGCACTAACAGCTTTAACAGGTTTTAAGGGAATACAGAAGTATAGAGGGTCAATACTCTACTCTTCTGCAGTCAACTGCAAAGTAGTCCCCTGCCTACATCCCGCATTACTACTGCACAAAGAAATAGCCTGGAAAGAGTTCGCTTGGATCAAATTTGACATAGCTCGTGCAGGCGAGCAGTCTCAGTTCCCTGAATATAGACTCCCTCCTCGTAACCTTCATATAGCTCTGAACTCCCTAGATGTTGTAAGGTTCTTAGAACGGGCAGAAGGAGCACCATTTGTAACATTGGACGTAGAAACCCATAAGACATGGGCACAATGCATAGGATTAGCCTATGACAGCACTGAAGCCATCAGTATTCCTACTTTCTGGGATCAAATCCCTTTACATGACTTGGCCTACATCTGGAAGGTTATAGCAGAGTTCCTTGCAGACACGAAGGTCAAGATAGTAGCACAGAATGCTAAGTTTGACCAGAAGCGATGCAGGCAACTTGGTCTAGACTGGCATAGTTGTTGGTTCTCTATGGATATGGGATGGCATGTTCTCTATCCTGAGTTCCCTAAAAAACTTCAATTCATATCTTCCATCTTAACAGAAGAACCCTACTATAAGGATGAAGGAGGGGAGTACAATCCTAAGATACATAAGATTGACCGTTGGTTCATGTATAATGCGAAAGACGCAGTAGTAGAATATGAATGCACTGAGAAGATTTTGGCTCTTCTGCTGGACACAAAGTTATATAGCTTCTACTTCGACAAGATTCAGCCATTATATGAGCTTTACTATGACATAGAAGATGTAGGTATTCTTGTTGATAGAGAAGTAAGGAAGCATTTAGGGAATAAGTATGAGTCTTTAAGGAACCGCCTGCAAGTAGAGCTAGTCAAGAATATAGCAGACGGTGATCCTTTCATAGAGGAAGCTTATAAGAACTTTAATGTAATGAGTAACGGACCAAAGAATCAAGTAGCCAAGCTACTTTTCGGTCATCTGAAGCTTCCTATAAGAGAAGATACAGGGGATAGGACCTTAAAGGCTCTCTGCAACAATGTAGTGAAAAAGCAGAGGATCAAAGACATCCTTATGGGAATCCTTAACGTCCGAGGAGTAAGAAAGACTATAGGGACCTACGTTAATGCTAGTCTTTCTGAAGGAGAGCCTTGGATAGGAACAGTGGGAAGGATACACACAACATGTAATCTTAATGGGACGGAATCAGGCAGGACCTCCACTGGTATAGTACAAAGCCCTGTTTCTGTCAACAAAATGGGTATAGCATTGCAGACCATGACCAAGCATGAAGACCCTAATCTGTCTAAGGGAGGAGGGGATCTTAGGTCAATGTTTATAGCAGATGAAGGATTCACCTTAGTGGAGATAGATCAGTCACAAGCAGAGGATCGTGTAGTTTGTGTCTTGGCTAAGGACTGGGATGCTTTAGAGGCCTACAAGAAAACAGTCTTCAAGAAGAACATACACGGATGCAAAGACGACAGACACACCTTAACAACAATGGCCGTGTTAAGTCTGTCCTTTGATGAAGTGACAGACGAGAAAAGACAGATAGGAAAGAAGACTACTCATGGTGGAAACTATGACATGGGTAAACATGAGTTCATGGAATTCCTTGGTGGTGCAGGGATCTTCATGTCGGAGTGGAAGTGTAATGTAGTACTGGAGGCTTTTCATGCAGCTCGTCCTAAGGTTCGTGGTGTCTTTCATCAAGAGATTCAAACACAACTGCGTTTGAATGAGTGCATTCTAGTCTCTCCACACGGAAGAAGACGGCAGTTCTTCAACAAGTGGGGAAGGGACCTCTGGAAGGAAGCATACGCTCAGATCCCTCAGGCTACAGTAAGTGATCAGACGAAGTTTGCAATGCTACAGGGTAGGAGAAGAATTCCAGGATACCTAAAGGACTGGTTCTTCTTACTAGAGTCTCATGATTCTGCTCTTGCTTTGGTGCGAGATGAGCTGGTTCCTGAGTATATTAAAGTGATGACAGAAGAGTTTGAAAGACCCATTGACTTTAAGAATTGTACACTGAGCAGGGACTACAAGCTAGTAATCCCTGCTGAGACCGTCGTTGGTAAACGATGGATAGGGCAGAGTGAAGAGTGGCCTGATGGAATGAGGAAATGGAAATGACACTGACACTGGAACAAGCAGCCTTTAAGCAGTACTCTTTATTCGTAAAGATGACGACCAGAAATCCTCCCTTTCCCTGGGAGGAGTTGCCTGATATGATAAAAGATGCATGGAAGGAGGTAGTAAGAACCTGTCCTAGGGTAAAGAAGAAAGAGGACCTGCTTTCCTTTAACCATGAAGATATTATAAGAAATCATGACCAAAGGATAGGTAGACTAGAGGAAGCGTATGACCTCTATGTAAAGCCGAGAAAATGAACTGGATAAAGAGGGTAACAGACTCCTACCAAGACAATGAAGCTCCAGAGCGTTTCTTCTACTGGGCAGCGCTGTGTGCTCTGTCCGCTATTGCTCGAAAGAAGGTGTACTTAGATAAGTTTCAGTACAAGCTCTACCCTAATATCTTTGCCTTTCTTATTGCTGGTTCTGGTGGTAGGAAGGGCCTACCTGTATGGGTAGCTAGGAAACTGGTTGAGAAGGCACACTGTACCCGTGTTATATACGGACGTGCTTCCATCCAGCGTATTATCCAGGAGTTAGGAAAACCTTACCCTCTAGGAGACGGTGTAACACTTAGAGATGCTCAAGGATTCCTCGTTTCGGGAGAGTTAGCAGCCTTTCTTGTAAAGGACCCCGATGCATTGACAATCTTAACTGATATCTACGATACTCACTCCTATGAAGACTTCTGGATAAACTCCCTGAAGTCAACTGATACAGACAAGCTAAGAAGTCCCTGCTTAACTCTACTAGGAGCCACTAATGAAGACCACTTTGCAGAGGCAGTACCTAACTCCGCTGTAGGAGGGGGATTCATTGCACGTACATTCATTGTACTGTCCAATGAGAAATGTGTCCCTAACTCATTAACAGACCCTCCGGAGAATACAGCAGATATCGAGTCTCTATCAGAGTACTTAATGGAGATAGCTACTTTAGAGGGGGAGTTTAAGTGGACTGATAAAGGGAAGAAGCTCTACAATGAATGGTACTACCCTCACATAAGCAAAAGCTACTTTGATCCTACAGGGACAATGAAGAGGTTAGGAGATCAGGTCTTGAAGGTAGCTATGCTGGTTTCTCTTAGTGAGGGTCCTTCTCTAGAATTGGACGAACAGTGCATCTTCGAAGCGATTACAGTGTCCGAGGCCTGTGTCCTTGGAATGCAGCAGGTCACTATGGGATCAGGGAGGCATGCAATGACAGCAGGTACAAGAATAGTGGTCCGTGAGCTAGTTCTCAATCCTATGCATCAGGTGGATAAAGCAATCTTACTCCAACGGTACATAGGACAGTTTGATGACTTCGACCTAACAAGAATTGCAGAGACCCTACAGGCAGCAAACGTAATAGATATCATTCCACATGGAAAAGAGATGGTCTACAAGATGAAAGCTTCAGCTTTAGCAGTGTACCAAGACTTCAAAAAGGCGGTGCAGTAATGATCTACTTAGCGAGTCCATATAGTCACCCAGATGAAAAAGTAAGGGAGGAGAGGTACTTGAAGGCAATGGAGGCTGTTGTGTCTTTATTGGAGAGGATGCATATATACTCTCCTATAGTTCACTGTCACCACATGGCGATAAAATACGCAGGTCCAACAGATGCAGAACATTGGAGGGAATACAATGAAGATTTTATAAGGTCCTCCACTGGAATAATTGTTCTTTGTATTGAGGGATGGAAAGAGTCTATTGGTGTAAGAATGGAGGTTATGTATGCTGTAGGGCAAGGGATTCCTGTTAAGTACCTCCAGAACTATTTAGGGGAGGGAGCAGGATGGGCTTTACTCTCAGCTACTCCTCCGGAGTCTTAGCTCGAGTCTTAGCTCTTAGTCCAAGCGTACTAGGGAAGTTCTTACCAATGTAGTCGTCGTCAAAGATGATCCCTAAAACCTTCTCCGCAGCGTGCAGCTTCTCAGGGACCGTCATGCCTTTAGAGGAGGACTTTCCATAGTGTAGCTTGGTAAACTCTCTTCTAGCAGCAGTACCATAGCCCATAGTCTCAAATGCTTTGTGGAAGATGCGTGCTACATGACGGTCACCCCTTATGTCTAGCTTACTATACCTGTCCATATCCTCCTGAGAGATCACACTGTCACCCTTGGCATCTTCAGCTTTTGCTTCTTTAGGCTCTTCACTCCCTTTGGTTTCGGACTTGGTACTCTTGGGAGACGAAGGCCCTGCTTTTTCGGCTTTTTTACTGGGAACATCTGTTTCTCCTGGTTTAGTTACAGGTTTAGTTTCTACAGGCTTTGGTGCTTCTACTGGTCTTAAGGGGGGCCTTACAGGAGTTTCTACAGGCTTTGGTGCTTCTACTGGTCTTAAGGGGGGCCTTACAGGAACTCCTACTCCTGGTACATCAGGGATGTTAGGTTTCTTGTTCACTTCTATCTCAGAGGATGTAGGATGCTCTATTGGTCTTAAGGGGGGCCTTACAGGAGTTTCTACTGGTCTTAAGTGGTTAGTCCAGTTCCTGGGGGGCCTTACAGGAGTTTCTACTCCTGGTACATCAGGGATGTTAGGTTTCTTGTTCACTTCTATAGAGGATGTAGGATGCTCTTGTACCATCCAGAGAGGAGCAGGTCTGGATGGTACAGCAGCAACAGGGGGATTATTGTAATCAGGCACAGGAGGCTCAGGAGCAGGCGGTCCTTGAGGCTTAAACACATCTGTAGGGTTAGCTCTAGTTACAGGTAGTGTGGGCACAGTAGATCCCGGAGAGGCTGATACTAAAGGACGATCTACTGCTTTCGGTCCAGCAGGTATCTTAGCAGGTCCTTTAAGGTAGGGGGAGTCTACCATCTCTGGTCCTATAGGGGACTGAACCTTAAGTCTTGATGCTACTTTACCTACTACCCTTGCCCCTTGTAAAACCTTTTTTGCCCCTGGTATAGGAAGGGACACATTCACATTAGTAGTAGGAGGGGACTCCACAATAGACGGGTTCTTTGTTAGCCCTCCTGATGGTTTTAGCCCTCTTAAACCTCCAGGAGAGGTAGTGAGAGGAGGAGCTTCATCTGCAAGTGCAATAGGAGAACGCAGGCGAGAGAGTGTAGGACTAACAGCCCTTGTAGCAGAGCCTGCAAGTCCTCGAACAGTAGGAGACATAGCTGCATAAGGTGCTAGTCCCATTAGTGCATTAGCCTCCCCTGCACCAGGGTGTCCTTGTCCATATTGAGCACCTGCTTCTCCTAGTTCATGTGCGCCAGGGAGTATCTGACCTACTACATCCCCAGCAAGACCCACTCCTGTAGCCTTCTTATGTTCCTCTGCCTGCTTCCCTACGGTCCTTAAAACCTGTTTAGTGCTTTGGGGTGCACTGACATCTGTAGGAGTTACCCCTTCCGCGTCTGAAGAGAGAGCTGCTCTTTGATTCTGTGCAGCACCTGAGGGGGTAAACCCTTTTACAAAGCTGGTAGCAAGACCCTTAACAGCGTTTCCTAGAGTGCCAAGGAAACCAGGATCTTCTGATGACTTCTCTTCTGTAGGATGTGTCTTGAAGTAAGCATCAGTAGCCATATCCAGGTAATCGTTGTCCTTTTCCTTCCCATGAGGAACACCGATCTGGACTGTCCTAGGTTTTCCTGTAGCGGGGTCATCAGCAGTGAACTTAAGCATCACAGGCATGTTATTGTCCTATCACCTGTACATCCCTTCTGTTGTGTTTACCCTCACCAATACCACCGGCAGCAGCATCTGCTTTATCTATATCTGCCTGATTGATCTTGCCTTTATCATCAGGCAGTACAGAATAAGCAGCCATCCACTTCTTCATTGTACGTAGGGCACTCAAGAAGGTACTCTTTTCCATCTTATTCACGTTGATGAGGGACTCAAACTTATTGAGTATCTTAGAAGAGCCTCTTTGACTGTGGATGTAAGCAGAGATACTCTGTATCATGTCCACATCAGTCCTTAGTGCTGTGTATTCCCCATCAGGCTCTGTACCTAGAGTACCTGTTCTAAACTCCTTCCATCTGTTCATGAAGAGGTCATCACTAGCTGCACTGACCTCCCTCTCAATATCTGGGAAGCGAGAAAGAGCAACCTGTGCCTTTTCAGCAGTGTTTTTTGCCTGCTGAGATACCTTAGCAACGGATAGAGCATTGGCAAGCCTTGCCTGCTTCGCAACCATCACAGGATCTGTTTTAGTGTCCATTGACCCCGCTGTTTTAACAGCTGATACATCGTGCTCTACCTTAAGCGCCTGAGGAGTTCCTTCTGCTGCAATTCTAGCACCTTCTCCTGCTCCTGCACGTCCTGCTGCCGCAGCTAGCCCTGTAGGATTAGCATTTGCTTTATTCTTACTGTCCTGTATTCGACCAGCCAGTTCAGCATTATTGTAGGCTGTAGGAGTTACAGGTTTAGGAGGAACAAGAACTTCATACTGTCTCTTTAGCTCTGCTTGCTTAGCAGGATCAGTTTCTGCAAGCATAGCCTCATGGAGCTTAGTTATATCCTCATTCTTCTTATTAAGGGCTGCTATAGTTTTTGTATGCTCAGCTACTTCCCTTGCTCTCTGCTCAGCAACCTTCTCTGCTGTGTCAGCTCTTTCCTGCGCTATTCTAGCATTCTCTCTGTGTTGATCTATCTCCCTCTGCCTATAGTCAGCAGCTCCTTTAGCAGCAACCTGTTTAGTTCCCTCTTCTCTATTCTTCTCCTCAACCTTTTCTCTTGCATCCAAAGGAGCAATCTTGGAGTTGTAGTCCTTCATTGCTCTGTCATATCTTACACTCCCAACACGTCTCGCAGCTTCCTGCCCTGCAGCAGGGTTAGATGCACCTGTTAGACCTGCACCGATTATACCCAGTATGTTCTGTAGCCTACTGTCCTTATACTGAGCACGGTCTGGAGGAGGTAAAGAGAATCTTTGCTGTTGATTAGGAGTCAAAGCTGGGTTGTTCAAAGTTTGAACAGGAGCAGGCGGTTGGTTTCCCTGGGGAGCAGCTGCAACAGGAGGAGATACTTGCCGAGATAATAATGCAGAAGGCACTTGTGGAGAAGGAGGAGGAATACTCCCCTGTCCTAGAGTGGCCTGATGAATCTGTGCAGCTACAGGATGTAGCTTTCTGCCCAGTCCATCAATGGTTGAAGGATCAATGAAAGGTGTCATATTTTACCCCGCGTCGTAATCATCGGCTGTATCATCATCACCACCACCACTATCACGAAGGGAGCTAATGCCGGTCATCAGGCTTCCAGCTAAACCACCAAGAGAACCCAGGCTACTTATTACTTGAGAGAATATACCGGGCTGCTCTGCAATATTGGCCATGATACTCATGTCTTGATTATTCAATTGCCCTGTCTGTTGATAATTCTGAAGTATCTGACTGACCGTCGCAGTGGCCTGCTGTACATTCATTCCATAGACGTTGGCTTCACCACCAACAGCAGCCAGTTTATTAGCCGTTTGATTCTGCTGCTGTTGTGCTAGTCCTCCTGCACCAGTGGACATCTCACTGCCTAATAAGCTCGTCCCTGCTTCCTCACCCGCCTGCTGCATACCTGTAATAGAAGCTAGTTCATTAGTAGTAGCCTGAGCTGCTGCCTGACCACTTTGTCTTTGATTCTGTGCCTGCAATGCAGCAGTGTTTCCATACCCCCCAGTAGCAGCAGCAGTTCTGGCCTCCTGAGCTGCTCCAGTAGCATAAGTACTCTGTGCGGCTTGAGAAGCCTGATCTTCCATTGCCTGTATAGAGGCAGGGGAGATTCCCCCATTAGCTGCTAAACTCTTTGCAGAATCAAGTCCTCCTGCTAGGCTACTATAAGTATCATTAGAGGTCTGATTGATCCCACCTCCTGTACCTGCTATATCAGAGTAACCAGACATGATTCCAGGAAGCATACTGGCAGCATTACCCTGTGCTGTTCCTAGTGCTCCCTGTAGAGTAGTATTAGCAGTCGCCTCATTGGCGTTGTTTAACGTCTGTTGATTCTGAGCATTATTGTACGTTTGAGACTGCTGTGCTTTAGACATTAGTGCTCCCCAAAAAAGCGAAGTAGAATACCCAACAAAGAAACACATAAACTAAAAACAGCTAAAATAAGCGTGATCGTCATACTGCTTTGAGAGGCTTTTCCGTGTAACTCTGCTTTAGATTCCCGAAGCACACGTAGGTCACTATCAATATGGCTCAGTCTTTCGTCTGTAAAACCTGAACTTATCTCATGCTCTCTACGAGTAAGATAAGAAGCCTCCCTGTCAGTCAAAGCAGCCCGGAATTCATTCATCCCGTCCAGTCGCTTCTCCAGCTGTTCATTTTTAATAGTTACTACTTCTCTATCCACTTCATGCTGTAGAAAAAGCATCTTTTCCAGTGCTTTTATAGACGCCTCTATATGACCAAGTCTACCAGCTTCAGTGCAGCAGTCGGGCATAGTATCTCCTTCTAAAGCATGATTACTAAAGGATCACCTGCTTGGCAGTCCACAAATCCTAGGTGCTTTAAGAATGCTTTAACTCTAAGATCCTTGACAAAGACGTGACACTCATGTAATCCTCTAGCTCTTACCTCTTCTGCCAGTTCCTTGATTATCATCTCTGTTGCTCTTGCCCTTGTTATTATAGGTAGCTCTTCGTCTGCAATCAAGATTCCTTCTGTAGTATATCTTACAATCCCTACAGCTACTAACTTTCCTCCCTCTATAATGGACCTATGAGCTATATTTGCTGGGTTATCCAGCCAAGGCAAAGGAAAGGAATCGTCATGAATCCTTCTCATGTCTTCTAAGCAGATCCTGTTTATGCTTAGCATAATAATCCAAATCCTGTAGTGGGAGGAGTCCAGCTCAGCAAAATAATCTGATCTATAGCCCAGTAGTTAATTAGAGGTATAAACTCTTGTACATACGCTAGTTCTGTAGGCCAAGGACACTTGCCACTGTTAACAGGAATTAAGTATGCTACACTCGCTTTAGGCCAGTTATTTGGGGAGGTAAAAGGCAATCTTACAGCCTTCTTAATCATATCTAAGTTGCTATATTCATCCCCCCAAGAAAGACCCTCTATTTTAAGCCTATCTATATTACAGGTCCCCGGAGCTTGATACTCTACTGGGAAGTTCATTGCTGTATTTAGTCTTCCTCCCTGAGGGTAGGGGAAGTCCTTAGTATAGTAGCAAGGAGTTACGTTTACATCATGAGGGTAAAGTAGCTCAAATTTAGATGTTGCAGCAGCAGCCAACACCGCTGTAATTATACTAGATATATGAGTTCTTATAGCCTCTGATAGCCATGTAGCATCTCCTCCACTCGGCACATCATCCTGGGTCCAGTAGTTACCTAAAGTACGAGCACCCACAGCCCAAGTATCATACAGAGCCATTCCCCCACCACTTACTGTTCCCCCACTAGTGTAGGTACCATTCCCACTACTTCCCGTCAACGTGAAGTGAGTAGAATCAGTGACTACAATAGGCCATGTTCCATTGGCTGCTGTATTGCCCTTTACCCCAGCTATAATAGCAGTTTGTCCACTAGTGAGGTTATGAGGGTTAGGAGTTCCTACAGATATCGGAGACGTCCAACTGGCATAACCAATCAACTCACTCATATAGCGAGAGTAGAACCACCACCCTACCTCACCAAACTGTAACCAAGGGACCAGACTTGCAGCTGCAAGTATGACTGCTGCTTGCTTATAGCAGGCGGTCATGTATGGAGTAACGGTTGCAGGATTAAAGGTGCATTGAGAGGTCTGTAGATCAATCAGAGTAGTAGCATTTGCTGCAATTGTAAAGGCTGTTCCACTTATCAAGGCTCCAGGCTGCCAGTGGTCCATGTCCACTACTATAGCAGACCAAACTGCACCATTAGCACCTTGAGCTACATGCACAGTATTTCCTGTAATGTATCCGTGACCTGGTTGATTGATCGTTTGAGGCCCAGACCCTACTACAGAAGTAACAGTGCCTGCTCCCCAACTTCCAAATCCTGTTGCGGTTAGTACTGAGGTCCCATCAGAGAATCTCTGACTCCATATCCCTGAGTGTAAGGTTCCAGGTCCATTACCATCTGACGCTGTGCAGAGGATGTCCCCTGGCCATTTAGAGGTAAGTGCAACATTGTTAGTGGTTTCCACCGCTGTTGCAGGGGCGTTTATGTCTGCATTGATGAGGCCTGCTAGAGCTATAGCAATATCACTTGAACCATCTGTACTCAACTGAACATGAGTATATGTTCGTGTTCCTATAGTAATGGTATGAGAGTATCCTGTACCAAAGTAATTAAAGAAGCCAAAGGTCACTGTTGCAACTGCAGCAGTAGAGTCAGGAGGTGCTAAAAGTTCTTGAGAGAAGGCTACTGTCATTGTCTGTCCAGCAGCATGGATCAAGCTAGCAAAGTCTGCTAAATAGTCTTGGAACCCTTGATTTAGGGGGGAGGTCTGAGAATCATCTACCGCCCAGGTGCCTTCATTGCCCAATCCTATATCACCTGTTGTGGACACTGTTCCAGTTGATGTAACTGTTAGTGTAAATCCATAAACAGGGGAATTACAAGTCACTACAACCGTCGCAGCAGCACCATTCAATGGGTCTATAATAGCATGAGCAAATACTCCTACAGAGGTATTATTTATGGTTTCTGCAATCATTGCAGCCATTGGAATACAGGACAGTAAAAAAGGGGCAGAGATGTTTGTTACGTCCCCGCTTATATTAACAGTAACTGCATTTGCCCCTGAGTAAGATCCTACTAAGGCAATCACTGCTTGATGAAAATTTCCCCCGTTTCTAATTCTCTTCAAAGCAAAAAAGACCCCTGCATAAAAGTCTATATCCCCTGTGTACCCCAGTTGACTTAGTACCCACAGTGCTCTTACTGGCGGAATCTTATAGGTCTGATCTGTATCAAAGTCACATGCTGCATTTAATGCATTGGTTGTAGCAGCTACAGCAGAACCACTAAGCACAGCCGCTTGCAGAAAATCGAAGGTGCAGTTTCCACTAACAACTGTTAATGTTACTATATGTGTTCCAGGGGCAACTACCCCTATAAGTCTTCTTGCAGAGAATGGTGATAGTGCATCTGCCACCGTACTTAAGCCAGCAGCAGCTCCATGATCTACAGCAACATTAAACAACCCCCCAGAAAGGGACAGAGTAGTCCCTAAGTAAAGGGAATGACTACTCTGACAGGAATAAACTATAGTTACAGTATCTCCTGCTTCACTTGACCCTTCAGAAAACCCCTTAAAGTAGAACCCTGACTGCTGCACCCACCCTGCTCCTGCATAAGATACACGAGGATCTTGACTTCCTATAGTCACACTTCCAGGTCCTGCAAGATGTAAAGGTGTTACAGAACCAGGGTCCACCACTGTCCAGTTAGAGAATGTAGCTCTAAAAGGCACTTGTGGGGTAGGGTAACCAAACTGATTCACAACGGGAGCTAAAACCAGCCAAATTTGCCTGCAACTTGCAAGTCCTAGCACTGTGAAGTCCAAATGATAGTGTAATGTGCCTCCTCCCCCAGAAAGGGTCAGTGGTGCTCCATTATAGTGCGAGAGCCCATCCCCTATCCAGGTAGTGTTATTGTATAATAAGATTACTGACAGAGGATAAGGATCACTGCAAAATAGCGTAACATGTACTCCTGAGGAAGTGGCTGTTAGATTAAATAGGCCCGCTGTATTAATACCTCCAGCGAGGGCTGCTGCAACTGAGGTAGGGGTGTCTGTTGACACCACAGTGTAACTATATGAATGGGCATTACAGGAGACAGTTACTATATCTCCTGCAGTAGGTGTTCCTCCTACTTGAAACTGACCAGAGCACCCTACTGAACCTGTAGGTGTAGGTAAAGATACTGTTCCAGCTACCTCTGCACTGGTAATGTAGCTCAAGTGCCCCCAGGGAACACTCTGATAAACAGAACTGTTTGGGGGCATACAGTCAAAAACAAGGAGGTCAAAGTCCAGTGTTACTCCTGATAGGGAGAAATCAGGAAGGTAACGGGAAGTAAATAAATGACCATAAAGGTCGTCTGCATTCCATATATAAAGAGTTGCAAAGTCTGCCTGGTCCCCCCAGCACCCAGAAACCTGAAATCCTGTAGCTGTCGCTTGAGAGATGCAGGCCACTGCGCCACGACGGTCGAATCCTCCCAGACTTACAGTGTAACGTGGATCAAGCTTGCTTATCATTGGATAGTCACTGTCAGATCAGACCCTGGAAAGGTGGTTCCCACTGCTGTTATACTAAGCTCCCAAAAGTTCCCTGAGGGGATACTTACTATAGTTGTTGCAACTGCTGCTAAGGTACCGTCTGTTATAGTAAATGTAGCAAGTACTGTTGGAGAGCCAATAACAGTATAGAAGCTCAAGACCACTACTAAACTTGCTCCTGTAGGTGCTTGCTTAACGTCTGCACGTAAAACAGAAGGAACAAAGGTAGCTGGGATGTATACTTTAGGGGCTATATCCGTTGCTATAGCTAGTGTTCCCTGCATTCCTAAAGAGTAGGTCACCCCCGCTGCAGCCCCTGTAGTGGTACCTCCCTCAATGGGGATAGCTGCAGTGGCAATAACAGTAGCAACACCTGCAATAGTTGGGGCATTAATGGACTGGCATATAGCATCCAGAGCCTGGTATAGCTTGGGATCTTTAGTCTTAACGTGCTGGTAAAGCTGTTGTACAGGTAGCATTATGCACTCTGCACTAATGCAGGTCTCATTCCCCACATCTTCTTTCCGTAGATGTCAATACCAACAAGTAGGAAGAATCCATTAAGTCCTCCAGGCATAGACTGGTCACATTGAAGAGCAACCTGCATTCCATCTCCGGAGTAGTTTATAAGTCTCTGAAGCTCCATCTGCCCATAGGGACTGGTTGCATAGGAGGAGAGGTTGAATCCTTTTATGTTATTGATCGTATTATATTGTAAAGTTGCTCCTGCATTATAGGAGTATAAGAAGGTAGCTGCGAAGGTGCTTCCTCCTACTGTTGAGGGAACAATAATCTCCGAGTGTACTCCATCACTAATTGTTAAGTGGGTGCTAGTAGTGATGTTAGCCATTGATCCGGGAGTTACTGTCTGTAACCCTGCAGTAATTGCCAGTGCGATTGTAGTATTTACCGCTGACAAGTAGCTCCTATTCTTATTCAGTACACTTATAGACATGTTTCCGTAGCCTGTCACAGCTAAATTAAGCATGAGCCAAACATATATACCGTCAGGGGTGTCAACAGGAGAAGTTATAATGTACTGATTTATAGGATAGGTCCCATCTGGGATATACGGTGTTGTGTAGCTTATAACATAGTCTGTAGTAGGAGCAGCTATTTTATATATATAAGCATCCCCTATGCAGAAAGTTAGCTGATATACAATAGCCCCATTGGAGGTGAAGTTCTCTATACCCATCTTGAGGATTCCACCGGCCCCAAATATTTGACTAGTCCAGGTAGACCACTTAACACTATCAGGATCTAACCCTTCCTGATAATCCATCATTAAGATGGTCTGTATATTCTTAGCCCCTGAACTAGGGGTAAAGAATCCTCCCATGTAAGAAGGAGGAAGTACAGGAAGTGCAATGTAAACCCTCTTCTTCTTTATATCATGGGCAACTTGTAGCACATAAAAGTAACTAGTGGGGTACAGAGAGTCATCCACTATTGACCATAAAGACTCTACCTTCTTTGTGAGTGCAGTAGGGCTGTAGGTACCTGCCTGGAATATCATTAGCCCCCTCTTAGTCAGTATGAAGGCAGAGTCAAAGACATCCTGAGAAACAGAGGAAGATGAGGCGAAGACACTAACACCATTGTCCCATGCACCTAGAGCAGCGTCTATAACTAACACAGGCCACGTATTAGGATCTCCTCCATTATCCTGCGTACTGTAAGTCCCACTGGGCTTCAATATATAAAGAACATTCAGGATGACGAATCCTGTGGAACAGTTGTTTCCCCCATAATCTACAGGAAAAGTGACATTACCTGCAACAGAGTCAAAGGTTTCGGGGCCACTTACGCTAGAGAAAAGTACCTGGTCTGGAGAAGCAGGTACAGTATTATTCTGGTAAAGGTATGATGTAGCACCGATCAGGACTAGCCTACCAGCATAGAATTTCAAAGAAGATGCAGCAGGAATAGAGGGAAGGACATCATTCAAGTAGTCTGCACTGGAAATGAGGTTAGTGTCGTAGAAATTTATATTTGCTGTTGTTGTTAAATTATCTGGGATAACCCCTGCAACCTCTCCAGTAACAATAGAACCAGGATAGAAAAAGAGCTTTGTCTGGTTAGCTTGGGATACAAGAATTACCCTCTTCCAGTTCTGGGAATTAACTACTGTAGTAGGAACCAAAGGAATATTAGTAAGGGTAATAGAGTTAATTCCTGAAGTAGACGCGGTTACCTTTGGACTGGGAGGAGACAAGTAGCCATTAGGGCTTTGGAAAGCCACTGCTAATGTATACACTCCTGGTCCTGTATATCCTGTAGCTAGAGTTACTACTATACCCGGTCCTGTTTTGGAGGACGTAAGAACTGCTGTAATGTAGTTAGGGACCGAAGTAGTTACTACAGAAAGAACTATAACATTCTCTGAGTGAGTGGTATCAGAGTTGGCAATACCTATGGAATTACCAGCAACAATACCACTTATATCTGTAATAGGAAGTGCCTGAGGACTTGCACTGAGATCATACCCTATAGCAGATACGTAGGTGTTGACTATTTTGGTGTACGTATATCCTTTAATAGTTGCACCTACAGTCTTTGAGGAGGCCAAATCAACATTTACATACCCATAAGGATCATCAGGGTAATTACTTCCTCCCGGAATCTGTTTAATAAGACATACTTCAGAGTTAGACCCATCAGAATTAACTATAGTTATATAGTTACCCATAACCATTCCGGCTGTACCACCATAAGCCACAGATAAATTTTGGTTACTGTACCCACCAGGATAGTGCCCTAAAGAAACATAAGCAGCAGGAAGATTGTTGATTGTAGTGTTTACAATCTGCACATTTGACCAAGCAGCAATGTTACAGTTAAAGACATGAGAGAGAGTGAAGGTAGCGTAGAAGTAGGTTGCTCCAGTAGAGGAAACTGTAACATACTCAGGGTTGGACCCATCAGGATTTAAGAAGTATAAGGATACCCCTGTAGTTATGTTGGTCATTGATGCAGGATATACCTTCTGCACCCCAGGAAGAATTGCCTGATATATAGTTGTGGTTGTTGTAGCGCTGGCTGTCGCACTCATTCCTGAAGGAGGAATAGGACCCCCGGCAGGAGAGAAGTAGGTCCCGTCGTAATAGTACAGAACACTTCCAGAGAGGGGCCTTCCTCCCTGTTTCAGACAAAGATAGACACGACCAAAAATGTTTATAGCTGCTACATCGTCTGCTCCAGTAAACTGCCCTACTGCGGGAGGGGAACCAAAAGTGTGCCCCTGAGTATTTAACAGGAATGAGTTTGTCTCATCCCTTAAATTACCCACATTATCCAGGGTTATAGTAACATTTCCAGTCTTTATCTGAGCTATAAAATAGGATATAATCGTCCTTCCTGCTATGTAAGTGGTTTGTGTTATAGGCTCCCTGATGGTCAGTTGTTTTGGACCGGGGAAAATGCAGTTCATGCAGTCTGTAAGATGATCGAGAGGACAGGCTTCATATGCACCACGGCTATACAGGCCGTTAAAGCCTTTCATCTCGACTACAGGTTTATCTCCAGAAACAGCATTCATATATAGCTCACCAAAGGAACATTCTCGTTAGGGATATTAGCCCACAGTTTCACGTTAGCTATGTAGATGCTTGTCTTATTCCCATCACTAGAAGGAGCCCAGGCAGAGATTAACTGTGTCAAGGTCTGACCTTCCGCAATCCTCAACGCTACACAATGAGCTGCACCTGCTATCCCTTGTTGACGAGAAACAGGAATCCAGAATCCATTATGTATTACAGGATTACTTAACCAAGGAGCAGACCGAAGGTTCCCTGGATTAGTCCAATTAGAGGGCATCCCTTCTTGACGAAAGATTGCCTCTGTAACCCTTTGAATCAGGTCAGTCATTAGTAGCTCCCAAAAGTACCACCAGGACCTAAATGAATTCCAGTCTTAGCAGACCTATACCCTTTCCTTCTTACAGGATACTGTGCTGCTTTAGTTGTTCTTTGTATGATCTTGTACAGATTCTTCTCCGCTACCGTGTCAAAGATCCGACTATCCTTTCCAACAGATCCATAAGCTAAGGAAGCTATTCTAGGACCGAGGAAACGGGCTCCTGAGATCACATTTATCGGATCTGTTTGAAGCCTCGGAACAGGAAGCCATCCATTGTAGCGAAGAACGACCTCTTTATCCTGAGTAGCACCTACAAAAGAGATAATCTGTCCATTGAAGGACCAATAGACAAGATTCTGGTCCTGATCCACTTCAGGGAGGAATCCTACTTGGATCATATCCAAGAAGAAATCAGCATCCTCTCCTGGATTCCTCTCCATCATGGAGATAGGCTCAAGAATATTGTAGGGTTGGTTGGCACCCAGGTCTAGCTGCCCAGTGGAGACTAGAATGGGGTCAGTCTGTTGTTTAAGCACACCGGCCCCGTTCAGGTCGAGTTCCTGAATGAGTTCACGAAAGGCTTCCTGAAGAAGGGGCATAAGAATTGCCTCTGTCCAGGTGATCCCATTTACATCATTCAAGTAAACTCTAGCAGACTGTATTGCTACAGATGCATTTTCCCCCATATCATGCCTTTGCAGGTGCCTTGATTGCCTTCATCTCCTGCTCCATTCTGCTTGTGAAAGACTTAGCAGTAATGAACGCCTGATCTACACTCACAGAATCCTTCCAGGCAGTATCCCCACCAAAGCGAAGATAGATAACGAAGGCTAAGAGAGTCTCAGTGATTACCTTAGCTTCCTGATAGTCCTTAGAGTCCACCTTCATCATTTATCTCTACCCCCTCCCAGATTAGGCCACCCTGTAGCCCCTCCAGGACCCATAAGAGGACGCTGTTGCCCACGATTGTTAGAGATGACCTTAGACAAATTTTGCTGGGCAAGATCCGTCATTGCCATCATAGCATCTTTGTTCCCTACAGATCCTGCAGCAAGGGCAGCAGTTCGAGGAGCAAGATAAGACTCCCCAAAGAGGACACCAATCAGATCAGTGGACAGTACAGGAACAGTTATTAAGCGTCTGTACTGTACTACAATGAACACCGTTCCAGCAGCACCAACAAGAGCAATCTGCTCCTGTTGCCAGGACCAATATCCCATTGTGGTCCCTGGCGTAAGCCCTAGAGGGATGTAGAATACCTCTGTCATGGGCATGAAAGGGCCAGAAGAAGCAGCAGACTCAAATAGAAGGGTGGGACAGAGAAGGTCTGCTGGAAGAGCAGGAGTGGAGGTGGCATTTAAGAGCTTTATCCCTGTAAGCAAAGAAAGAGCAGTACTTACCCCTCTAACTAGGGGAGACCCCACATTCCATAGTTCTGTTTGAAGTTCTCTGTGAGCTTCCTGAACCTTAGGAATAAGAACAGGATCAGGGAACTGGGTAGCGTTATCATCATTTAGATAGGTTCGCGCTGTGGTCAGCACTTGGCTCATTGGAACTGACATTTTCTTCTCCTAACTCCTAAATTAGATATACTTGGGGAAAACTGCATAGAACTGAATCTGATTAGCAAGAGAGCTAGCAGGATAGGCCCCTGCTGGTAATTCTACCCCAGTAGAGTCAACATAGACCCTAAGAGTAGCAGCTGCAGGAACAGCGAAGGGGACAGAGGTTACAACGTAATTGTATCCCCCTAAACCATTAACAACAACTACAATAGGGGAGCTACCACTCTTAATCAGAGGATTAGTGAGGGGAACAGGATCACCTCCAAGAGGATAACTCCCAGAGGTCATCAAGTACCCCACTAGATGTATCCTCTTTGTGTCGCTCCAGTGATCTAGAATTGTAAGTGAAAGTGCCATTTTGTAAAATCTCCTTTTAAGCCTGTTTTGCAAATCTCAAGACCCTAAACTTCTCTTCCTTAGTACCCGCTGCAAACAACTCGGGAGTAAGAAGAGCACTGCATCCCGTGCAGACGACGTTCTGTGGATCATTAGCTACATTGCAGGCAGGGCACTTGTTAAATCGAGTACCCAAATCCTCTGTATGCAGCCACTCAGAATCTAGCCCAAGGTAATATGAAGCAAACCTCGCCTGGTCAGAGACAACACGATAATTATGCTGTTTCTTCCATTCGTTATCGGTCTGCTTACACAATCTTACAAACCACTTCCTCTGTTGATCTTTGATTCTAGCGTAGATTTCTTTGTACAGCACAACGAACTTCTCAACACTGATCTTCCCCTGAATCCAACAAAGACCGGGTTTCTCTTCTGGAGTAGTCCAGAGCTGACCATCAAAGAAGTCCTTCACAACAGATTCTGCAATAATATAGGAGGGAGTGACGATCCTCTGTGCCTCCTTACGGCCTGCTACAGCAAGTAAATACTCACTTGCACCAACCTCAAGGGACTGTACTTCCTTCTCATCCCTGCAAGCAGGAATGTTGAAGTTCCCTGGATAAAGACCGGGCTTAAATTCTCGAACCTCAAAAGGAACGATCGAGAAAATAGTGCTTATATCGTCTTTGTAGTGCTCAATCAGACTCATGATTTTAATCCTTTCCATACACACGAGAAAAAGAATTGGGGGGTAAGAACCCTTTTGGGGCAGCCTGCTGTGGCCCATTATACCCACTTTGACACTCAAACTCATCCTCATCTGCCTTAAAGGCACGCCTTAAATTAGGTGACTCTACAGGGTAGTTAGAGGGAACTAAAATACCCTCCCCGAAGTGGAGGTTACTGGCCATCGGACTCACGTCCAAGTAGTCCTCATCTAACTTTCTCTGCCGTAACGCTCTTGCTTCTTTATCGTCTTGAATTATAGACTTGATGAGGGAGGGGGAGCTTTTAGGCTTCCTTATCCTAGAGATTATGAACTCAATCACAGTCAGATTCAAGGGAAGAGGTTGCTTATCCTTTCCCTCGAAAACATATAAAGGCTCATAAGATCCCTTATCACTTTCAGGAAGCTCATCATGGAGAACTACATCAGGTCCAAACCACATCTCAAATACCCAACGTCCCTCTATCCAGGGGTACTTTGGGGTGTTCTCTGTAGACTCCACCTCCCCTACACAGCGATTTCCCATGTATAATTGCTTTATGAAGGTCCTCAACTCAAACTGCTCATCAGACCAAACAAGACGAAAAAGAGGATCGTCTCTCAGAGGTACCTTTTCCAGGGTACCTAAGTAGTCATTTATTGCTTTGCTTTCTACAGTTTCCGTATTCATGACCCTTCTTAAACGTCCACTACTCTCTTACCTAACCTAAAAAGCAAAAATGTAAGGGGTGCTGAGGCGTACACTCAACCCTAATCCTGTATAACAGTGATCAGCACCCCAGCCTTTTAGTACCCAGAGGGCACAGTTAGTGTGTCAATGTAGGCAATCCCAGCAGGATTGGTGGCGTAGAGTTGCCAAGCAGCAACAACGTAAACAAGGGAGCTCGTAGCAACACCACCAGAAGTGCCCCTTAGCACAAAGTAGCGGTTACCGTTGTCGTCCTTGAACCACTGCGGTTTGTAGAACTCTGCACGTTTGTAGATCGAATAGTCTACAAAGTCGATACGGGTTTTGTCCCATGAATAGGATGTCTCTACAGGAGCACCTGCAAGGCGCATGTTGTCGTTGAAGTAGAGATCCAGTCCCTCTTCCTTAGCCTCTTTGTTGATGATAGAGGCCTCAAAGCCAAGCTCTTCATACTGCTGTTGCTGGCAGGGATGCATCCAGGCACTGAGCTTTTTGCGGGTCTTCTTGCCCAACCTATCCCCAATCTTGTTAATTGCTAGACGAGGCATGGGGAGGGAAAGAGCACCAGAAGCCTGAACCCTATTAGCGCGAATCTCAGGGGTAGTTGCACGGTTAAACCCCAACCAGCTACCTGTAGAAGCATTGGTAGCATGATAAGGAACACCGAGGATAACGGAAGGAGGAGAGGACCAGTTGCCAGAGGCTACAATAAGATCCCCAACTTGGACGTTGTTCGGGCTGTTAGTCGCCTGGATGGTCTTATTAGGTCCGTCATAGTAGCTTACAGTCAACTCACCTATAAGATTACCAGGATTACGAAGGGTTGTTAGTGTGGGGTCCCATACAGAGAAAGGCTGCTTCATCCGAAGGAGACGGACGCCATAGCCATCAGTGGTAAGGGTATAAGTGTCAGTACCTCCAACACCACCACTGTTGGAAACAGTAGTAATGGTACCCAGAACACCATTTCCTGCCGTCATGCAAAGAGAGTCATTAAAGCGTCGGAACTCTTCCATTGCACTAGCGAGATCACGTTTGAAGGTGTCCACTACAGCTTTGCGGGAGGAGTCGGTGCCATACTTACGACGGAAGGTCCATTGCAGAGCATGACGAAGTTCTGCAGTATTGACCTCTGCCTTGTCATAATCTGGCATGTTGCCAAGTCCCAGATCACCGCCATCAGAAGAGAAAGACCCAGAGACACCAGAGGGGTGAATCTCCAGGGGAATGCGCATTGAGATAGAGGAAACAACTTCTCCTTCACCCTTCTCAATGTGAGAGTAAAAAACGTCGTCTCGCTCGAACAGGACAGCAATCTTAGGTTCGACCCTTTCCAGTTCGACTGCGATTACTTGTGCTTCACCGCCGGTTGGCATGTTAATCTCCTAGGAGTTTAGTATCTCCATATCTGTCATCTTAGAGTAGTCTCTCGGTCCTTTTGAAGAGGTACCTCTTGGAGGACCACCATTTACTTCTTTTGCTGGCACTCGAACTTTCCCTCTTGTAACCTCTGCTGACCTTTCTGCTTTTCCAAGTGCAGCAGAACGAACCTGCTCTCGAACAGTAGGAATGAGCGATTTAGCACGTGCAAGGTACGTGGAAAGAAGCTTGCTTTTATCATCGTCCGTATACCCGTTCGATCTTGCCCGTCTCCAACGGGCACCCATAACAGTCTTATGACCCTGATCTTGCGAGAGCTGCTTGTCAATCTTCTTAATAATCTCCTCTACAAGCATCCCTCGAATTGTCGGAGTAAATACTTTATTAGGATCAAAGTCCTTCAATATCATTAACTTGAGGTTCTTACTGGCTTGCTCACCTACATAAGCAGCTGTAGCCCTAAAGCCTGCGGTCAAGCCCTCTTCTCGAGCCTTAACAGACTTTTCAGTGTCCTCAAGAATCTGGGCAACCTTAGAGACCGTCTTCTTTCCAGTTACAGAATCTTCTCCGTCCTCACCAAACAAGAACTGTGCAAGGTTTAATGCAGAGTTCTTCATGTTCTCGTCTCCAGACTTGTAGGCTTGCCTGAAGAAGTTCTCAAAGATAGGGGTAACTGCTAAGGTGTACACTTCCTGGTTCTGTTTATAAAGGTTCTGCAGGAAGGAGGCACTGAAGCTCTTTAATGCCTTCTCGTCGGTTTTTGCAAGGGACTCTAATAGAGGAGCACTATTACCTGCTAGTGCAGCATCAGAGAGGACATTAAAAACCTCATTATCTGACACAGCTTCTTTGGCATCCTCTACAGTGGGGAAGTATTGAGTGTATTTTGCTTCCCTGAAAATTGCCTCTTTAATATCCGGGAAGTCTTGGAAGAACTCAGGATATTTTGCCTTAATGTCCTTTATACTTGGTCTACCAAAGGCTATCTTAGGAGGCTCTTCTTCTTCTTTCTCTTCTTCCTCTTCTTCCTCTTCTTCCCCTTCTACAAGATCTTCCTCTTCCCCCTTTTCCCCTTTTTCCCTTTTTATGGGTACAACAGGAGGTTCCTCTTCTTCTGATTCTACAACTATAGAATCAACAGAGTCATCATCTAAGAGAGCCTTATCAAGGTCATACTTAGGACCATCTGCAGACGGCGCTGCAGAAGGGGCCAGAGAAGGAACAACAGAGCGCAAATCAGACATATTCTTCTACTTCCTTTACCATCTTAGAAAGAACCTTTGACAAATCTGTCCTGTATTGAATATCAGGTATATTGAGCTTCTTTATAGTTTTATAGCATTCATCTATAGACTTTGCTGCATCCTCATCTTCCCCACAAGCAGCACAGATGACTCCAGTACCATCACTATGATATAGCCTCCCCTCTTCCATCTTCACTTCGTAGAAATAGAGATATTCCTCTACATCTTCCCATCCCAGAATGGGAACCCCAATAGAAGGAGAAAACTTCTCGGGGTCTACATTAGCTAGAGGTTCTGCTGGGTATGGGGGAATAGAGACCCTTACTGAGCCTGCACATTTTGTGCTTACACTTGTTTTACCTTGCTGCCCTCTAGACATGTCAGAGAAGAACTTTCCTATATCATCCTGGAATAAATTGAGCAGTGTCGGAGTAGCATCATAGCCAAATCTAGGGGTCCATTCTAGTCCAAATACTCCCTGCTCATTCACTACCGCATTTAAGTCAATCTGGCCTATATAACCATGCTTCTTACAAAGCTTCTCTATCTTAAAGACTCCCTCTTCTAGAATGTGACTGTTCTCTAGGAACCACGTTACATTACCAGAGCATCCTGTAGAGGCTCCCAGCTCATCATTCATGGACTTCTTAACCTCTACAGTATGATTCCCGGGAAAGAGGAAGCCCTCTCTACCACAAAAACACTCAGAGCTTACGACGACCCCTTCTATAAACTCCTGCAAGATGAAGGAGTCTATTTTGCTGCCATACTGTTTCTCTACGAAGTCCAAGTAAGAGACTAACTCCTCAGGGTCCTTGGAGACGTAAGTCAACTTACAGGGCATTGATCCTGAGGGTTTGAAGACGAGTCGATTGTTCGAGTTTTGAACAAACCCCTTCGCCTCGTTCCAGTCTTTGAACTCATTATACTGAGGGATCTGTATTCCTGCTTCTTTCATTGCATTGAAGCCAAACTCTCTGTCATGTTCCAGATCATCTGCAAAAGAACTGGCTCCATACACATAATGCCCTTTCCGCTTTAACGTGTCTGCATAAGAGCCATTACCAGAGAGATCAAATATTATAACAGTTTCCTTATCTATAAAAGATTCAGGTTCAACCTTCTGCAGCAGGCCATCAAAGACTGTCTTATAGAGTTTATCCTTGATGAAAACACCGACTTCATTCCCTTCCTGCTCAATCCTCTTAGCAATCTGAGCACCTTCACCTGCAACGGAATAGAGTAAAAACTTCATGTTAGTTGTTAGTGATGCACACTCGCATGATAGACGGTCAGTTGAAATCGGTCTCCGGTGGCATAAGTTTGGCACCCAATGCCCCAGTAGCTCGCCGACGTCATGTCCTGCGTAGCAGAGTTCGACGCTAGCAGCATCCACCCTCCACCCGCGTTCTCGTACCAGCTTATATTAGTTCCATCGTCCACCATCTTGCCCCGGATCACCGGCTCCGTGCCCCACATGTTTGTCGGCGTCGATCGATTTGCAATCGCCAGGTTGTTGAAGTAACCTGCGAGAATGCCACCATACGGGTTGCCTGGATACCACGCAGTTCCTACAAAGATCGACGTTACAAGATTTCCGTTTGTGATA
>Ga0224559_1000543_pt1 | contig 24516 bp, 21 predicted proteins | sample 714S33034metaG_FD_180676 | JGI IMG/M metagenome (GOLD analysis project Ga0224559, IMG submission 180676) | Peat soil microbial communities from Stordalen Mire, Sweden - 717 S3 30-34 | ecosystem: Environmental > Terrestrial > Soil > Wetlands > Peat | place: Sweden: Norrbotten County, Stordalen... | reverse complement strand
TTACCTATACGACTGGTCGAAAGATGACTTTTAAGAGGAGATGAATGGGAATGGGAATGGGAACTACAACTTCTCTTATGACGCTATTGGCCATAGATATCGGCTTTCTGATGGGCCTCGCGTTGTATTGTCTCCCCAGCATCATCGCTTTTCGTAAACAAATGAAAAATTTTAAAGCCATACTTGCCCTGAATCTATTGCTTGGTTGGTCAGGCTATGGGTGGATCGTCGCTCTTGTATGGTCACTTACAAGTGATACATCAAGCCGAAATGAGGGGGCTTCCCAATGAAATTTAGCAAGACAAGAAAGAAACCTGACACCGAGGCGTTGGCGGCAGAAACAGCAAGGAAAGCCGCTCAGGATTGGCTGCCCTTCAACGACCTTCACGACGGCCTGTTGTATCGCACCGACGGTACTGTCGTAGGCGGGGTGTCTGTTGCCCCGTTCAGCCTGGCGCTAAAAGCAACCTCGGAGAAACGGACAATCATCGGTGTTATACATGCAGCAGTTAACGGTCTGGACCAGCCTTGGGAGATTCTATCCATGTTCAGGCCGGTGGATCTGGACACATACCTATCTTCCCTTGATGACCGTGCCGGGAATACCGATCCGGGCCGAAGACTTGTTCTGACGAAGTATATGACCTGGGTGGCCGGGATTATCCATGGCGGCGAAGCTGTGGAGAGAAAATATTACCTTTTGGTCTCGCGTAAAGGAAAGGACGCCCCGCAGGAGCACCGGGCGAATCTTCCCCAGTTGGCGCAGGACATGCAGCGGGCCAGGGGGCTGCAGGTGAAGGTGATGACGGACCAGGACTGGCAGGAGCTACTTTTTCTCTCCTTCCAGGCCAATCACGCTGCTGTAGAAAGCGTGCCGGATGGACTGGGAAGAATACCACCCATTATAGATTACGGAGGTTAGCGTATGAAATACGAACATATTCCAATGACAAATTCGCTCCGGAATGCCTTCGCCCCACAAGTTCTAAATTTCGGAAAGAACATGATCGACATTGGCGACCAGAAGGCGATGGTCTACGCAATAACCGATTTCCCGCCAAAATCCGGCCCCGCCTGGCTGGCCAGGGCAGCGAACCTTCCGGGAGTGACGTTGGCGATGCACGGGCTGCCGACAGATGCCCTCGAACTTACAAATAGTTTGAACCGGGCGATTACTCTCACGTCCGGGAACCTTGAAGCCAGTCACCAGGCCTTGACTATCCAGCGCCTGGAGTCTCAACTGCAAGACACCCAGACCTTGATGAAGAAGATCGATCAGGAACAGCAGGCGGTCTTCACAACCGGGGTATTCCTGCTGGTTACTGCCGACGACGAAGTAACCTGCAGGCGCCGGTCAAGACGCGTTCAGCAGACCTTGGCCGCCGCCGGCATGAGGGCCAGGCTGTTGACACACCTCCAGGAGCAGGGCCTTATGGCTGCAGGGCCGTGGGACATGTTTCCAGAAGAGCTCAGGCCTAAAGATAGAAGTTTATTTCAGATTTCCAGTGAAACTCTTGCAGCTGCGTTCCCTTTTAGTTCTGGAGGCGTGAACCACCGGGACGGTGTGGTACTAGGATCGGATTCCGACGGCGGGATCGTGATCGTCAACCGGTGGGATCTGACTCCGGGATCACCTGCCGTGCTTCAGGGCGTAACCAACAGGAACTTCGCCATCCTCTCCCCACCTGGCGGTGGCAAATCCCACACCGTAAAATGCACCACGCTCAGAGAATGGGCGATGGGGGCGAAAGTGATCATCATCGACCCTGAACGTGAATACCGCAGCATGGTCAAGAAAGTCGGCGGAGCGTGGTTGAACGCTGCCGGGGGCGGCACCAGGATCAACCCCTTCCAAGCGCCGTCCCTACCTCCCGATACAGACGACGATGACGGCGAGGCTATGGCCAATCAGACAACCATCCTCATTCATGCTCAGCGTGTCCAGGATTTCCTCAGTACTTACCTACCCGGACTGACACCATTACAGACGGCGCTTTTGGACCAGGGCGTAGAGGAAACCTACAGTAAAAACGGTATTGGTTTCGACGACGATCCGGCCAGTATTCCACCGGAAAAGTGGCCGCACATGGGCACTCTGTATCAGATATGCCAGAAACATTCAGACGAGGAACCGCAGTCGGAATGGACAACTCTGGCCGCACTCTTAAAGAGCGCCGGCGATGGGATGCTATCCCACCTTTGGGCAGGTCCCTCAACCGTGCCGGATGTGGCTGGAGCGAACTTCGTCTGCCTGGATATATACGATCTTTTAAACGCGGCCCCGAATGTCCGCCGGGCACAGTTCCTGAACATTCTGGGCTATGCCTGGGACCTGGTACGGGCAGATCGCAAAGAGAAGGTTATTCTTGTAGTCGATGAGGCCTGGATGCTGATCGATCCGCAAAGCCCCGAGGCATTGAAATTCATGAAGTCTCTCTCTAAGCGCATCCGGAAGTATACCGGTTCGATGATGGTTGTCACACAGAACGTGGTAGACTTCCTGAACGAAAGAATCAGAGGTGACGGCGAGCAGGTGCTAACTAACAGTGCTTTCACTTTCCTGATGCGCCAGGGCGGGCGTGATCTCCAGGAACTCACCAAACTGTTCGACCTATCGCAAGCGGAACAGGACCGGCTCAGTAACGCCCCCCAGGGCGAGGGCCTGCTGATCGCCGGCAATCGCCGGGTGTGGCTTAAGGTGGAGACGGCACCATACGAGACTGCAATGATGTACGGGAGTTAAATGCCTTGCATGCCCGTCTGTCTGGTCAACAAACCTGCTTTGGCAAAGCAAGTTTTTAATTTTAGGAGATGATGATCATTTTCTGGAGTCTCTATCACCTGGTCTGGATCGGCTATGACGTGGCCACCTTCAGCCGTCATCCACTAGAGAGCTGCTTCTTTATTTTCATGGCAGTGTGGGCTATTTTGAGGTTCCTTCCCCGTCGTAGGAGGCGATCCCGTGTCTCAGCAAAACGATCTTGAGTATTTTCTAAAGCAGGAGGTCCAGAGGCGGTCAATAAAATGGCTCTGGGCAGCCCTGGGGCCAGTGGGCTTCCTGGTAATCATCGTCGTTATCATCTGTTGCGGTGTTGGCATCGCTTTGACAGGAGGCACTCAGTACGGCCTTCCAACCTACGTGGGTTCGTCGCAGGCCCTGCCGTCGTCCTGGATCAACCTGGTGAACCAGGACGGGGGATCTCTCCCAAACGTGGTCATTCTGGGAGACATAGAGCAAGAGAGCAGCGGCCAAGCAGACGCCATGAACTTTAACTTGTCAAATGGCACAGCATCAAACACCGAACCCATCGGACAGCCGGGAGTCACTATCAAAAGCGTGGACGCCGGTTTAATGCAAATCAACTCCGGTCCGGGATGGCCGCAAACGCCCAAATGGAATCAGGTATTTGGAACCGGGCATGATCCTACCGACCCGGCGCCAAATATCAAAGAAGGAGTCAAGGAATTAAATCAGGCCACTAGACAGAACGGCGGATACTTGTCTGAGGGTTTGAGCGCGTACAACACCGGGTCTGGTAATAGCGTCGTTGGATCTGGCTACGCCGGAAGCATCCTCTCAAACATCAACAGTTTCGAGGGGGCCGAAGCAGACTGCTGGGCGACCGGAAATTATGCCGGTCAGTCCCACGGCTTTCTCTGGTGGAGTTGGGGCGCAAGACAGTGGGATCAGCCTGCGCAGAATGCCTCGACATGGATCATGGTGGCTGGGAGCTATGCGGAGCCGGCTAACAATGCGGAGACGGTGACATGGGCGCCGCCTCCGGAGCAGGGACAGCCGCCGGTCACGTATAGCTGGTATCCGGCGGAGCCTCCATCGAAAGTGACAATTAGCGGAATACCAGCTACGCTGGCCCCGAAAGATGCTCCCATACTGCCCGGGCAGACGATATTCGCGGCGCAAGTCACCCGACCGGGCAGTTATACTGCAACCTGCGAGTGGGATTGGGATACTTACGTTTATCATAAAAACGGATCCCCGACTGTTGTTCACCATAAGAAAACCATAAATACACCGACAATAGAAATATGCGCGCCTGGAACCCCGGCTAACAGCGTGGCTGCTTTAGGCGGCACGTTCTATGCTTCGTCGGCCAGCCTTCAGTACCAGGCGGTCAATCCGAACATGCTCATCTCCTGGTTGAGCGCAGGCCCGCACGACAGCGCCCTGGCGAACATGACCGACGCGGAGACCATCATTAGCGCAGCGCAGGCCCATAACGTCAACCCCCTACTGCTGTTTGCCGTCACCGGGGCGGAACAGGATTTTGACGATGTTCGATATGACTCGCCGGGCGACGTGGCTGCCATTGCGGAAAACCCTTTCAACGTGGGGGGCAGTTGGCAGAACGGTGGTTACACTCTGGCCGAATCCGCTGATGCCTGCGCCAATTTCCTGGCCGAGCGGCTGTCTGCACCACCGCCGGACGGAGAGAGCGCCATCGAGTGGATCAACGACCCAGCCAACCCGAACGGCGGTCTCTATGCCAGTGAAAACGGGCAGCCAACGCCTAACTGGTGGGAGAACGTTTCCGGATTCTTCGAGCAGATGAGCCAGTGGCCGGGAATGTATGTTACTTCGGCCCATTAGTAGTTCAGATAGGTGGTGATAAATGACATGGCCATTCGTAAAAGTGAACCAAGCAATAAAACCCTCTTTCAAGAAATGGCAGATAACGTTATCAAGTCTGATACCTGGTTCTCGCGGCACGAGAACCAGCTCTTGCTGGCACTGCTATATCTGGTCCAGGCTGAGGCCGGCGGAGCCGTTGAGGCCCCGCTCTCGCAGTGCCGGACGATACTGCGGGAATCCTTGATCAAAGCCAAGAACAGGTCGATACGCGGCAAGTCCGGTAATGTCCTTTGGGTACTGCTTGCCCGGTTCAAGGCTGCTTGTGTGGCAAGGACGTTACCGCCTAAAGGGTGGCAGGTCTGGCAGGACGCCAGCCGGATTCCGGAGGTGTTGGTCCGGTTCACCATCCCCGGGCTTATGGCCAAGCTTGATTTGGTACTCCATAATCATAGGTAGGCAAGCCATTTCTTTTAAGATAGAGTTAGCAGTATATGGTATAATATTACAAGGACAAGGAGGTGCAGCCGATGAGTGTTGAATTAAAACCCGGCAAACAAGTTACCATCCCGGAGACAACGCCCAGCCGGTATATAACCGGAATAGCAGCGCTCAACCTTCCTGCCCCCGAAGGGACAAACGGGGACTGGCATTTCTCCACGGTGTTCTACTCAAACGATGATGAACCTGCTGAATTGCAGTTAGCCGGAGACGGTGAAGCCTTGAATACGAACCACATCTACGGGCAATATGGCATCTACGAATGCAGCGCAGCGATGGGGAGAACCGGGCTTGACGTTCCCACAGGAAACGTCTATTCTGCAAACCATTTCCGGGCAATTCTAGACATGCTGTATTGGTCGCTTGCCAGGCATAACAGAGTGATCGGACTCATCGGTGCTACGGAAGACTGGTTGGACACCCAGGATCAGAAGAACTTCCTGCTTCTCAAGGCCAATGATCTATTGCCCTATCTTCGGGAAAGAGAGCGGGCCGGGCTGCAAAGCTGGATCGATCAGGAACGCCTGCCCGGTTATAGGAGTTGATTGGCATGAATGAATGGCAGCAAAGAAGAGTGGAATTCATGAAGAATATAGCCCAGGAAGTCACCGCATCGACGAATGACGCCCTTGTTTTGAAGGGGGGAACGTCCTTGCTTCTGGCTTACGGACTGGATCGTTTTTCGGAAGATATGGACTTCGACGGGAAGTATCCGGTTGAGCTTGAAAACTGCATTGAACGCGCGGCGGGGAAAAGCGGTATTAGCATCGAGTCAATTCATCTGAGCAAGGACACCGAAACCACCAAAAGGTATAAAGTCCATTACGGCGCTGAGAATGAACATGGATCCTATCCCCTCAAAGTTGAATGTTCTTTCCGCCAGGCATCGACGATCAACGAAAATGATGTGGTTAAAATTGATGGAATGAGAGTCTACCGAATAGAGAAATTGGCCGGGCTAAAAGTAATAGCCTTGTTAAACCGTGAGAAAGCCAGGGATATTTATGATGTTCATTTTCTTCTGAAGAAACACCCCACAGCTTTTACCTACAAGACATTGGAACAACTTACCGAAGGTATCAGCCAAAAGGGAATTGATATTCTTTTAAAAACATACGAAGACAACTCAAAAACAGACCATATTCTAAGAAATATCGATGGGATGAGCATTGTACTAGAGTTGGAACAGTCTGCCCACCAGCTCAAGGAAGGACTTCAAGTCACATCTATAGAAGATGTGTTGGCAAAGGAAAGGGATCTTTTTGACGATAAAGATTATGAAAGATGAACCGGCAATGAGGCGCCGGTTATTTTTTGGCCGCTGGGAAATATCCCCAGCGGCTTTTTTAATGGAGGTGACATCAGATGCTCTATAGCGTCATATTTAAGGATTTAACAGACAGCGATATACAAACCATTGGAAAGAGATTTAACCCCCCGTTAAAAGCGATTGTAGGAGCCAGATTGAACGCTCAAGAAACAAGGGATGCTATCAATAGCCTAACGGCAGTCAACAATGAGGCTCTGATTCTTGATTTGGACGCGGTTGATGAGAACGTGCTGATCGATTCAATGCATGTTTACCGCGTTCAGCGGTCGGAGACCCGGATCATCATCTACGCTTCCGGCCGGATACCGGGCAATGTTGTTTTGGCACAGCTCGTGGCCATGGGCATCTATGATATTCTTGCTCCCGATAAGAGCGAAGATGCCGACTTGGTGGAAGTGCTCACCGAGGTCTTGGAGAGGCCAGTGGCCACATACGCGCAGGCTTACCGTTTCTCCGGTGCCGGCGTCAACTTTTCCGTAGCGCCAGCGGAGCGCAAAACCATAACCCAGACCCGGGTGATTGAAAAGTTCGTGGAAACCCAGCGCCCGATCGGCCTGGTCACAATCGCGGTGACCGGTGCTTTCACCGGTGCCGGCTGCACGCATGTCGCCCTGGCCGTCAGCAGTTTCATCGCCCAAACAGGCCACAAGGTTATTCTTGCCGGCCGGCCAGGCGTGGAATCTTTAGAGTGTAATTCGATTATCCATGTCCTTGACGGACGTGAGGGCGACATTGAGGGCTGCGCCACGGTGCGGGGCATTGACATCTTTTTTGATGTTGGTAAGCTGGTTGATATATCGGACATTTTCACGCGCATCCAGGGATTGGGCTATCAGTACCTGGTGCTGGACATGGGATGCTTGGACACTGGCTCCCGGTATGAGATGAACCGGGCTGATCTTCCTGTGCTCGTGGCATCGGCGTCATACTGGCGGCTGCACCACCTGGCGTCGCTTGTTCAATACAACAACGCCGGCGTGCAGAACTGGACCGTGATCGCCAATGCTCCATCCAAGGCCAATTTTGATTACTTCCGGAAGATGTTTGGGGAGCACATGCCGCGGTTAGAAGCATTGCCTTTTTTCCCAGACCCGTTCAATCTTGAAGAGCATATTTCAGCGGATCTCTCGCGGCTGCTGGCGGTGGTATTGCCGGGGCCGTCACGCCAGCGTAAAAAGAGTTGGTTACCCTGGAAACAACACAATAGATAAAAAGATGTCAGGCATTATTTCACGTGAAATAACCCCGGTGGCCTATGGGTGGCCACCGGGGTTATTTTTTGCCCTGACGCATCTACCAGGTAATCTAACATTAATCATAATGATTACAATATGTAAACATTATTTGCGAGGCTATTCAGAGGTACAGTACAGCTACACCGTGCTTCCGGCTTGCCTCCAGCACAGTGTAGCTGATTTATATGACGCACACTCTCCCCCTGGTCGAGAGTGCTTTCAAAGCATCTTTACCCGGCTGGTGTATGAGCTGCGCTGGGAGCTAAAAATCCCGGTCGCTAACCGAGGCAGCGTCGCAGACTCCAACATAAGAGCTATGTAGGAGCCTGCGGCGCCTGTAAGCGCCCGGGATTTTCTTAACGCTTCCAGCTTGCTATGAGAGGATGCTGAGAGTGGACTAGCCATTCACTCAAAGCGAATAGCCAGTCCACTCGCTACAAGAAATGCCCTGGCCACCAACCAGGGCATAAAGGTAACGGCTGCGCCGTGAATTTCTAATCCTTTTTGGCCGGATGATTATACCTCGTTCGTCGTCTCCATCAAGGGCTTCCTTGCAAAGCGCAGTAATCGCTAAAGCTCAACTGCGCCTAGCTCCTCAAGTCCTTGACTCCGCTCCTCTCTGAAGGTGTTTTCTGGCCATCCAAAAAGGATTGGGTGGGGGAGATAGGACGACAGGCTCGACCCCCGACCCCCAATCCTGGGGGTACCAAATTAGAAGGGAAAAAGCCGCCGGGCTAAAACGGAGATGGGAGACAAGACGAAAGGTGAGCGTAAGATTAGGGTTTACCTCGGCTGGGTAATAGCACAGGCTGGCGAAGAGTTTCTGGTCTATTCACGAGACGAATGGGAAGCGGGCGCAGGCTACAGAGAACCAGAGTTTAATTGCGGCAGCGTTCGGGAGTGCATCGAGAACATCGACTCCTATGACACGGATGACGAGCGAGACTTTGAGCAAGACAGGGCAGAACTATTAGCAGAGGGGCGATAGGCTTGGCGAAGTTTCTGGACTTGCTCAAGAGCGTACTCGGTAGAGCAGTACCAAACCACAAAACAAGGTGACTTTCTTTTTGATGAAATTATTCAGAAAGGCAAAACGGTTTATGAAGAGTAGAGAGCATCGTTAAAATACCTGGTAGCCTTCTCAGCACCAGGTATTTTTTACTGGCAACATGGGTTCAAATGCATGTTGTCGGTATCAGCTGCAGTTCGTCATCCGGAGGGGTTGATCGGTGCCGGCATCCAGCGCCAGGTCGATATTATCAAGGCCTGAAACCTCTACTATTGCTGCATTGTTAATAATATGCAAATAGAGATCTCCATATGGCATTATCTAACTGACAACACGGAATAGATATGTATGTTGTCAGTTTCCCGGGCACTAAACGGAGATCGGACGAAGCAGAAAAACGAAGCTACATTGAGCCAGCAAAAGATCTCAGGAAATGGAAGCGCAGAGTTTTGATGACGAAGATTAGATGAAGCGTCATTTTTTCCAGATCTGCGCAACCTTGACGAGAACCTTTCTGGCACCTCTTCCGGCTGTTGGCCTGGTTTTGTCGGGTCAAGCACGCCGGCGCAAAGGGAGCTGGGTTCCGTGGATGCGGTAAACGCCTGTCAATAATGTTTTCTAATAATAAAGGCGCAGGCTATGGATGTTCAACTTACGCCCGTAATGTGTTCAGCCTGCGCTCGCTCATTTTCTTGTTTAACAAAGGCAACCAACATGTTAAGCCGTTTTTTTTTATCCCCGGAATTCCATCTTTGCCGGGGTTCTTCTCTGGCCGTAACCGGTGCTTCTCGGGGCAGCGAAGCACCGGTATTATTTTTGGCGATTATACCATAACGACACGTATTAACCAAAGCGCCTAAAAAATAAGGCGCTCGAGATACGAGCGCAAAATATACGGCGACAAAAGCTGCGGCACAATCGAATGGCTAACTGCCTTTACTATTTAAGGTCAGCACAGTGATCGCAGATCTTATAGCCGTTTGTGCCGGGACGTCGATCCTCTTTGTGTATTTCCTTTCCCGGACCACATTCGTCATTATTGTGATATCTACGCTTGTCTTCTGCCTTGTCAGCCTCGTTTTTTGAGTAAAAGGGAGTTACATTTGACATTTGGTGAGCCTCCTTTGACTTTATTTAGTAGCCCAACTTTCCAACAACCAGATTATCGATGTTAACCAGCGGTGGCAAGACACGCTCGGCTTTTCGCGCCAGGATGTGGTCGGTAATCTGCTGGATAATCTGAATATCTGGGCAGAGCAGCAACGCCGGCAGGCAATCGAGCGGGTAAAGAACGAATATGGTTCAGTCGCCAATCTGGATGCCGTGTTCAGGAACAAAAATGGCGATGAAATAGATGCCCTCTGGTCCGGCGAGATCATTACGTTCGATGGAGAAACCCTGCCTGCTTGGAGCATGGATAGATATCACCGAACGCAAGCGGGACAATGAGATCATCTCCCGCCAGGCCCAGGAGATCCTTGAGATTTCCGCCCAGACACTTGTCCAGTTGGGCGTCAATCTATCCAATGTGAATACCCGTTCATCCTTCTCCGCAGGGATGCTCTTTGCATTAAATCTGTTGAATCTACGAGTAGTCGAACAGGCCTGAGCCGCAGCCATGTGGCTATGCGATACTGAAGATAACTCAAGCGGAACCGGAAGGTCGATCTGACGGTCATGTTCTGGATCCTGATGCTCGGTTTTCGTAGGCGGAGTACAGCGCACCATTGCTAATCTAAGGCGGGCATACGATACTGCATCAGCTAAATCAATTGTTCCCTCAGCTTTCTATGACCGCTTCAACAAGGGATTGATCGCCTTCTCAAGGAGTGTCTGTCGTACGGAATAGCCGATCTTATGAGCCATACAAGCCTCGTTCATGATCTTGCCCTATCATTAATTGGCGTTTGGCACGACTCTAATCAGAATATTTTTGAGGGTTTCTAAAATAGTCAGAGTAGTTAAAATTTGAAATATAAGAAAACGTATGATTTTTTTCATTATAGTTAAAGACAAACATTTCTCCAAATGATCCTGAGGTTATGCCAGTGTCTACAACTGCTAAATTATCAGGGCTTAACTGAACTACCGACACGCTAGGCGAGTCTTGCGGTGGATAAGTATATGTTTGACTGCTTGGCTTAAATGCAAGAATAAATAAAGCAATGAGTATTCCTACTAATACTAGAAGTTTTGCACGTTCCATATTTTATCAGCATCCTTTCTCTTATTGATTTGTTCTTCAAACAAGATGATGCTCAAATCGAAGAGTATTCCCTCTTCTTACGGAGTAATTAGTATCCACTGAAAAACACCGTTTTTGAATCACCCCCTCAAGACCATAGTAAAAGTTGTTCATCGTGATCCTTGACAACCAACCGGTATTTCTTTTAGGTCATGTCAGCCTGGCAATCTGCCGCAGGTTATAGGCCAAGATCCACAGCCCAACGCAGGTCTTTGTGCCTGCCAGACCACGGGAAAGGCAGCGGCCGATCCCGAACTTGCGCTTCAGGTAACTGATCTGCGCCTCTTCGCCGGCTCTCCAGTGTTGTAGCTTCTTGAACCAGGGCATAGCCTGGTAGTATCGGCACTCGTCACTGATCTTGCCCGTGAAGGGAAGAGAAACGTTGGCAATCCTCCTCTTTCGTAAAGACTTTTCGTTCTTGGGGCTGGAAAATCCCTGGTCAGCAGCAATACTTTTCGGGACGCGGCCAAACATTGCAACGTGAGCATCCACAGTCAGCTGTAATAGGGTATCATCGCCAGGGTTTCCCTCAAGTACCTGGTAACGGGTGATGATATTATTCTCCGAGTCCTGGATCAGGAGCTTGCCGAACTCGGTCGGCGCCTTCAGTTTTCCCTTTTTGATTGGCCGGGCGTCGGTATCGAAGACGCTCACGATCCGTTTCTTGTGCCGGTGTTTCAGGTACATCAGTCTGAGGTAGGCCTGCGCCGGAACCGTCGGTCTGCCGATTGCTGTTGTGAATTTAACAATGAAGGGAGCCAGGAACTCCTCTTTATCCAAGAGGGTGCTGACTTTGGAAAGATCATCGTTCAGCCTGCAAAGTTCCGGGGGGCAGTATGGGCCTCATAAATTTGACTCTGGGGCGATTTTTTTAGCACTAACATGCGATCACCCCGCAGGAATTTGATACCGAATGAACATCATAAGGAGCTCACCCTTTTGCGGTTATATTTGGTCGTCCTGATATAATTCAACATAAATGACGGAAATTGGACATTCCTGCTTTTTTGGCAGAAATTCTGCATTTTTCAAGGATCTTAGACTGTTTTCAGACGATTTTTCAGCGCGAACTAATTAATACTAACCCATCATAAAAACCTTCTAGCGTAAAGTTAGATCTATAGTTATTTACATCATTTTTATCATTTGGTTTTGTTAGAAAAAATCCTCCTTTAGGGCTATGTAAGTTACCAACAAAATTTTTTCCATTATTTTTTATGTTTTGATCAATGCTATAATGCATTATTTGCTGTAATTGCACCATTCTAAAAGTTGAATAAATATTTGGCATATTTATGCTAGTGTTTGGAACATAACCACCATCTACAGGAGAATAAAATTTATTGATATACTTGCTAATAGCTTCCTGTTGAAAATCTAAGTTTAATTGTCGTGCAATCATTACACAATAAAACAGATCTTCTTCGTTTAACTTATTATATGCTTTAATCTTGTTTTTAACATCAACGATAAGTTGATTGTGAATTGATTTTACTGGGTCCAAGCCATGACATTTGTATATCAAAATTAAGTAATAAACATTTTTTATATTATTGACGTTATTTTTATCAAGACTGCTTTGCAAATCATTAAGTCTATACCATATGATATTATTTGTTTGGATTTCTTCTTCATTATCTAGTTCTTGAAGTGTTTTACAATAGAAGTATATGTCTTCAATGTTTAAATCATTAATGTTTGAAGTTAAATATAATTGAATATAATTGTACATCTTACTTTTATTAAAATAAATATTATATTTTTTTGCTATTAAAAGACCATAGTAATTGTCTTTTAGATTAAAATTATTTTTATAATTATCCCAACCATAATTAAATTTTGATATTACATAAGATGAAAGCTTTTCTTTAAACAACAAATTCATATTTGCTATTTGCATAACTCTTATAGCGTAATAAGTAGCCTGGGGCTCAACTTCATTGTTAATCTTAATTATACCTTCATCTCCCAATATGTTCTGTAATATATTAAGATATATATCACTAATCTTGAAATCAACATTTAAGAAATGACTAGCTATGTAAACATTATTGATAATATCATTAATAGGTAAAATGTCTTTTAAAGTTATATTGTTACTTATAATATTATTTAAAGCTTGAATCCAATAAGTTAACCAAGCTTTTCTTTTATTAAGGACAATTGAATTACAAGATCCTATATTATATTTCAAAAATACTAAGCAATCAATTATAGGTATCCCTCTATTAACTAAGTTATCTTTTATATTTTGTTGATTAAAATTATTATCATCTAAGAACAATTCAATTATTCTATTTTTCGTAATATTTAGCTCCTTCGGGTAGTAGTTTAAAATATAGAACGTCTGAAGAGCTATAGTTGTTGCAGCTATTTTACTGTCCAGATTATCTTGATTATTATTAAAAAAGAATAATCCATCACTACCTTGATTTAATAATAATGTTTTAACATAATATAACTTATCAGGTAAATTAGGATTTACTTGTTTTTCCGTTTCAACTTTCAAATATGTATCATATATCTTATTAATATTAGCATCGTTTAAGTTATCCTTCATTGAAGTCTTTAAATATAATAGATCCTTATCTGGTAATTTTGACTGTAGCGCATCAAGAATCTCTAAATACCATGTTGTTGAATAAATATCAACCAAATTAGATTCAGCATTAAATGCATTATTATAAAATAATGCAGATACCTGGTCTTCATAATAGGATCTTGATATTAGTTGTGAATCTTCATCTGATAGCTTATTACTAGCTGATACATTTTGATAGCATCCACTCATACTGAGAAGTACTATTAGTATTAAAAATATTGGAAATGATTTACTTATTATCCTTAGCATAAAGCGCTCCTCGTTCAGCATAAAGACATAAAGAGGAGCATGAATGGCTCTAATCACTGCATACTCCTCTTTATGTACATTTACATTAAAATTAGCTTATACGGAAGCCAAGTTACCTACCACAGCACAGCGCTACCGCTGGCAACAACTTGATACCACTGAGTACCGAATAAGAAAGAACTACTTGCGCTGTGACTATAGTCAACATCAGCTCCTGTAGCCTGGATTCCATTATACGAGTGACCAAGATACCATGTGTTAGGTTGCGTCGCGCTCCAGTTTACAGTGTTTCCAGATACGCTAAGTCCTGGGCCTGAAGCGCTAACTGAAACGTTAATGCCCGTAAAGGTGTATGCATCTGATAAAACAATTTCATTTGCATCAAACGGGGATGTACCGGCCCACTCAGCATAAGAGTTACCAACAACTTTAAAGGTAGCCTTTGACGCTGTAACGGTATCATTAAAACTTGATTCCAAAGTTCCGTTACTATACGGTTCAGAATTGAAACCACTTGCGTACCAAGGGCTAAGAGATTGCGGTAACATATTGCCACTTTTGTTTAACGTACTTACTGATTTCAAAAAATCGGCTTTATTTCCTGCATTTGCGCCAGGAACGTATACTATATTGTTTGGCGATTGGGCAACAATATCTATTATCTTACCCTGACTTAGTTCATTGAACTTATTTAGCTGAGAAGTAGAAAATGCGAGCGAACTCGATGGCGTAGAACTTTGTACAGCCGACGAAGCAAAAGCCAAAACTGGCATTGCAAATACTAACACAGATAGAACAAACCCCAACAATGCAAATAATCCTGATTTTCTTTTTAATCTCAGCATTATTTTTTCCTCCTAGATATTTATTTTTTACGACATCTGTAATCCATACTCCGAATCAGAAACACCCTTGCTTGTGTGCCACTTTACAAGGCCGGTAGATCAGGCTAAAATAAACTCACCCGAACCTTTGCCCTGCAAAGGGGGGGTAGTGGCCCTCGGTGAATGTGGTTGATGGCCTTAGTTCACTGGGGGCTGCTCTTTTGAAAGTCTTTTATCACAATCAAATTGGATCACCCCCCTTCAATATGCTATATTTGCCAAAGTAACCGCATATTACCGATCATTTTGACTTTGTAACTATTCTATATGGAATAATATAAATCCTTTGTCGAATAATGAGAAATTTTGTTATATTATGTTATACATGCCTTCGCCTGGTAACATTCTACCATATGAACTGTTATAATCTACCATGCACTAATGGTAAAATATCATATAAAAGCATAGTTGCAGAATAGTTAAGGATTATCAATAATTTGACTATTAAAATTTGGGTAAGAAGAAAATTTTTTCATTGAGTTGTAATATATTCTGGTGGAGTGCTGTAGCTTCGGAAGGCAGTTTCTCTTACTTGCTAAAATTGAGTGCCGACGCCAACTACTTTCAGGAGAATTTATGGCAGTTATTGGGCGTCGCCTAAGGATCGATTGTCTATGCCTATGGGCAGGGCCGACACTATTTTGAAAACTATTGGAGAAATCTATTGTGAGGTTTGTTTTAAAAAGAGATGGCAAACAAGATCAGAGGATGGTGGCCACCGTTGAAAACATCCGCTCCCATCACCAAACTCCAACATCTCCCCCGGATTCCGACCTCACGGAGATCGACGTTTGGTGCCTATTCGAGGACGATTCTGTTGCTCGGGAGATTGACGCCAAGTTTGAACGGACTCAGGCCTACCTGGCCGCCGGCGACCTGGATGGGCTGAGGAAGTACATTGAAGCAGAGAAAAAGCAACGCCCGGCAGTTGTTTTGGATAAATAACAGCGATTGCAACCGACAACACGACTTCTTACTACCACGTGTCAGTGATTATTTCGAACTTCACTTCCCAAAATACCTTAAACCCTGTATCAAGCATTGTTAAGCCATTTGTGTTTTTTGCTCAAGGTCCGGCATCCCGTCCATGGACGGGCGGATCTCCTTCGGATGGGGCCGGTGATCTGTTAACCGACAACATGGTCCAGCTCCTACGAGCTCCTACGTGTTGTCGGTTGCTTTTATCTGGGCAGCCATTCAGAATAGTCGTTAGAGTTGTGTAATAATCAGTCGAAATATGTCGAACCCCCATTTGAGACACCAAAACCGCCTTTCTTGGCGGTTTTATCTGTTGGACATAGCTCATCCGTTATCCATTTTGTCTTTACCTTCTCAAGCAGAACTTCCGCAAATATGTCTGCCTCTTTTTCAAGTATGTAGTATATTTCCCTTTTATTTAAATTGTTACTTTGCCTATGAAAAAAAGCAAAAATGTCCAAGTATGATGTGGCCGATTTCGTGCGCTAGAGTCCAGCGGATTCTATCTGAATCTTTGGTCTCATTGTAGATTGTAATATAGACGTCATCGAATCTGCGATAGGTTTTTGCATCCATTTCTTTTTTACGCACCCCGAAGGGGTCTTGCATGCCGGTTATTTTCTGAATCTCAGAGGAACTGAATAATATCCATCCATGCTGTCGGTACAACTCGAAAGGGTCATCAAACCGGCGTATATTAACAAATCTTCTGGCCAGTCTCACCGTTCGGTCTACTCTCGGGTGCAGGAGCATCTTTTCCAACCGGCTTTTTTTGCTCTGATGAAAGATATATCGGTTGGCAAAAGACACTTATGAGATGCGGATTTGGCAAAAGGGTGAAATTACAGCGCTATCATTTCTTTTTTGCTGCCTGGCTTTTTAAGGTTTTGGCATCCTAGATCTCAAGTAGCACAACCGTCCGGGCCGCTATAGCTTCGCCTTGGCCCAGGTAGCCCAGGCCCTCACTGGTCTTTCCTTTAACGCTTACCCTGGCGATGGGAATCTCCAGGGCATCCGCAATGTTATTCCTCATTTCAGGTATAAAAGGTTTTATCTTCGGTGTGTCGGCCTCGACTATACAGTCCAAGTTGTTTAGTCGAGCGCCGCGGGCATGGATCAATGGCCTCAGGCGGACCAGATATAGCAGGCTCCTGATGTCTTTGTTCTGTGGGTCTTTATCGGAAAAGTGGTCTGCTATGTCTCCCTCGGCCAGAGCTCCAGTGATAGCGTCAACCAGGGCGTGAGCTACCACATCGCCATCCGAGTATACATTGAAGCCTTTATCGAACGGTATCTCCACGCCGCCCAGCACTAGCTTGCGACCCGGATGCAGCCGGTGTATATCGTAGCCAAGACCAATCAGGAGCACTGATTCTACCTCCCGCGGCATATTTGTAAGCCAGTTCCCATAAGCTTCCCACGGCCGCAATAAACGCTACCTCGATGGCCCGGCCGTTATCGGAATATACGACTCTCTGTATTTCTAGGAAGCTTGTTCCCGGCTTGGCTTTGAGTAATTTTGCCAAGTCGGCCGTCATTCTTGATGACCTGACACGTTCTTCTACCTTGACAGGATAGACACCTTTCTTTTCCTCAAGCATTTTAAAAAGAGGTTTGCCTTGCGGGCGTTGATCCACCATGTCAGCGAAGAGATCTGCCGGCATCCAGGAAGTGATCACTCTGGACGGAACCCCGTCTATATCCTGAATCCTGGTGCGTTTTAACGCCTTACCATTACCCACAAGTTAGATGCTGGCATAATATAACAGGCATAAAATGGTCTATAGTGCTAATGTTGCGTCCAGACACGATATGTAAAGAATTATCATGTTAAACTCTTTACATAGGTTACAATGCTCCTAAATGAGGCTGGACATTCCTTCAGCCGAGTTATAAGATAATATCATGGAAATACAACCGTTTTCAGAAGCGCCAGTCCATCCTTATTACGGCAGGCCGTTCACAGAAACAGAGCCTGCCGCCATCAATCAGATCATCACCTCGCCAAAGCCTCCCGTAAAGGATGCGCCTCCTGCGCCGCCATTTCCGGCAGATCCGGTCCAGGTAGGGCTCCCACCGATGCTATGGGCGGCCAAGGAATGCGGCGCAGCCGATTTTGGCGACGCCCGTCTCTCCCAGCGTCTCGTCTCCCTGGTGACAAGCCTCGCCGAGCACCCGGAGCAATCCATTCCCGAAGCGCTCGGTAAGTGGAGCGATGTCAAGGCGGCCTACCGTTTCTTTGACAATGAGAAGGTGTCTGTTGACGCCATCTACGATGGCCACCTGGCGCCCACCCTGGAAAAGATCAAGGATCAACCGGTCATTCTGGCCGTTCAAGATACCACCTGTTTCAATTTCACCCTGCATAAAGATACCGAAGGCCTGGGGCCGATCGGCAAGGGAGACCTGGCCGGTTTTTTCCTGCACACCTGCCTGGCCGTATCGACCGCTGGCGTCCCACTGGGTGTGCTCGCCCATCGCCTGTGGGCGCGTCCGCCCAAAATCGCAGAAAAAGCTAAAAACCAACTCCTCAAAGACAAGGAGAGCGCCCGCTGGATCGAAGTTACCCGGGAGGTGGCCCAGGTCGTTCCGGCTCCCACCAGAGTGATCATGATCGGGGACCGGGAGAGCGACATCTATGATCTCCTGCTCCTTGCCGACGAGAAACGTGATTTCCTGATCCGAGCCCGCTTTGACCGCCAGCTCGACAATTCGAACGACCGCCTCTGGCAGACGGTAGAAAATGCCCCTGCGCTGGGCCAGACCACCATCAAGGTTCCCCGGGCGGACAAGCGCCCCGAACGAGAGGCCACCCTCACTCTCCGGAGCGCCACGGTGACCTTGAGGCCACCGGCTAACCGGAAAAAAGAGGAGTTGCCGACCATCACCGTCGGCGCCCTGCTCGTCCGGGAGGAGGCGCCCCCCGCAGGCGCCAAACCGGTAGAATGGCTGCTGCTGACCACCCTGCCCTGCGATACACTCGAGGATGCCTTGCAAGTCTTGACCTGGTATACCTACCGCTGGCGCATCGAGCGCTATCATTTCATCCTTAAAAGCGGCTGCCGAGTGGAAAAGCTCGAGCTGGAAACCGGGGACCGGCTCATGTGCGCCCTGGCGGTGTACAGCATGGTGGCAGTCCGCCTGCTCCATCTCACCTACCAGGTAAGGGAAACCCCCGATATGCCTTGTACTGTCTCCCTCGGGGACAGTGAATGGAAGGCCCTCTATGCCGCCACCTTTAAGACGAAAGAAGTTCCTGAAAGCCCGCCGGATCTGGAAACAGCCGTGTTGTGGATTGCCAAACTGGGCGGTTTCCTGGCCCGCAAGTGGGATGGCAAACCCGGTGTCAAAGTTATCTGGCGCGGTTTCCGCCGTCTTGAGGCCATGACTGTGATGTGGGAGATCTTTAACTCTCCATAGATGGCGCCCACCCAATGGGAGCGCTGCTGTTGCACTGGACCATTTTGCCCCAACACTCATAGTCCTGCGCAGACGGCAAGCATGGGGAATCTGAGGCGCCTTTGAAAAAGCGTCCGGTTCTTTACTTGCTGTCGCGGTAGTTACTGATGATCTGAACCCGTAAACAAGGTTATGCTCCAAGACCCTCCGAATTTCTGCCCCCCTTGTCTCCGTCAGCTACCATTCAACCAATCTCCCGAATAATCACTCCCATCCAGATTCATCCTTGAGACACAGCCTAAAATAGAATGGATTACGATTTAAAACGCTGATTAGGTGGTTAAATTTGGTTAATAGATAACTTGTGGGTAATGCTAAGCCCTTAAATGAGGTGTATCATCTAAGAAATTCGGCTTATAACAACTTTTTCCTGCATATTATGTAAATTCTCCAAACTATACTATTTACACACAATCAATCCGTTGACATAGCTGGTGTAGAGACTCACTCCCTCAGGCGGATGTCCTGACACCCCAGACGCGCCCCGCTTTCCGACGCGCAAAGAGACTATAAACAGCATAAGCATAAGCAATCGGCCTATGCCCAAGGTAAACTTGCATATCATCCAAGAAGCGCAGAATGACAACACCGACCGATGCCTCGTCTTGAGTTTTCTTTGTTTATAACGATGGGCTGTCGCCCAACTGGCATCCAGAAAATGTATAAGTATTGCCAGAGCAGCCGACTATAAAAGCATGGAAAAGAATACTATTACGAACAAAGCCAGAGCGTTAATGCCCCGCAGCAGATTATATTCATTGCAGCCCATCGGTATTGGCACCTGGTACGCGGAAGGCCTAACAAGCTATATTGCCAGGCTTGCCCAAACTCATTGCGTAACGCCCGGAACGCTTATTTCGGGGGAAATAGGGCCAAAGCTAAGCTGTAATGAATCAAGGTATGGCAAAAGGTTCTATGAGTATGCCAGTAAAATGAACGGTGTAAGCAAGAGCTCCATTGAGTTTGTTTTTGCCTTGGATGGGTTGACGGTTCGCAAAGATTTGCGATTCCTCACCTTGGCAGCCTGGAGTGAGGTATTACAACCCAGGGATTTAATTAAGACCCAACGGGCATGGTGCCCGGAGTGCTATCAGGAATGGCAAGAGGCGGAGCAAGAAATCTATGATCCTTTGCTGTGGAGCATCAATGATGTTAACTATTGTACCGTTCATAAAAGGCAGCTATTAGACCGCTGTCCGCATTGCGGCAGTAAACAACCTATAATAGGCCGGTTTACCCGTCCAGGGTTTTGTGACCGCTGTTATGGCTGGCTCGGTTCTTCCGAGAAAGCAACCACACCAGATGCCGGCAATGTTGAATGGGAGATCTGGGTAGCCCAAAACATCGGGGAATTAATAGTCACTTCCCCGGAATTAAATTGCCAACCGTCCAGGGACATGCTCTCCCGCTCTTTAATCCTAATCCAAAAACAGGCGCCATTGTATGCCTCGGATCTTGACTTGCCCAAAAGTAGCTGGTGGGAGTGCCTGAGTGGGAACCGCTTGCCCTCCTTGAAAATGCTGCTCCGGTTATGCAGATATTTCTCGATTCCTCTCGCAGATTTTATGTTAGGCCATCAACTAAAGATCGTTGCCCTTAATGGTTCCTTACCGGCAACCGGAAAAGCTAAGAGAAAATATAACAGGATCGAGCTTGGGGAGTTAGAGGGCTTAGTGCGGGACGCGGTATATAGCGGTACAGAGCCCCCTCCCTCAATTACTGAACTTGCAGATCGCCTGGGCTGTTCCAAGAAAACCCTATACAATCATTTTCCCGAGCTGTCCCGTGCCATTACCACCGCATATATGAGCCACAGAAAAAAAATGGGTTTGGATATGTCCAATTTGCTGGAGGAAAAAATACGAGATGCAGTTTTATGCATCCATCAGAATGGATACTACCCAAGCAAGGAGCTTGTTGAAAAAATGGTGACGCCAGGAGTCCTTCATGAAAAGTTTATGAGCAAAGTTTGGCACGATGCCTTGCATTCACTAGGGTGGGGTTAGCGGGACAAGCGTGGCCCTTTTGCTGTCGCAAAGCCAATTTCCTCACCAAAGGGACTGACGCATGAACAGAGGGAAAAGGGTACTAGAAAATGCTCATTTAAGACGTGGTTAACCTCGACCTTAACCTTCTGACATAACAATAAAACATCCATTGTCGCGGCTTTTTTTAGACGTGGCGTGTCCGGGAAGCAGATCCCCTCGCTTGAATAATTCATATAGAATCGGTGGTCTGCCGGTGACTTTAAGAATTCATCTTGATCCGCTTTGGACAGTAGAGGTATCTTCCGGTGGTCCCTAACTTCAAAAGATTTCGGGTTTCGGCCAAATCGTTCCAACAGGAAGTTTTCCCTGTTCATCACCCGCCTGTAATGCGTGTTGTTGGTGAGGCTGATGTGCTCGAGATCATCGAAGATCAACCAGATGTCATTTGGAATATTACCTCTGAATACGCTGGCATAAGTAAACAGTTCTTTGATGAGTACTACCAAGGGAAAGATAACGCAGTAGCATATAAGCTCGGCAAAGTTAAAAAATATAAAAACCCACTGCAGTTATTGGATTTTGGAATTAATTTTGCTCCGCAGTCCTTCGTGTATATTTAGACCGTAATGAGGGTTAGCAGCCTGAAGGATTCTCATGTCTTCAAATACGTTTAAAATAAAGTGTACCGAGGCTACCCTTGATGGAATACTTCTTCTTATCATCCATAAATGGCTTGGGTAGACCGAAATGTTTACCGGGCGGTTAGGCGGGGGATGTTCGAGCTAGACGTAGTGCTAATAGGTAGGCAAGGAGAAAAAGAAAAAGATGAATGTTTCTGATAACCCCCTCGAACGGTTAAACTTCATTATTGATTTTGCTTGGGACATCTTTTTAAAAAGAATTGCCAAAGAAAAAATTAAAGTTAATAAGGAAGCGTCCATGCAACTCCACTATGCTTCCATCCTTCATATGCTCGGCGAACTAATGTGTGTTACTCCGGACGAGAAATTTGATGTTCAGCTTGAATCGAAATATGAGAAAAAGAATATCGATATTACTTGTACATATAACAATATTTGTGCTGCTATAGAGGCGCAACAAGCAAATGCTAGAATCTGTGGAAGCAGGATCATGCGCTTATTATGCTAGGCTTGTCCCGCACTATGGTAGACGCTCGTCAGAAACGGGATAAAAGCCTTGTCTAGTAAGACCTGTATTGCTTGCGCTAGACATCGACCCATGATGGGGGAAATGAAACAGTGCATATATTCCATATTATAACAAAGGAAAAAGTTAGCTATGAACGAATAAGTTAGTAATTCTGAAATGAAACATCCTGTGCCCGAGAGCCACGTCATTAGAAGGACGACAAGCCATGGTAATGAGAAGCAGATTGAAGGGATGAAAAAGATGCGCCTAATAGAAACATCTAATCTTAAAACTTGGGCTAGCTCTAAGCCAGCTGAGAGCCGGTTTCCCTATATAGTAAAGAATCTTATACAGCACACCATCTTGCCAGAAAAACTTAGGATGCCATCAGGCGATGCGGTATGGGTGCCGGGTTACGATGGCATAGTGGTGAACGGTGAAGAAAATAGATTTGTGCCAGTCGGTCAATCTGTGTGGGAGTTAGGTACGAACGCTAACCCTAGGAGCAAGGCGAATGAGGACTACGAAAAACGCAGTATAAGTGATGAAGAACAAGCTACTCAACAGCCAGACAGATTGCAAATTACATTCGTGTTTGTCACCCCCCTGGTATGGAAAGATAAAGATGCGTGGATTACTGAACGTATGGCAGAGGGGGTTTGGAGAGATATAAAAGTCATAGATGGTGTCGATCTACAGGATTGGCTTGAGACTACACCAGCGGTCAATCTTCAATTTGCAGCTGAACTGGGGCTCGCTCCTGAAGCCGGCTTATACACTCCTGAACAAGCTTGGGAAGATTGGAGCAGAAGGACCATTCCACCGACATCAGAGGAACTTGTTGTTGCCGGCCGTAGTGAAGAAGAGAATGAATTGATAAGCCGTCTTCTTGCTCCCCCTAACACATTTGTCATACGAGGAGACTCCCCTGGCGAGGCATGGGGTTTTGCGCTGGCAGTCGTACGTCAATCTGAATTAGTACAGCCAGGCATAAATCTGTGTGCCCGGACCATCATTGCTGACAATGAAAATGTGGCTAATAGCCTTCAATACCTGAGAAACCTTATCGTTATACTCAAACAGACCCAAGGGCAGGTTTCGGGATTACTTTCGTCCCACGATTGTCACGTGATTGTACCCGAGGGCAATGATGCCCATTCCCAGCGAAACGTGATTGTTTTGACACGACCATCCCATCGCATATTTACTGATGCCTTAGTGAGAATGAGCATACCGGAAGATGAAGCTGAACGTGTAGCTCGTTCCTGTGGACTGCGTGTCACTATTCTTCAGCGGCAACTAGCTCATGCAAATTTTGAACCGCCGCAATGGGCGAGATGTCCATCGGTAACCAACCTGTTACCTGCACTCTTGGCTGGGCGTTGGGATAGCAAAAGTAAATTCGATAGGGAAGTTCTCTGCTACTTAGCTGGTAACCCAGAATATAGTCATGTTACAAACCAACTCCAGGAATTTCTTTTGGTGGATGAGCCACCAATACAAAGGCTAGGAGATATGTGGACACTGACTGCGCCCATTGATGCCTTCACTCTAATCGCGCGCCGTCTTACGGCAACGGGCCTCGAACGTTTTAAGAGTTCTTTCCGAGAGGTATTTGGTAGACTTGATCCCAGGCTAGATATCCCTCTAGATGAGTGGGTATTTTATGATGTTAAAGGTGAAAAAGGCCACTCAGCTTGGCTCCGAAGCAGTATGGCAGAAACGCTTGTTTTGATTGCTACATTTGGATCGAATTCCAGGCTTTATTGTGATCCATCGCCGCAAGCTTATGTCGACGACGTTGTAAAAGGGTTACCTGGTTTGAACGATGATTGGCGGGTGCTGGCTAGTTTAAGAGATCAATATCCGCGGTTGATGGAGGCCGCACCGCGCCCTTTCCTAGATAGTCTTGAAAGACTCATTGAGACCAAGCCTGAAGATATTAGGCGACTGTTTGCAGAGGGTCATGGAATATTCGGAGGAAGTGCTATACACACCGGACTCCTTTGGGCGTTAGAGACACTCGCTTGGAGCCCAGAATATCTGCCACGGGTCGGTCTCATCTTGGCGAAACTCGCCAGTCTTGACCCAGGTGTGAAGATACATAATCGTCCTATCAATAGCCTGAGGGAGCTTTTCCTTTGGTGGCATCTAGGGACTAATGCTTCTTTAGAACAGCGGATTGCTGCCATTGATTTAATCCTGGCTAGAGAGCAAGATATCGGATGGTCTTTAATTGAAAGTTTAATTGATAGGCGGAATACTATCTCAAGCCCAACATCCAAACCACGTTGGCGTG
>Ga0224559_1000541_pt1 | contig 24584 bp, 21 predicted proteins | sample 714S33034metaG_FD_180676 | JGI IMG/M metagenome (GOLD analysis project Ga0224559, IMG submission 180676) | Peat soil microbial communities from Stordalen Mire, Sweden - 717 S3 30-34 | ecosystem: Environmental > Terrestrial > Soil > Wetlands > Peat | place: Sweden: Norrbotten County, Stordalen... | reverse complement strand
GAATGGTTCGCGCCGGGCCGGACGCGACTGGGGACGGATCGCCGCTTCGCCGATTTCCGCTCCGCTGAACTCTGTTTTGCCGATTCCCACTTTGCAAAGCGCGGGCAAGCTTGCTATATGCGCGCTTCCGCACGGCCGCTGCGCCGCGCCTGATCCCTGATAGCTCAGCTGGTAGAGCAATCGACTGTTAATCGATCGGTCGCAGGTTCGAGTCCTGCTCAGGGAGCCAATTCTTTCCGGTTTTCGCAAGCCGTTCAAAAACTTAAGGGCGCCGGAGCGCCCTTTTTGCGTTGTCGATGGGATTCTCCGTAGTCCTGACCACTCCCATGCGTGGGACGTCTTCTGGCCGAAGTCGGTTCTTCATGCCGGCGCCGGCTGCGCCCTGCGTCAAACCGCCCGGCGCGCTGTTTATCTCAGAATGCCGCGGCGAAGACCGCTGGCCTCACTTGAGGCCGCCCTCGCAGACGGCGAATTGATTGGCCGTCGTCGTCGCGAGATCCGAGCTGGCGCAGCCGAAAAAGCTGACGAGGCCGGGCTGGCCGGCGTAACCCAGATGCGCGAGTCCGAAAATCTCTTCGATGCTTTTCAGCATGGAATAATGATTGAAGGGCGTATTGGCGACCGTGCCCGGCTTGATGAAGGGCGACAGCAGCACGGCGCCGGTGCGATCGCCGCCGAAGCCATTATAGGTGAGGGTATAGGGGCCGAGCGCGGCGCTTTGCGGAAACGATCCGATATTGGGTCCAGGCTGCTCGCTACAGCAGGTTTCGCCCTGAAAGGTGACGACGTAGCCGCCGGACGAATTCTTCGAGACGGCGGCACCGCCCTCGTCGAAATTGATGATCAGGAGTCCGTCCGCGAGATAGGCGGGCGAGGCCATGATGATCGGAACCCATTTCTGCAAAAACGCATTCGCCGAGACGAGGCCGCCGGGCTGGCCGTTGACGCAGGGCCCGTCGTGGCCGTCATTGCAGAGATTGGGCGTGATGAAGACGAAATTGGGCGTCGTCGCCGCAGAGGCGAGATCGCCCTGGAGGCGGCCCAGATTGACGACATTGGCGTTGCAAACGGGGGAGTCGATGATCGAGTGGAAATAGGCGAAAGGATTGTGCCGGGTCGCATATTGATCGCCGAGCGGCGCGGTCGCGCTGGGCTTTTCCGCGCTCTGCGTGCCGTCGGCGGCGTTGAGCGCGGGATGGCCGCAGGTCGCGGCTTCCCGGCTCGGATCATTGCCCATGTCTTCCATATAACCGCGCCAGGTCTTGCCGGCGGCCTTGAGCTGGTCGGGCAGCGTCTTGATCGCGCTGGGATAGACGCAACCGGTTCCGATCGCCTGGCCGTCCGCGGTGACGCCCGTCAGCTTGAAATCCGTGAAGGTCAGGCAGTCGTTGCGGGTGTCGAGGGTCGCCGCCTGACCGCTGATCATGGCGATGTAATTGTCGAGGCTGACATGGCCGGTGCCGTAATATTGGGTCAGCAGCGCGCCTTTCGCCGGCAACGTCTGCGCCAGATAGGGCGCCTTCGAACCGGCCCCGAAGGTGACGTCATAGCCCTCGTTCTCAAGGGTGATGACGAAGACATGTTTGATCTGGTGATAGCCCATGGGCCCGCGCATACCCTGTGCGGATGCGATCTGCGGCGCCGCCAGGGCGGCCATGAAGGCCATCGAGGCGAGCGCCCGCTGAAGCAGCTTGAACATGATTTTCCCCACCGAAAAACGACGCGCGCCCGGCGCGGCGGCTATGATTGAGGCGGGTTGCTTATTCGTCCGATATGACAGCTTCAATTCGGCGATGTGGAATCCGCCGCCGAAGCCGGCGCAAATCTCCGCCGCGTCAATCCGGCGGCGCCTGCGCGACAATTCTCGGGGTCGCTTCGCCCGCGCGGGCGGCGTATCCTCAAAAGACGATCGGGGAGGGCGGGCGAATGAGGCAGTGGGACGCCGGACGGGTGGCGCGGAGCGAGCGTCTCGCCGCGGGGGCCGCGCTTGCGAAGGGCAAGCTCGTTCCGCGCGATCAGGCGGTCGCGCTGCTCGAGGCGGTGATCCGGCCTTTCGACCGCGTCTGCCTTGAAGGCGACAATCAGAAACAGGCCGATCTTCTCGCCGCCGCGCTCGCCGGCGTCGATCCCGCCAGGATCCACGATCTTCACATGGTGCAGTCGGGCGTCGTGCTGCCCGAGCATCTCGACGTCTTCGAGACGGGCGTCGCCAAAAAACTCGACTACGCCTATTCCGGCCCGCAGGCCGGCCGCATCGCCAAAATGCTGTTTGGCGGCCGGATCGAGCTTGGCGCCGTCCACACCTATCTCGAACTCTTCGCCCGCTACTTCATCGATCTGACGCCCAATGTCGCGTTGATCGCCGCCGTCAGCGCCGATTCCGACGGCAATCTCTACACGGGACCCAACACCGAGGACACGCCGACGGTGGTCGAGGCCACCGCCTTCAAGAGCGGCGTCGTCATCGCGCAGGTGAACGCCATCGTCGACAAGGTGCCGCGCGTCGATATCCCCGGCGATCGCGTGCATTTCATCATCGAGGCCGGCAAGCCCTTTTATGTCGAGCCGCTGTTCACGCGCGATCCCGGCGCCATCACCGAAACGCAGATTCTGACCGCCATGCTGGCGATCAAGGGCATCTATGTCCCCTATGGCGTGAAGCGGCTCAATCATGGCATCGGCTTCAATACGGCGGCGATCGAATTGCTGCTGCCGACCTTCGCCGAACGGCTTGGGCTCAAGGGAAAGATCGCGACGCACTGGGCCCTGAACCCGCATCCGACGCTGATCCCGGCGATTGAATCGGGCTGGGTCGAGCAGATCCATTGCTTCGGCTCGGAAGTCGGCATGGATGACTACATCGAGGCGCGCTCCGACATTTATTTCACGGGGCCGGACGGATCGCTGCGCTCCAACCGCGCCTTCTGCCAGACGGCCGGGCTTTACGCCTGCGACATGTTCATCGGCTCGACGCTGCAGATCGATCTCAAGGGCAACAGCTCGACGGTGACGACCTCGCGCATCGCGGGCTTTGGCGGCGCGCCCAACATGGGGTCCGACGCGCGGGGCCGGCGCCATCCGAGCGCACCCTGGCTCAAGGCGGGGCAAGAGGCGGCAGACGTGGCTGATCCAGATGGCGCGCCGGCGCTGCGGCGCGGGCGCAAACTCGTCGTGCAGATCGGCGAGACGTTCGGCGAAGGCAATGCGCCGACCTTCGTTGAAAAGCTCGACGCTCTCGCGCTGGCCGAAAAGCTGAAACTCGATCTCGCGCCGGTGATGATCTACGCCGATGACGTCACCCATATCGTCACCGAGGAGGGCGTCGCCAATCTGCTGCTTTGTAGAGACAAGGACGAGCGCGAGCAGGCCGTGCGCGGCGTCGCCGGCTATACCGAGGTTGGCCGTGGACGCGACAAGAAAATGGTGGAGAAATTGCGCGAGCGCGGCGTGATAAAGCGCCCCGAGGATCTTGGCGTCGATGTGCTCGACGCCGACCGCAGCCTCCTCGCCGCGCGTTCGATCAAGGATCTCGCGCGTTGGTCGGGCGGCCTCTACAAGCCGCCGTCGAAATTCCGCAACTGGTGAGGAGCGGCGCATGGAAAGACTGACATTCCGTCATACAACCGCAAAAGCGGCGGGCGGGACCAAGCCGCAGGCGATCGTCGGCGTCGTCGCCTCCGGCAATCTCGAAGTGCTGGTCGAGCGCGTGTTGCCGGAACGCGATTGCGAAGTGGAAATCTCCACCGCCGCGCATGGCTTCGGCGCGGTGTGGGCGGCGGTCGTCGCCGATTTCGTCGAGCGCTACGCGCCGGGGGGCTTGCGCCTCTCCATCAATGACGGCGGCGCGCGGCCGGATGCGGTCGCGCTGCGGCTGGCGCAGGGTGTGCGCGTGATCGAGGAGGCGGGCGTTTGAGCGGCGCGGCGAAGGACCAACCGGCGTTGTTGAACCTGCAGGCGAGCTGGTACGAGGCGAGCGCGCGCGCGCGTATCGCCGGGTTGCTCGATCCCGGCGGTTTCGTGGAATTCATCGGCCCCGCCGCGCGGGAGATGAGCCCGCATCTCGACATTTTCGACCTGCCGAAGCAATTCGACGATGGCATGATCGTCGGCGGCGGCAGGCTTGCCGGCAAGCGGGTTCTTGTCGCCGCGCAGGAGGGCCGCTTCATGGGCGGCGCCTTCGGCGAGGTGCATGGCGCCAAGCTCACCGGCCTCCTTCGCGCCGCGCGCGAACTGGGCGACAAAATCGAAGCTGTGCTGATCCTGTTCGATACCGGGGGCGTGAGGCTGCAGGAGGCCAATGCCGGCGAACTCGCCATCGCCGAAATCATGCGCGCGGTTCTCGACCTTCGCGCCGCGGGCGGGCGCGTCATCGGTCTGATCGGCGGGCGTTCCGGCTGCTACGGCGGCGGCGGACTGATCTCAGCCTGTTGCAGCGGCCTTGTTGTTTCGGAGCAGGGCCGCATCAGCGTTTCCGGTCCTGAAGTGATAGAGACCAACAAGGGCGTCGAGGAATTCGATTCGAAGGATCGCGCGCTGGTTTGGCGCACCATGGGCGGCAAGGCGCGCCGCCTGCTCGGCATTGCCGACGCCTTCGCCGATGATGCGATGGCGAGCTTTCGCGATGCGGCGCTTGCGTTGATCGCGACTTCGCCGCAGTTCGATCTCGCCGCCATGCAGGCCGAGCAGGCCCGCCTGGAGCGCCGTCTCGAACGCTTCGGCGCCTGCAAGGATGCGCGGGAAATCTGGACCGCGCTCGGCGTCAATGCGCCCGACGAAATCCCCGACCTTGACGCGGCTGCCTTTATCGAGATCGCCGATGCGCGCGCGGAGAAAAGCCATGACGCTCGATGAAATCCTGACCTCGCTGTTTCCAGCCGGCCATGATGTTGTGGTGGACGACGAAGGGTTGATCTCGGGCTCGGGGACGCTGGATAACGCGCGGGCGAGCGTCATCGGCGTCGCCAACAGGGCGCCGCTCGGCGTCGAGGGCGCGGCGAAACTCGCCGCAACAGTGTTGCGCGTGATCGCGGCGGGGCGCAGGGATCCGCTGCTCGTTCTCGTTGATAGCGATAGTCAGCGCATGAGCAAGCACGACGAGATGCTCGGCCTTTCCGAATATCTCGCGCATCTTTCCAAATGCCTGATCCTCGCCGATCAGCAGGGCGTTCCGACCGTTGGCGTTCTTTACGGGCATACGGCGGCGGGCGCCTTCATCGCCACCGCGCTTTCGACGCGCGTGCTGGTCGCGCTGCCGGGCGCCGACCCGGAAGTGATGGATCTGCCCTCGATGGCGCGCGTGACGAAACTCTCCATTGACGTGTTGCAGGAGAAGGCGAAATCGACGCCGGTGTTTGCGCCGGGGCTGGACAATCTGGCGCGGACCGGCGCTGTGTTCGAGATATGGGATCCGCAAAAATCATTGGCCGCGCAATTGTCGGCGACGCTCGCGCGCGGGGCGCAGGGCGATGCGCGCGACGTCCTCGGCAAGGCGCGCGGCGGGTGCCCGAAAGCGGCGGAGATCGCCGCGCGGGTGCAGGAACTGGCGGGCCATGACTGATCGCGTCGCAGGGCGTGCAGGCTGCTGGGGAACGCGTCTGGCGCCCGCGCGGCATGCGTTGCTGCGGGTCGAGCCGGCGGCCTATGCGCTGACGCTCGCCGGGCGCGCGGAGCTTGCGGAGGAGGCGCTTCTCGCCGACTGGGCGGCGCTTTCGCGCCCGCTCATCGCGCGCCGGCGGAGCGAATGTGATGTCGCGGGGTTGATTGCGGCGGGGATTCCGCTGCCGCCCGCGCAAGGCAAGAAGCGCATCGCCTTGCAGGTTGATCCGGGCGCCATTCTATCCATCGAGCCGCCGCCTTTGCTTGCCGACGCAGCGCGCGCCGCGCCCGCCAGATGGCAAGCGACGATCGCGGCGATTTGCGATCTTTGCGGCCATGTCGGGGTCGAGGCCCGCGCATTCGGCGCGCTCGCCTGGGCGAGGCTGACGGGCCTTGAATATCTCAGCGCGTCCTCCGACCTCGACCTGCTCATCGCGGCGCATGAGGATACGGATGTCGCGGCGCTGCTCGATGGGCTGGCGCGGATCGAGGCGGGCGCGCCGATGCGCCTCGATGGCGAGATCATCCGCTCCGGTCTCGCGGCCAACTGGCGCGAGCTTTACGCCGGTGCCGATGAGGTTCTGGTCAAGACCATTGACGGCGTCTTCATGCGTCCGCGCGGGGCGCTGCTGTCCTGCGCCGTCCCATGCGCGTGAGCGCCGCCACGGCCCTGCGCTTCGATGCGCCGCCCGGGCTTTCGGCGGATGCGATCGGCGCCCTCGCCTCATCCTGCCTGCGCCGCGAGGTTGACACATGGCCGAAGCCTGGCCTCGTCAGCCATGTCGACAATGGCAGTCACGCCGATATGGACGCCGCATTGCTTCGCCGCAGCGCGGATGTGCTGCAACCCTTTTACGCGGCGCTGGCGATGGCGGGCGCCGAAGGCGCGCCCATGGGGCGTCTGCGCGCCATTGGCCTTGCAGCGGAGGCGCGGATGCTGGCCGCGACGGGCGGCGTCAATGCGCATCGCGGCGCGATCTTCGGCCTTGGCCTGCTTTGCGCGGCGGCCGGCGTTGAAGATCGCGGCGGGGAAACGCTCGGCGCCCTGGTGCGCTTACGCTACGGCCGCGCGATCATCGAGGGGCCGGTCCCGTCGCAGAGCCATGGCGCACGGGCCGGGCGCCTCTATGGCGCGGGCGGCGCGCGGGGCGAGGCTTCCGCCGGATTTCCGAGCGTCTATGACATTGGCGCGCCCGCTCTCGCCGAGGGGCGAGGGCTCGCGCCGCATGACGCCGAAGCCCCTCGCGTGCAGGCGATTTTCGCGCTGATCGCGGCGGTCGCGGACACCAATCTCCTGCACCGGGGCGGCGCGGAGGGGCTTGCATTCGCGCGCGCGCGCGCCAGGGACTTCCTGCAACGCGGCGGCGTCGGCGCGCCGGACTGGCGCCGGAGGGGCGCCCGCATTCACGCCGAATTCGTCGCCCGCCGCCTCAGCCCCGGCGGCTCGGCGGATCTGCTCGCGATGAGCCTCTTCGTCGATGAGATAGAGCGTCCGCACACGAACCCTGTTCGCGTTGCGGAACTGCGGCCGCGCGACATCGCAGCATTGATATGACGATCGCAATTCTATGCTCGGGGCAGGGCGCGCAGCACAAGGATATGTTTGCGCTGACGGCGGAGGCGCCGGAGGCGGCGCCTGTTTTCGCGGCGGCGGCGCGGGTGCTTGGCATGGACGCCCGCGACTTCGTGCGCGAGAAGGACGAGGCCGCGCTGCACGCCAATGCGGCGGGGCAGATTCTTTGCGTGACGCAGGCGCTCGCGGGCTTTGCGACGTTGCGGATTGCGCCCGGAACGCGCTTGACGATCGCGGGCTACAGCATCGGCGAACTGGCGGCCTGGGGTTGCGCCGGGCTGTTTTCGCCCGAGGCGGCGATCGAACTTGCTGGTGCGCGCGCCGCGCTGATGGATGCGGCCAGCGGTCCCGAGGATGGCCTCGCCTTTGTGCGCGGGCTTGATCGCGATTGCGTCGATGGGCTTTGCGCGCGTCATGCGGCGGCGGTCGCCATCGTCAATCCGGGGGCGGTTTTCGTGCTTGGCGGTGCGCGCGAAGATTTGCGTGCGCTCTGTGCGGAGGCGATGAGCCTTGGCGCCGCCAATGCCGCGCCGCTCAAGGTCAATGTCGCCGCGCATACGCCGCGCCTCGCTTCCGCCGCCGCGCGTTTCCGTGCGGTTTTGGCGGCGCGGAGCTTGGGCTCGCGCGTTGCGGGCGCGCGCCTCCTCAGCGGCGTCGATGCGGGGCTCGTGCTCGATGTGGAGAAGGGGCTCGATAGACTCGCCGCGCAAATCGCGCAGACGATCGACTGGGCCGGTTGTCTGGACGCCTGCGTCGAGGCGGGCGCGGACAGTTTTCTTGAGCTTGGCCCAGGCCGCGCGCTGGCGGCGATGGCGGGTGGGCTGCCCGGCGTCCGCGCGCGAAGTCTCGATGATTTCCGCGGCATTGCGGGGGCGCGGAGCTGGATCGCTGAGCCCGTAGGCTGAGGAGCGGCGCCATCCGCGCCGCCGCACAAGATTTGGTGATCGGCGGGCGGGCGCCGCGTCCGGCCTCGCCAATGCGCGAAAAATGCACTAAATAACGCGTGTCAAGCGACGCATTTTCAAATGCGCGGACGGAACCCGGCGGGTAGCGCGGGGCAATTGGAGGCGGCGACCATGCGGGCTGTTTTTATGCGGGCATCCTTCGCGCGGCGGAGCGTTCTGTTTGCGGGCGTCGCGCTCGCAGGTTTTGTCGCCTCGCCCATGGTTCGCGCCGGATTTGGCGATGATCCGGCGCAGCGCGAAGCGCGCTGGAACGACGTCGCGAGCGCCGTGTTCAAGGATCGCGTCCGTCAGAACGGCGATGCGGTCATCGCGCTGGAGGCGCCGCCGCGCGCCGAGGACGCATCGCTGGTGCCGATGACGGTCACGCTGTTGAGCCCCTCGGCTGACGGCAAGCCGATCACCGGCGTCTATCTCATCATCGACGACAATCCCTCGCCGGTCGCCGCGCATTTCACCTTCGGGCCAGCCGCCGATCCGCACGAAATCAAGCTGCGCGTGCGGGTCAATACCTACACCAACGTCCACGCCATCGCCGAGACCGCCGATGGCAAGCTTTACGAGACGGCGAAATACGTCAAGGCGTCCGGCGGCTGCTCGGCGCCGATGGGCATGTCCGACGAAGAGGCGATGAAGGGCATGGGCGACATGCGGCTGAAATTCGCCGAGGGCGCCGCGACCGGCAAGCCCTCGGGCGCGACGCTGATGGTGCGCCATCCGAATTTCAACGGCATGCAGATGAATCAGGTGACGCGCGACTATACGCCGGCGCGTTATATTCAGACGATCAACGTCTCCACCGGCGATCAGAAAGTGTTCGATCTCGAAAGCGACATTTCGCTCGCGAGCAATCCGGTGATCGGCTTTGGCCTCACGCCCCAGGGCGACGTCAAGGTCGCCGTCACCGACAGCGAGAAGGGACACTGGGAGCAGACCTTCCCGGGCCCGCAGCTGAGCAATTGATGCGTGTCTTCGCGATCCTCACGCGCTGCCTCGCCGCGATTGCGCTGGGCCTCGGGCTCATCGCCGCGACGCCGGGTCAGGTGCCGGAGCCGGATGGGCTGTGGCAGGGGCCGATGCGCGGCTACACGCCTAATACGGTTGCGGGCGGAACCGTGCTTGATACGCCCGCCCTCGCCAAATTGCTTGAGGCTGAAAAGCCCGTGCTGATCGACGTGGCGCTTGTCGAGGTGAAGCCGCCGTCCATGGCGCCCGGGACGCCCTGGCTGCCGGTGCACCGCACGATTCCCGGCGCCATCTGGCTGCCGGGCGCGGGCAGCGCCGATCCGCAATTTGCCGAGCGCTTCAAGAGCCGCCTCGCCGAGTTGACGAGCGGCGACATGGGCCGCGCGGTCGTCACCTTCTGCCACCCCGAATGCTGGGGCAGCTGGAACGCCGCCAAACGGCTCGTCGGCCTTGGCTATGCGCATGTCTATTGGTACCCGGACGGCATGGAGGGCTGGCAGGCCGACCATGATGTGGCGGCCGTCGAGGCCGATCCCGCCTGGGCCGCCGGAAATCCGCCCGATCGACCGCATTGACCGGCCGCTTTGCTGCCGCCGCGGATTCGCGCGCATTGGAGGATGCCGCCATGTTGAGCCGCCGCGCCTTTGCATTCTTGGTCGGCGCCGCTCTTTTCAGCGCCGGCCTGTTCGGCGCGACGCCGCTCGTCGCGGGCGGACCGCCTGCGCCCTTCGATGAAAAGGCCTTCGCGGCGGCGCAGGCGGCGGGCAAGCCGATCCTCATTCATGTCGCCGCGCCCTGGTGTCCGGCCTGCAAGGCGCAAAAGCCGATCATCGAAAAGCTGCGGCTCGATCCGCGCTTCAAGGATCTCGAAATCTTCACCATCGATTTCGATACGCAGAAAGATCTGGCGGCGCGCTTTGGCGCCAATCTGCAAAGCACGCTGATCTGTTTCAAGGGCGCGAAAGAGACCGGCCGCTCGATCGGCGAGACGCAGGAAGAGTGGATCGAGGCGCTGCTCGAGAAGACGCTGTGAGGCGCTGCTTCCTCACCACGTCACGCGCAATCCGACCGAGCCCTGTTGCGAATTGGCGTTGCCGCGAAACTCGCCCGCGTATTTTGCGAACAGGGCGACGTTTTCGGTCTGCCATGCCGCCACATTGATGCCGACGACGGCGGCGTTGCGGCCCGGATTTGCGGCCTGGATTGCAAAGGGCTGGTCGAGCAGCGCCGCCTGCGTCGTCAGCGCCTGATTGCCAAAGTCGTCCGTCCAGGAAAGCTTGAGCTGAACCATGTAGGTTGTGAGGTCGGCATGGAGCAGCGTCGTCGCCCAGGCGCCGACTTCGCTGGTCAGCCTGTAGAAGGTCTGCGTCGGGAAGGCGAGGCCGAAGTCTGTCGTCTCTGTGAAGCCGCTGCGGTTGAAGGTCTGGCCGGTTAGCCCGACGAAAGGCTTCAAGGTGGCGCCGGCGAATTCGAACAGATAGCCGGCGTCGGCGGCGGCGAGGCCGCCCCAGCCGCTGAGCGAGCCTGCGGTGGTGACAGCCTCGCCCGGAAAGGCGATCGATCGCGAGGAGCCGCCTGTCGTGGGGCCGGCGGCCAGTCGCGCGTCGAAGACGAACCGGCTTGGCGCCCAGGTGGCGTAGAGCGCGCCGGCGTAGGTATTCGCCGTCGCGCTCGTATCGGCGCTGTTCAATGCGGTGCGCGTATAGCCGACGGCGCCGCCGGCGATGAAATCATTCGAGAATGAGCGGTCGCCGCCGACGACGAAGGCGCCGCTCGATGCGGTCGCGCCCGGCAGGCGGTCAGCCGCGCCGACATGCGAGGCGCGGCCATAGCCCTCGCCCCATGTGGTCCAGGGCGAGCCGCCCGCCGTCGATGTCGCGACCGGTTCCGTTGCGACGCTGCGTCCGGCGATGACGGGACCCGAGCCGGCATAGGAAAAAACGATGCTTGGCGTCGGCGAGGCCGGCGCTTCGCCAAAGCCGGACAGCAGCAGCTCCTGGCGGTCGGCGATGGCGCCGGAAAGGCCGGCGAAGGCGTCGAGCACGGCGCCGGGGACGGCCGCCTGGCCCTGGCCGGAAAGAGCGGCGAGGGCGGTGACGTCGCCGCCGACGGTCTCCGTGTAAAGCGCGTCGAAGATGGTTTCCTCGCTTCCATACATGGCGACGCCCGCCTCGGGACGGGCGCGATCGAGCGCGCTCGCCACAGCCCGCTGGTTGGCGTTGGTCGACTGCGCCACGGCAAGGCCATCGAATGTGAGCGGCGTCACGTCGATCGCGACCGTGCCGGGCGCAGTAACGACGTCAAGTCGCGTATTGGACGAAAGGACGCCGGCGGCCGGCTGAGTCAAGCCGCTGAAGGATCCCGTCAATGTCGCGCCGTTCACGGCCGCCAGGAACAGAAACGAGGCGCCCTGTTGCGGAACGTAATTGTTGTTTCCGCCGGGAATGCCGCGCAGGACCGGCGTCAGCACCCCGCTCTCCACAAAGCTGTTGCCGGCGCCGGCGACGATGATCTTGTCATAGGTTCCGGGCCCGCCCGGGATCTGGAGCGGGCCATCGATGTTGACCCGCGTATCGGCTGTCGCGCCAAGCGTTACTTTGCCGTTGAAGATTAGCGTGCCCGGCGATGTGCCGGTGAGCGGGATGCCGGCTGGCAGCGCGCCGCCATCGTTGGTTTTGATGTCTGTGTAGTTCGGCAGCTGGCCGGCCTCTAGCGTTCCATTGATGATCGCATTGCCGTTGACCCAGCCGAAGCCAGCCAGCGCCGCGCCCTGCGCCACGGTCATTTTCGTGTTGAGGGTCAGCGTGCCGTCGACGCCAAGCGCGCCGGCGTTCACATTTACGTCGCCCGCCGCGGTGGTTCGTCCCGCGACGATCAGATAGCCATTGCCGGTCTTGCTGAAGCCGCCGCTTGTGGTGAGCGGTTGGCTCCAGTAGTTCATCTGCAGGGCGTCGACATTCACCGCGGCGCCCGCGGCGAGCGTTTTCGGGCCCATGATGGCGCGATCGACGCGGATCAGGCCGTATCCATAAATGCCGTTAACGGCCATGCCGTAGCCATAAGCGGCGTTGTCGGCGGCCGTCTTGGCGCCGAGATTTTCGGCGGTTGCGAACAGCACATGCGCCAGATCCTGCGAATTATAGGCGGGATAGGCCTGCGTCAGCAGCGCGAGGGCGCCGGAAACCATCGGCGTAGCCATTGAGGTGCCGGACAAGTAAGCGTAGCCGTCGGGGAATCTCGTGCTGGCAGGGATGGTCGAGTAAATGCTGACGCCGGGCGCCGCGACGCACCAACTCGCCGTGACGCCGCACATCTGGGCGTCAAAGGCAATCGTCTTGCTCTTCCCGACAGAGGTCACTCCGATGATCAAGCCCTTCTGGTTCAGCAGGCCGGAAGAATTATAATCTTTGCCGCCATCATCATAGACGCCCGCATTGGCGTTGACGCCCGGCTGAATGAAGGGCGCCAGCGCGAGACCTTTGGGGTTTTTGCCCGCGTCGGGATTATTAGCGCGTTCGTTTCCTGTGGACGCGACGATGATCTTGCCTTTGGACACCGCGTTCAGCGCGGCGTTCGCCCAGGTTGGCCGGAGTGAACCGCTAGGCCATGTCTCGAGATTTTTCCCGGTGATGACAGGACCATAACTCGCATTATAGATGTTGACGTTGGCGAGGCTGGCGAAATAGTTGATCGATGCGACGAAGGGGTTGCCGCCGGTCGGCGCGTAGCAATTCGCGCCTGGAACATTGCACGCCTTAGTCGGAGTTAGAACGCGAAGCATCACGAGGTTTGCATCATAGGCGACGCCAGGCGTATCGCTGGTTCCCGAAGCCAAAGCGATCCCCGAGACATGCGTGCCGTGCGCGTTGAGGCCCGTGATTTGATTTGGATCATATGAGGCGCTTGGATAGGGCAGCACGAAGTTCTTGCTGCGCGAATCGATCTTGCCTGCGCCGGTGAACCCCAGGGGATTTTGATCGTTCGTGATGCCCGAGTCGCCGACCGCGATCGTGACGCCCGCGCCCGTATAGCCGGCCGCCCAGGCGATCGGGGCGCCGATGAGGGTCAGTCCATATTGATTGGGGTCTGGAGTCGGCGGGGTCTGCGCCAGCGCCGATGCGGAAGCCGCCAGCAGGGCGACGATCGCCGTCGACGAAAACAGGAATGGCGCCAACGCCCGCTTGCCCGATTTGCCTGAACCTTCTCCCGCGGCGCAAAACGCCGGATGGAATATTTTCGTCATGAAAGCCCCCGCCCGCGTCACGCGCCGCGTCTTCTCGGGAAGGAGCAGGATCAGCCGCGCGGCGTCTCTGCGCATTGGCCGCTACCCCGGGAGGTCTCGCTTCGTCACGCAAGCCCACGATAGCCGCGATCTTGATGACGCACAGTTGATCTCACGCAAACGTCATCGCAATGCGATGATCTGTGGCCTCGCCGCCACAGCTTGCGGGCAGCCGCTGTTCAGCCGACCTTGACGCCTTTCCAGAAGGCGATCCTGTCCTTGATCTCCGCCGCCGCCGGCTTCGGCTCGGGGTAATGCCAGGCGGCGTCCTTATTCTCGACGCCATCGACGACGATCGAGTGGTAATGCGCGGTTCCCTTCCAGGGGCAGATTGTGGTTGTCGCGCTCGGCTTCAGATATTGCTCCGAGACCGCGCCGCGCGGAAAATAATGATTGCCTTCGACGATGACCGTGTCGCCCGATTCCGCGATCGTCGCGCCGTTCCAAATCGCTTTGACCATCGCCCGCTCCTCAAACACCTGACTGCCAAGCCGGCAGCTTTGGCGATGGCGACGCCCGGGTCAATCCCCGGTTCAACGCAGGAGAAGCTGATGAGGGCGCCTCTGCGGTTCAGAAGGCGGTTTTGCTGAAGATCTCGCGCAGCACGGTCATGGCGATGATCCGGAGATCAAAGGGGATCGACCAGTTGTCTATATAATAGAGGTCGCAGCGCACGCGATTCTCGACCTGTTCAATCGTCGTCGTCTCGCCGCGCCAGCCATTGACCTGCGCCCAGCCGGTGATGCCGGGCTTGACGCGATGGCGCAGCGCATATTCGCGCACGACCTCTTCGAACAGGCGATCGGCCGCCTTGGTGTTCGGCGCATGCGGACGCGGGCCGACCAGCGACATGGATCCGTTCATCACATTGATGAGCTGCGGCAGTTCGTCGAGGCTGAGCTTGCGCATCCAGCGGCCGACGCGGGTGATGCGCGGGTCCCCGCGCACCGTCTGCTTGTCCGCCATGATGTCCGTCATATTGGTGTGCATTGTGCGGAACTTGTAGCAGACGAACATGCGGTTGTTGAAGCCAAGCCGCGGCTGCCGGAACAGGATCGGCCCTGGGCTGTCGAGGCGAATGGTGAGCGCCAGCGCGGCGAGGACCGGCGATAGAATGATGAAAGCGAGCGCGCCGACGCAATAGTCAAAGCAGGCTTTCTTGGCGGCGCGCCAGTCCTTCAGCGGCTTTTCGCCGACGGAGATGACAGGGTTGGAGCCAATCGCGCCGAACTGGCGCCCGTCATAGGCGAGGCCCGCGCGATCCGTCGTCAGGCAGACGTCCGCGACGGTGCTGCTTAACGTTTCGAGAATATCGGCGATGCGCTGCACGGCGCTGAGCGGCAGCGCGACTGCGATGATGTCGATGCGCTCGTCGCGGCTGTCGCGGACGAGATCGGCGACCGAGCCGCGCACGGCGACGCCCGCATGCACCGACGGCACGCGGCCGGAGCGCAGGCGGTCATCGTAAATGCCGGCGATTTCGAAGGCGTCTGGATCGGCGCGCAGCCGCTCGATGAATTCGCGGGAGAAGTCGCTGACGGCGACAATTGCGATGCGGCGGCGAAAGCGGCCTGCCTTGCGCCAGCGCCGGATCAACGCCTCCAGCGCGAGGCGGGAGCCGGTTTGCGTCGCCAGCGCGGTCGCCGCGAAGGCGAAGGGAAACGCCCGCAGGGGCGGCGTACCGGCGTTGACGAGGAAGAGGCAGGCGATGATGGCGGCGGCGGCGAGGATGACCGCCTTCAGCATCGGCCCGATCTGCGTGCGCGCATCGCCGAGCCGGTCGATGCCGTAGGCGCCTGCCTGGTCGAGGATGGCGCAGCCCGTCGCCGCGCCGATTGCGCTGGCGAGCGCCACCGAGCCGCGCAAGGGCGCTTCCAGCCAGAATGGCGCGTCGAACCACGCGCCGACGCCGGCCGCACCGATAAAGGCTGCGACGATGAACAGCGCGAAATCGCCGGCGCGGACCAAGCCGGCCAGAACCGGGGCCGAAATGATCATGACATCCGGTTTGTGGATCGAGGAGTGGGCGAGACTGGCCATGTGCAACCGTTCCTGACGCCTTGTGCGGCGCCTGACTTTCGCGCCTCAAGCCGTCGCGCAAGCCTGGCGCGATCCGGGCGCATTATTTCGGCCGCATGAACTGGTCGCGCATACGCGGGCCGCGAATAGCGAGGCGCGGCGGCGCCGGATTTGATGTGTCGGCCTGACGGCGGCGTCGCCGGCCGCCAGGCCCCGTCAATAGTTTCTCTTTATTCAGATGGGCGCGGGGCGTCGATCTCGCAATGCCGTTCGGGATCGATCAGGAAGGGCTTGCCGCGGCCGCGCGTGAATTCCTCGGCGTCGACGAGGAACCAGCGGCTCGGTCCAAGCGATCGTCCGCTTACGCCGACGAAGGGCGGATCGCCCCCCAGCCTGGCGCGGACGCGGACGCGCCCGCCGGCGGCGACGTTCGGCTTGCGATCGGCGATGGCGTCGATGACGATCCAACGGTCGGCGTGCTGCTGATGAAACTTGGTGATGGCGAGGGCGTCGATTTCGTCCGGATCGAGAACGGTCTGGAACCAGCTCGAATATTCCGCCGGGCGCCAGTTCCGCATCAATTCCTTGCCAATGTGGTAGAGCGAGCAGTCGCTCGCTGCGCCAGCCGTCGCGCGCTCATACATGCGCTCGAAGATGCGGTCGAAAACGACAGCGACGACCGCCCACTCGGAGCTGTCCTCATACCATCCGTCCGTGGTCCTGACAGATCGCGGCAGGGCCCTTTGGCGCATAGCCGATAGCCGGTAACCGCTTCGGGCGGCCGTCCTGAACCAGAGGATGCCGGGCGCGATTTCATCGGTTTGGGCGATCGCGCCCCAAGGGCTCGATTTCGGCTGCGGCGCGGGCTGTGCGATGAGCCAGCTCCAAATTGACCTCGGCGGCCGGCCGCGCGCGTCTTGCACATTCGTGAAAGTCGACGCCCGACTCGCGGGCATCTCACGGTGAGGGAAGGCAAAAGCCATGATCGCATGTCTCCAAAATGAGGCGCGAACTGGAAAATCGGCGCATAATGGCGCCCCGGGCGAGGCGCACCCGGCCAGCGCCTTGAAATGATCGAAATCAACAAAATTGAATGCGACCACCGTTCGCATTCGACAATAAATTATTGCCTGTTGAAAATCGTACAACGAATCCCGGAGGAGTCGAATCAAAAAAATTAATAAAAAGTTATTTAATTCAGAAAATCCGGCAAAGCTGTGGCCATGTGGCGCGTAGAGGCAATATATAAACGACCTTCTGGTTGAGTTGTTCCCGGTTAGACACCCATAAATTGCCAAAATGCCAAGCTTGAGTATTGCATCGCGGCACATGGTGAGGGGGAGCATGACGGCGAATTCTTGCGCCGCAACAATTCAGGCGCCGAAAGGATGGATTCCGACGGCCCTGACCTCCTTCGGCTTTTTACGGAAGGGCCCACTTGCGGATATTTTGACGCATCCGGATTTACCGCGCCATAAGCCGCGGCCGGCGTCGAGCGCCAGCCCAAAGTCAGGATCGCTTCGTCCCGCGATCCTTGCGGTTCAGGATTGCGGCGCGCGCCAGGGAGGCCGCTCAAGAAGCCGCCGGATCTGCGGCGCCGTTTCTTCGGCGGCCGAGAGCGGCAGTACGGGCACGCCGAGTGCGCGCTCGAAAGCCAGCATCTCCTTGCCGGGCGCTTCGGCGAACTCGTAGAGGCTGCGCCGGATGCGGCCGTCGCCGAAATCGAGATCGATCTGCAATTCGCCGCCGGTGACGATGATGGCGCCCGTCTTTGGCATATCGACAAGGAACGGATCATAGACTTGGATGGCGAGAACGTCGTTGCGCGCGGCGAGCCTGATAAGCAACTCGCGGGTGCGCGGGCCGTGGCCATGGAAATCGCTGATGACGACGACGAGATGATCCTGCAGGGGGCCTTGGACGCCAATGCTGGCCGCTTCCAGCGCGGAGTCGAGTTGCGCAGGCGCGCATGTTTGCGTCGAATGCGCCCGCAATTCGGCATTCTGCGCTGCTATGGCCTCGATCAGACGCATCGCCGCGCCGATGTTGCACGCGGGCGGCGCCGTCTCGATCAGCGCGTCGTTGAAGACGACGCCGCCGACGGGGTCGCCGTGATCGAGAATGCGCCAGGCGCAGAAAGCCGCCGCCTCGGCCGCGGCCACCGATTTCATCGAGAGGCGCGATCCGAAAAACATGCCGAGGCGTTGGTCGACGACGAATAGCGCAGGGCGTTCCCTGTCACGCGCGCGACCTGCGGCCTGGCGCCAGCCCGGTGGCGTGGACAAGCCGGAGGAAGCGCCCGCCTCGCTTCCACGGGGGGCCTTTCCCGGCTGCCGCGCCGAAAGCAGGCCCTGCACCGGCTGACGCGGCGCCGGATCGAAATCGCGCGCGGCCGCGTGCATTGCGACAAGATCGGCGACCGAGGTGTAGACCGCGTAGCGCGAGGCTGACGACGCCTCGCGAATCCGGCGCGGTCCCGCGAAGCGGCCCATGGCGGCGTAAGAGAGCCCCACTGCAGCCTTCGGACGATGGTTCGGACGATAGTCTGAAATCGGCGGCATGCGCGCGGCGCCCAGGCAAGCGAAATGCGGCGCACCATTGTGACCGCACTGCGATATATCCACGAGGTTGATCGGCGCGCAAGCATATAGAAGCTTATTCGCGCCGGCGGATGGCCTGAACTGGACGAAATCCGCCGTCCGGGCTAGAGCAAGCCCGACAGGAGCGCCCGGCGCCGAATGACCGTCCGAACACCCGAAGATCAGAGCCGCCCCCGGGGCGCGCGCCGCCGGCTTTGCGCCGCCGCAGCGCTCGCTTGCGCCATTCTCGCGGCGAGCCTGCCGGGGCTTGTCATCGGGACGCTGCTCGGCGCGGCGCATGGCGTCGCCGCTTCGTTCGATGAAAACGCGCTGTGGAAGATCGTCCACGGCCTCTGCGTCGTCGACGAAAAGCATCTTCATTCGCCAGCGCCCTGCGCCTCGGTCGATCTCTCGGGCGGCGAGGAGGCCGGCTCCGCGATTTTGAAGGATATCAACGGCAAGACGCAGTTCCTGCTGATCCCGACGCGGCGGGTGACAGGCATTGAGGATCCGCTGATCGGAACGGCCGCGTCGCCCAATTACTGGCGCGCCGCCTGGGTCGCGCGCGCCCTTGTTTCAAAGAACGCCGCCAAGGATCTGCCGCGCGAGGACATCGGCATGGCGATCAACGGGGTCGGTTCGCGCACGCAGGACCAGTTGCACATCCATGTCGATTGCGTGCGCGCCGATGTGCGGGCCGCGTTGCAGACGGGGGCGGCGGAAATCGGCGACAAATGGGGCGACTTCCGGCTGCTTGGCCGCGTCTATCGCGCCCGGCGCATCAATGGGGAGGAGCCGGATCCCGACCCCTTCCGCCTGCTCGCCGAAGATCGGCCGTCCTCGCCGCTGGCCGATGATTCTCTCGCCGTCATCGGCGTGCGTTCATCGGGCGGCGCGCCCGGCTTCGTGCTGCTGGCGGAGAAGGCGCCGCACGGCAAGACCCACGCCGAAAACCTGCTCGACCACAGCTGCGCATTGGCGGCGGAGTAGCCGCGCGGGCGCTCGCGGCCGGGCGCATTCGAACGCAAAAGGCGCGGATCTTACCGTTTTGCCTCGCCGATTTGTTCATGATTTGTTTTTAACAGGCAGCGCGCTTTCGCCGACCCTTCGCCCCTGATCTCAATCATCCGGGCGGGGGTTTTCGTGGGCGTCGTCGAGCGGTTTGAAGGCGAGTTTCTGACGATGCGAAAGCGGCGGGCGCTATGTGGGTCGCTGGCGTTTGCGAAGGCCGGTCTCGTGCTGGGCGCAGGGACCATTCTGGCGCCGATGCGGCGCAATGGAGCGGGCGCGGAGATTCTCGATCTCTCCGGCGAGGACCGCATTCTGGCGGCGCTGACGGCGGCGTTTTTGGCGCCCGTCGACGTCGCGCTGCTCGGCAAGTTGCGTCAGGCCTCGGACCTCTGGTCGCGGGGCGAGAAGAGCCTTGCGCAGATTTATCTCACGCAGCTATTTCTGCCCCAGATCGACGAGGCGCAGGCGTTCCGGCTTTTTCTCGCCGATCGCCTGATGGCCTCTGGTTTTTCGCCGCGCGAACTCTGCAAGCAATTGGGCTTCGACCTGCCGGCGGGGCTGAAAAAATACGGCCCCGACCAGCCGCGCGTTCCTGCCGGCAATGGCCGGGCGAGCGGGCGGTTTGGCTCGACAGGCGGCTCAGCCGGGGGCGGCCCGGCGGGCGCGTCCGGCGGCGGCTATCTGTCCTACGCCGAGGAACCGGCGCCAGACCCCGCTTTTGCGCACCCCTTGCCGCTCGCGCCCGCCGCAGCCTTTGGCGCGGCGGCCGTGGCGGCGACGGGCGACGCCGCCGTGGAGGGCACGATCCTCGGCTCTCTCGGCGCGGATGCGCTCGCGGGCCTTGGCGCGGTTGCGGCGGGTTTCGCGGGAGCGGTCGCCGCCCTCGGCCTCATCTTCATTCCCTCGCCGAATGGCGGCCTCTTCGCGCAGGGCGCCGTTCCGGGCGAACGCGGCCTCAATTTTGAGATCAACCATGACGAAGGCACGCTGCGGATCACGCAGGGCGGCCGGGCGGGCGGGATCCTCGTCGCCGCGCGCCTCGGAGCTGGCGGCCTCTATCGCGACGAGACTGGCCGGCCGATCGCGCGCGCTGTCGGCGACGGAGTCGTCATCGATCCCGACGCTTTGCATGCGGCGATAAAGGCGAAGGAAAGCGACGAAGCGGGCGTAAAGACCAGCGCTGAAGCCTCTACGGACGCCAAGCGCGAGGAGCCGAAGCTTTGTCCAGCGCCAGGACCAGATAAGGCAGGCGGGCGCAAGGAATTCGACATTCAGTACGAGCAGTTCGTCCGCGACATCGTCAACCCGCAACGTCGCCCGCAACTGCCGCCAACGCTCACATTTGGCTTGACCGATCCGACGACGGGCCAGCTCGTCAAGTTCGACGATTGCCGCGAATCCGATGGCGCGATGATCGAAGCCAAGGGACATTATGCGGAGATGATGAGGCCAGGCTGGGAAGAAGGCGTCGACATCCTCACCTACAAATGGACGAAGCAAGCGACAAGCCAGGTCGTGGCCAGCGGCGGACGGAAGATTGAGTGGTATTTCCACGAGGCGGCGGCGGCTGACCTTGCGCGAAGGATCTTCCAGAGGAATCCGCATTTGAACCGTATCTTAGTCCACTATCATCCGGATCCCGCTGGAATTCCAAATCCGAACCGGAGGATCAGATGAGCAGCGCTCCCGAGTACTACATCCACGCCGACTGGGGCCCACGCGCCGAAACGCCGGACGCAATCGCGGTGCGCTTCCTCGCCTGCGTCGATCGCCTGAAAGCGATCCATCCCGCCTACGACAATTGGCTGACTGGTGACGTTGGCGGCAGATCAACGAAACTGGATGCATTGCGAAAAGACTTCGCGGCGGCAATCGCCGCGCGGGTCGCGCGAGCGGATGATGGCGAGCCGACGCCGATCTATGGCTACTGGCCGAGCGCCTTCAACAGCATGAGACGCACACCGCGCTCGCTTCGCATAGGCGTGCAAGCCGGATCATGGATTCGCTCAGATTTTTTCAGCAATTTTGCTGAAATCAGCACAGCCTACAACATGACGCCAGATCCAACCATCGTCGCCTATCCTGCTTTCAAGGCGGCGCTGCTGGCGCTCGCCGAGAGTTTCGACGCGACCTATTGCTCGGCCTATCCGATGCAGATCATGGATTTCTGGGATCCGTCCCGCAACCTGCGCATCGCCTGGATGAGCTATGTCGCGCCGCGCTTTGCGCCGCTGATTACACCGCCGCCCTCCGCCATCGTCGAGCGCACCGCGCGGGGTGGGCTGTTGATGGCGGCGACAGACGAGACGTTCCGGGTGGAAAACCCGGCCCATCTCGCGGTCGCGCGCGACATCCTCAAAGCTCTCGCGCCCTTCGAGGCGCTGCCCTGGCCGCCCGACGCGCAGCCGGCGTGACGAGCGCCTGACTCGTTTGCCTGACGTGGCGCGGATACGCCCGATCCACGAGGTTTTCCGAAACGCCAACCCGGAGCGCCTGCGCATCGCTCTCGGTCTTCGCCAAAAATCGCGGCCGCGCCGGGCTTTTTCAGCGCTCCACCTGGCTCACGTCGCGCACGGCGCCGCGCGCGGCGCTGGTGGTCATCGCGGCATAGGCCCTGAGCGCCGGCGAGATTTTGCGTGGGCGGTGTTGGGCCGGCTTCCAGGCGGATTTGCCCTTGGCCTCCATCGCCGCCCGGCGCTGCGCCAGAATTTCGTCGGAGACGGCGAGGCTGAGGCGGCGGTTCGGGATGTCGATCTCGATTCTGTCGCCTTCCTCGACGAGGCCGATGGCGCCGCCTTCGGCCGCTTCCGGCGACGCATGGCCGATCGAAAGCCCCGAGGTGCCGCCGGAAAAGCGCCCGTCGGTGATGAGGGCGCAGGCCTTGCCGAGGCCCTTCGATTTCAGATAGCTCGTCGGGTAGAGCATTTCCTGCATGCCGGGTCCGCCGCGCGGCCCCTCATAGCGGATGACAAGCACGTCGCCTTCCTTAATCCTGTCGCCGAGGATTGCCTCGACGGCGGCGTCCTGGCTCTCGAAGATGCGCGCCGGGCCGGAAAAGACGAGGATCGAGGAATCGACGCCGGCGGTCTTCACGATGGCGCCGTCCGCCGCGATATTGCCGTAGAGGACGGCGAGGCCGCCATCTTGCGAGAAGGCGTGCGCGGCGTCGCGGATGACGCCCTTCTCACGGTCGAGATCGAGCGCGTCATAGCGTGCGTTCTGGCTGAAGGCGGTCTGCGTCGGCACGCCGCCCGGCGCCGCGCGGTAGAATTCGCCCGCGGCGGCGCTTTGCGTGCGGCGCACGTCCCAGCGCTCCAGCGCCTCCCTGAGGCTGGCGGCGTGGACGACCGGGGCGTCGGCATGGAGGAGGCCGGCGCGCTCGAGTTCGCCCAAAATGGCCATGACGCCGCCGGCGCGATGCACATCCTCAAGATGCACGTCGGACTTTGCGGGAGCGACCTTGCATAGCACCGGCGCGCGGCGCGACAGCCGGTCGATGTCGCGCATGGTGAAATCGATCTCGCCCTCATGCGCGGCGGCGAGGAGATGCAGCACGGTGTTGGTCGAGCCGCCCATTGAAATGTCGAGCGTCATCGCATTCTCGAACGCCTCGAAACTCGCGATCGCGCGCGGCAGAACCGAGGCGTCGTCCTGCTCATAATAGCGCCGCGCCAGATCGACGATGAGATGCCCGGCCTCGACGAAGAGGCGCTTGCGGTCGGCGTGGGTCGCCAGCATCGAGCCATTGCCCGGGAGGGAAAGGCCGAGCGCCTCGGTGAGGCAGTTCATCGAATTGGCGGTGAACATGCCCGAGCATGAGCCGCAGGTGGGACAGGCCGAGCGCTCGATGGTCGCGGCCTCCTCGGCCGAGACGTGATCGTCGGCGGCGGCGACCATGGCGTCGATGAGATCGAGCGCCTTCATCTTGCCGCCAATGAGAACCTTGCCTGCCTCCATCGGGCCGCCGGAGACGAACACTGTCGGAATGTTGAGGCGCAGCGACGCCATCAGCATGCCGGGCGTGATCTTGTCGCAATTGGAGATGCAGACGAGCGCGTCGGCGCAATGGGCGTTGACCATATATTCGACCGAGTCGGCGATGAGGTCGCGCGAGGGCAGGCTGTAGAGCATGCCGTCATGGCCCATGGCGATGCCGTCGTCGACCGCGATGGTGTCGAATTCCTTGGCGACGCCGCCGGCCGCCTCGATCTCGCGCGCGACGAGCTGACCCAAGTCTTTCAGATGGACATGGCCCGGCACGAATTGCGTGAAGGAATTGCCGATGGCGATGATCGGCTTGCCGAAATCCGAATCCTTCATGCCGGTGGCGCGCCAGAGGCCGCGCGCGCCGGCCATGTTGCGTCCATGCGTCGTCGTGCGGGAGCGATAGGGAGGCATCGGTTTGTCCAGACTTTTGAAATGCTAGCTATGTATCGGGAACGCGCATCTATAGGCGAAGGCGCGCGGCGCGTCATCTTTTTCGCGCGCGCGGCCAAGCCGGCGCTGGCGGGGAAAACGCGGGGGTGCTTTCGCCTTCTACGCGCGGGGATGTTGTCTAACAGGTCCGCCTCGATGAAATGTTCATTATATGTTCTTTACAATTCCGCAGGGCCTTACAGTCTTGGCCAAATTCATCCGCGTGAGGAGAGAGGATGGGAATGGAACCCGGCCAGGCGCTGCGCGCGCGGCGAAAAACATCGTCGAAGTTCTAAAGCCGGTCTGATCGCCGCTCGGTGAGGGAGGCCGACGATGAGCAAAGACGATCGAATTTCAAAGAGCGGAATCCGCCAAAGGTCAACGATAATCCACGACGCTGCAATGAGTACGATCGATATGTTGCGGATATCCTCCCTCTGCTCGATGGCCAGTCGTTTGCGCGGAATGACCTGCGACGATCTACGCGATGGCGCCGAGAGAGTTTGCATTCTGAAGGTGGGAAATGGCAGTGTTGCAATCGATCGTTTTCGTCGCCAAATAAGCAGTAGATTAAATGAGATAATTCAGGATGTTTATTTTATTCGTCGGCTTGTGAGATCCATCTCGGCAAGAATTTCACACCGCCAAGAAAACGAGCAAGTGTCATGGAGAATGGCGATAGCCCTGCCGTTAGGTTTCTATTGGCAAACAATTCATGAACCAGCTCCTCAACGATAGTCGTCTCTTCTACCGTGAACCGCACTCTTGCTTTTGGATGAGGGTTGCCGACATTGAGTTTGTCGCCATAACCGAATGTGACAATTTCGATATTGAAATCATTACTATTTTCGGCAAAATGTGCCCGCCATGCGCCGTACATCGGAGCCCGATTGGGAAGCTCTACGCGGAATTCTTTGACGCCGACATCGTCGCAACGGACAGTTCCAATGAATGCGATTCTCCCGTTTGGGAAATCCAGAGTTGTGTACGGATCCATGTTTTGTCCTTCGAGCGAATTTCGGCATGGCGCCGCATAAGATCTGCTAGTTGAATTCCAAGCTTGGGGTCCTTGCCATTGCCGGTGACATTGCCCCTTGGGCTTAATCCAGTTTGAAGTTCGCTCTGGCCCAATCTGAGGACCAGAGGATGAAGCGCAGTCGCTTTTCGGAAGAACAGATCAT
>Ga0224559_1000540_pt1 | contig 24606 bp, 25 predicted proteins | sample 714S33034metaG_FD_180676 | JGI IMG/M metagenome (GOLD analysis project Ga0224559, IMG submission 180676) | Peat soil microbial communities from Stordalen Mire, Sweden - 717 S3 30-34 | ecosystem: Environmental > Terrestrial > Soil > Wetlands > Peat | place: Sweden: Norrbotten County, Stordalen... | reverse complement strand
GAGCGGAAGCACTGCCAACATCGTCATGCATATAGGACGGCTCCACTGCGGGAATTATTCCCCAATCTCTTATGAAAGTCGCATCGTCGATTCTTGCGTGATTTTGCCTATCCGGAACGAACTCTGGCGCACGGCAAAGCTCGGGACAGAAGAGGAAGGCATGGCGACCTACTATTCACCACGCCTCAACGGACACCGGACCGCCAATGGCGAGCGCTACGACTCGACCTGCTTCACGGCCGCACATGCGAGCCTGCCCTTCGGCGCCTTCGTAGAGGTCACACGCACCGATGGCAGCCAGCTCGGGGTCGTCGTGCGCATCAATGATCGTTGCGCAGGTCAGAAGAAGATCATCGACCTATCTGAAGCAGCCGCGCGTCGGCTCAACATGATGAGGGCCGGAATGGTCCACGTGCGGCTCAAGGTCGTTCCCGCGCCCATCTCGCAGTACGGAGACCTGCGTCCGGTGCCATGAGGAGATCGGCTACCGAGCCACATAACATCTCTTGCGGCGTTGTCACAGGTCCTGGTCGCAGTCGCAGCGGACGACCCCGCCGCCTGAACACAATGGTCTGAGCGTAATCGCATCGCCGACGTTGCCATCTTTGCGCGAGTCTCTCCTCGATAATGTCTCAGCCCGGACTGACGACTTGGCCCATGAAAAGGATAGCCTGGGTCCGGAGGTCGCGGATGAGGAAGAGAAAGGGGCGATCGATTTGCACCGTCGGAGGCACCATGATAGCCAGGCAGTTCGAGCATACACTCACCCCCGTGCCGGCGGCCGCGACGGTCCCCTGCTCGTCTACGTCGATGTGCGCCTGTTGCACGACAGCGCCGATCGACAGGTCCATCGCCCCATCCATCCCCGAGAGGTTCGCCGTCTTGCTGTTGAACGCGTCGGTCATCCCCATCCCTTCAAGAACGGACGCGAGCTCGACGCGTGTGGTGACGGAGAACCGGGGCAGGTACACGCTGAACCACTGGGGCGCCCCGAGCGACGCGAGCGCGGCGCTCAGCGTCACCGACGAAAGGGTACTCTCGAATGTCGCCAGGGTGCCGCTCGTCGGCATGAGGACATCCATCGCGAGTGTATTTCCCAGGTAGGGGAGCTCGAGGACTGTGAGCGCCGAGCCGTACCCAACGCTCGCCTTGATCGTTCCGGTCATCGTCGTAACCATTGTCTGCGTGCCGTCCGCCAGGGTGAAGGGAGCTGGCGCGGTCAGGGTCGGGTTGAAGCCGGTCGCCCATTGGCCCTTGAAGTAGATGGCGTTGACCAGCACCAACCGGGTCTTCGTGCCCACATCTGCGGGGCCGAGGAGCGACGGGACATTGCCCTGCGTCGTTTGGGAGACCCAATTGTTGATGGTCGCCGTCGCGGCAGTCGGGTCACTTTCGAAGTCGACCGTCTGCAGCGGAGCACCGTACCCCTGACCGAGGACGTCCAAGAACGCCGTCTCGAACGGCACGCCTTGCTGGCCCCATAGGGAATTGGCGATCTCAAGAGCGTTGCCGTTCGACGACGCGTCGGCCTGCATTTCGCAAGCGAGCCCTAGGTAGGCCGCCGCCTCGGCGACGCCACTGCCGGGCAATTGCAAGACGGTCTCGATCTGCATTTCTGTCTCGCCGAGCGCGCCGACGTCGACCATCATCATTGCGTTTGAGACGCTGTAGGGCGAGAGGATCGCGTTGGCGCTGCCCCCATTCGCCCGGGCGACCGCGGGGGGAAAGAATGCCGAGGCGAACGCGGTGTCGGCGGTGACGAGATTCTCGATGCCCCCTGTGGCACAAGAGGGCGGCGCAGGACCGGCCTCGGCTCCCGAGTCGAGACCGGCACCGGGGAAGGCATCCAAGCCGGGGACGCCGTCGCTAACGCCGCTGTCGATGGCCGTGTCGACTCCCCCGACCGCGTCCGCACCCTGGCCGCCTTGGCCGCCGTAGCCGGTGTCGCGGACCCCACCCGAATCTGTCGACTCGCCGTCCTCTCCCGAGTTGTTCATGCTGCCGTCCGGGTTGTTTGAACCACAACCAGCAAGCGCGGCGGTGAAAAGGGCGGTGAGAACCCAACATCCAGTCCTTGTGTAGGTCATGGCTGCCTCCGAGGTGAGTGCATAGTGTGCCAGCAAGTTAGAGGCCAGGTTTGGCTCTGGCACCGATAGGCCGAATGCCCTTGATCATGGCCGCAATCCTCCAATGGCTCGGGCGAAATGCTCAAAATTCTGAGGGTGACCAGCTGCGTTCGCCTCGGCCGAGTTGCAATGTCGGCACGGAAGAACTTCGTGTAGAGTCGCGGCGCGGGTTTGGCGGCGCGCCCAGACCGCTGACGGCAGATCGTTGACAGACGCCGCCAGTCTCGGCAGAGAAGCGGAATCTCGAGCGACGCAGCAATCGTAGTCGCCGGAGCGACCGGTGAACTCGGCGGATGCATCACCAGGGCTCTGCGCGAGCAGGCCGCCCACGTGACTGCTCTGGTTCGCCGAGGCCGATCTCGAAAGGAGAGCCCATAAAGTGACGATCGCGTTGTGGTTGCCATAATTCCCCTATGCTCCTCAAGATAGTCCAAGTTGGCGTCCCCGTGCTCCGTAGCGGAACCCGCCCCCTCACCCGCGACGAGGTCAAGAGCGCAGAAATTCAGCAGCTCATCGAATGGATGCGCGAGACTATGCTCGAGGCGCCCGGCGTGGGACTGGCCGCGCCTCAAGTGGGCTTACCGCTACGGCTTGCGGTCATTGAGGATATCAAGGACGTGCCAGAAAAGGAGCGCAAGCCCGTCCCTTTTCACGTCATCATCAACCCGCAACTCACACTTGGCGCCGGGGTGGTCGAGCACTACGAGGGTTGCCTCAGCCTTGATGGATTCCAGGCCATGGTGCCAAGGGCGCAGGCGGTGACCGTGGAGGCCCTCGATCACCACGGCGCCCCGGTGAAGATCGAGGCCAGTGGTTGGTACGCACGCATACTGCAGCACGAGATCGATCACCTGGACGGAACGCTCTACATCGACCGAATGCGCACCCGAACCTTCACCTTGACCCGCATGCTGACCCAGCTTCTTACTTGACGGTTTTCGCGCGAAAAGCCCGAGTCCTCGCGGCAATGTGGCCGCTATCAAGCTCCCGCGCCGAAGGTGTCATAGGCCGCGGGATCGCCGGTTTGCATGTCGATGGTGAACCATTTCTGGCGTGACGCCGACGAGCCGTGGGTGAAGGTTTCGGGCGAGACCCGACCGCGGGTCGCGCGCTGGATGCGAACAGCACCAACGGCAGCGGTGGCATCAAGGGCGTCGACGATTTCGGTGTGACTGATCTTGCCCTGATCGTAGGCGGTGTGGCCCCACACGCCGGCGAAGCAGTCCGCCTGCAGTTCGAGACTGACGGACAGCGGCCCTCGCTGACTAGGGTGGGCTTGTTGCAAGGCCCTCACGTGCCGCTCGGTGCCACGACCGCCGGGTTTGGAGATCGACACCGCCTCACCAAACCAATCTCGGCCCCATGGCCCGAAGCCGATTCTTGCGCTCTTCGTAGTCGGGCATGATTCGGCCGAGAGTGGCCCAGAAAGCGCGGCTGTGATCTTCGTGAATGAGGTGAACCAGTTCGTGTGCGACCACGTAGTCCATCAGCGCCACGGGGGCCTGCAGCACTCGCCAGTTCAGGCGGACGGCACCATTCTTGGCGACGCTGCCCCAGCGCTTCGCGGGTTCTGCAACGACGATCTGCGGCACCGGCAGGCCCAACCTCGGCGCCCACAGAGCAGCCCGTCGAGGCAGGTATTGCTTCGCTTTGGCGCGATACCAACCCACCAGCGCGCGTCGTGCGCGAACAGTGCGCTGGTGCTCGCCGTTTCCCATGCCCATGGTGAGGGTCAAAAACGTGCCGTGAAGCCGAACCTGACCTTCCAGCGCTCCAGCCTCGACGCGCAGCCGGTACTGGCGGCCTAGGTACTTGAAGGTCTCGCCCGAGACGAATTCCCGCTCGGGCAGGGCCGGCGACATTTCGCTTTGATGCTTGAGCCTCTTGGCAATCCAGGCGCCCTTCCGGCGGACCAGAGCATCCAACCGCTCGGTCGTAGCCTTGACTGGCGCCGTGACCACCAGTCCCTCTTGGGGCACTACCGCGATCGAGACGGTGGACCGGCGTTGGCTTCGCCTGATCTGATAGGCAAGCAGGGTGCGGCCGAACTGGACCGACGACGACTCGCCCGCGCTGGCGAAAGCGTTCATGCCCGTCCTTGCCGCCGCTTCAAAAGGTCCACTACCTGCTCGGCCAAGGCGTCGAGCTTGTCCTCGGGCGTGTGGGTGGCTCGGAGCTGCCGCTTCACCAGGCGCCGCATGTCCTTCTGCACGTCCTCGCGGCTCACCCAATCCACGATGCCGACGTGGGGTGCAACGGCCTCTTCCAAGATCGTCGCCAGCGCCACCTTCGCTTCATCCGGCTTGTCGCCGTAGGTCGGCGCGGCCCCATCGGAGGCCAGCGACGCCTTGCCCTGGTGAAGCAGGCCATACAGGGCGAACCCGGTCGAGGAGAGTCCGAGCTTCCCGGCTTGCTCGGTCGGTCCCTTCAGGTCCTTGACGATGGCCTGAAGAAGTTCGAGCTGCTTGGCCGCGTCGATTCGCCGGGCCTTGCGCGACTCGATGATCTCTTCCAGGCGTTGCCGAAGTGACAGGTAGTACGCCGGATCTTCGTCGAGCTTGACGTGGATCTCGTTCTTGATCGCGTGCTCCATTTCCGAGGCCTTTGCCTCGTCGCTCTTGAGCGCCTTGAGCTTGTCCTCGAACTCGGGCGTGAAAAGGCTCACCCTCTGCACCAGGATTTGGATGCCCTCGGCCACGATGGCGTCTTCGATCAGCTTGCGCACCTTCGGGCCGCAGTCCGAAATGTCCAGGCTCGGATCGCGAAACCTGGCCGAGGCCGCCTTGCGAATCTTGCCCAGCCAGCGGAAGTCCCGCGTGTATGGCAGCCCCTTCGGGTCGGGAAGGATCATGTCGAGGCCCTGGGCGAATCGACGAAAAGCCTCGGCGAATTCGGCGCGCACGTCCTCGGGCAGCAGCACGTTCACGCAGGCGTGGAGGTCGTCCCGGTCTTTCACGCGCAAGAAGAAGCGCATGGCCGCCTGGTGCCGGGTCTGGAGCCTCGGCAGTTCGTCCGACTTGGGCGTCATGGCGCCCTTCACGTCCCCCGGCGAGAAGATGGCGAGCGCCTCTTGCAGCGCCTCGGAAACGCCCCAGTAGTCCACGATGAGGCCGTAGGTCTTGGTGTCGTCGCAGATACGGTTCGGATGGTCTTGCCGGTCTTGTCGTCGCGCTCGAAGACGGTGAAGTTGCGGAACACGTCGAGCAAAACCTCAGGGGCAAGCAGGCCCGCGAGCAGCGTGTCCTGGGGCGTGGGCGGTCGCTTGACCAGTCTCTCCACGTCGGCTTCGCTTCTTGGGTAGGCGCTCTTCCACTCGGCGAAGAACCTCGGCGGCGTGGTCACGGTCCCAAAGCTGGCCGCCTGCCCGCACGTGGCCACCAAGACCTGGACCGTCTCGAAAAGCCGAGGCATGCCCAGCTCGCGGTAGTGCTCGCCGATCTCCTGGTAGCGCAAGAGCTGCTCGATGGCCTCCGCCCGCCACTTGTCGCCCAGGGTCGGGCTCTTGCACTCGATGACCGCCAAGGGAATGCCGTTCACGAGCAGCACCACGTCGGGGACGATCTGCTTCTTCACGCCTTGAAGGCGGTACTGGCGAGTGACCACCAGCTCGTCCTTGCTGGGATCGTCAAAGTCGAAGAAGCGAATCGTCTGCCCCTTCTTGCCCGCGCCGCGATCCTGTTCCAGCGAGATGCCGTAGGTCAGATCGGTGTGGACCTTCTCCGAGACATCGAGCAGGCTGGCTGCTTGGACCGTGGTGATCGTCCGAATGGTCTTGTTCGTGTTGTCGTCGGAAAGCCACGGATTGAGCCTCTTCAGCGCCCTGCCCAGCCGCCCGGTGAGGATGGTCTGCTTGAGCGATTCCCGCTCGACTTCGAGCACCTCGGGCGCGACATAGGTGTAGCCGAGCGCCTGAAGAACCTCGACGGCGGGATCCTCCGACAGGTGAAGCTCGTTCCAGTCTTGGCCGGGCGATGGGGTCATGCCCTTCGCCCCAGCAACTCCAGGCTGGAAATCCAGGCGCCAAAGCGAGGGCACTGGTTCCGCAGCCTTGCCAGCCCGATTGACTCTACCGCCAAAGGTCCGTGCAGCACCTTGTTGTAGGAACGGATGGCATTCACAAGCCGCTTGGAAGGTGCGGTAGTGGGACCATCGTCGATGTCTTCTGGGGATATCCTCGCCACCTTCTGCGCAAGCGTGTCGAGCCCCAAGAGATCCTTCGCATCATCGAGGATTCCCCGAAGCGCGCCCAGATCGGCAAATAGAAACGCCTCGAACTCATGTCGCTGGAAGTATGGCTGAAAACGCGAGTCTCCGAATTGCTCGGCGAACACGCTCTCTGCGGCTTCTGCGCGCTTCGCGGTGTCTGAAATGCAAAGCAGCTCCGCAAGTTTGGGGAAGTCATCTGGGAGGCCGTAGAGATCGAACAGCGTGGTGAAGCGAAGATCCGGACGAGCGTCACTGCGAAGGTGGATTGACAGCTCCTTCTTCCATGTCTTGAAGAAGCCACCTCCCCGATTCAGAACCTGGCCCGTGCTGGAATTCCTTTTCGTCGGCAGCACGCGCGCCTTGGCGAACACCCCCGCGCCCGTCAAGTGCGGCGCCAACGTGCGACTGACAAACTGCTCTTCGGTTTGGCCTTCCACAAACACGAACAGCTCTGTCACGGCCGTCCCCCAAGCAGGTTCCGCTTGTAAAGTGCCGAGAGCGAGTATTCGGCCAACCAATCCGCCAGGTGCTTGGTGTCCAGCCTGCGAAAGACGCTGCCTTGGTTCGCGGCTCCCGGCATCGCCCCTTCAGTCGCCCGTTCCACGACGACCACCTCACCCGCCTCGAAGAAATCGAGCAGCTCCGTGCTCTGGGTCGATAGCAAGACCTGGCAGCGTCCATTCAGCGACCGCACGAGACCGGAAAGAACCTCCAGAGCGGCGGGGTGCAGCCCCAACTCGGGCTCGTCGATACTGACGAAGGACGGAAGCCGCTGGCTCGGCTGCGCCAGCCCAACAATGAGCGCGATGGCGCGGAGGGTTCCGTCGGAAAGATGAAACGGGCCATAGAAGTCGTCCTGGCTATCGACCCAATCCAGCTGGACCATGCCGTTGCCCCCGGTTGCCGGAGTCAGGGCTTTCACGAACGGCGCCACTTGGCGAACTAACCCCATGATCCGTCGCCAAGCGGCGCGGTCTTCGTCGTGGCTCGATTCGGCAAGGGCCCAAGCGTAAGCGGCCAGGTTGCTTCCGTCCGATCGGAGGTACTTGCTGTCCTCCATACGGCTCGGCGTTCTAAGCGCGGAATCGACGGAGGTATCATGGAAGTGGAAGAAGTTGATCCGGCGAAGGCAAGCGCGCACTGCCTTGACCGTGGGGTGGTCTTCATCCGACACCTTCGACTCAAGATGGCCCGCGCCGAGGTCGACCCAGTCGAAGTCATGTCCCGGATCTGTCCTGTATCCAGCCCTTTCCTCCAAGAAGAGGAACGCGTCGTTTGCGGTGCGGCCAAGCCTGGCCCTGTAGCTGTTCTCCTTGTAGCCGCGGTCCGGCTGCTCGTGCACGAAGCTGACCTGCAGCTCGATCTCGCTGGTGATCCTTGGGCCGCGAAAAAGCAAGGCTGCCGCTCCCCCCGCCCGCTGGGTGAAGAGCCCCAGCGACTTGCTCGCCAGCATCGGCAAGAGCCGCAGCGCCCCCAGCAGGTTCGATTTGCCAGCGCCATTGGGCCCGATGAGGATCGTTCGGGCGCCGAACTCGACCTCGGCCTGCGCGATGGACTTGAAGCCGCGGACGAAGAGTTTCGAAAGGGTGGTCATGTCAGGTTTCCAAGCATTGAGTTCACGACGAGGATGCGCCTAGTATGCATCCGGACTGGGCGTTCCCGGTCGGCAACTGGCCTCGGGCTTTCCCGGGGCCTTTTGCTATTGGGGGGAAGCATTTCGAGGCCAAAGCATGCGGATATGCGCACGCTTTGCGCACGGGCCCCGCCTGAAAAATCTAGAGATTCTAGATATCTAGAAAGCGCCCCCGCATAACCGGCTGCTTTACGCGTATATCCGCTCATAAAAAACGCCCTGCGCGCGTGGCGTCCCTTTCGGCACGCGGAGGTGGGGCGAGGGGACGGATATGCGTGCGCTTTGCGTACGGGCCGCACGCGACAACGCCGCACGATCATGGGCATTTTCTCCGTCGCGGGCCATTCGGGCCATTCTCGGGGCCATTTCGGGCCATTCTTTGGGCAATTCGGGCCATTCCAGTTTTCTGCGCAGCCAGGTCGGGCTGGGTCACAAAGATTGCGCTGTGGTTTCATGCAGCCTCTTCCTCGTCCACGCGCACGCGGACCTCGCCGGTGAGGAGGACGGACATGAGGGCGGATTTGGCTCCCTTGTCGCCCTTCTCGATGCACGCGCCGGGGAGATTGTGCAGAAGCAGGTTCATCTTGCTGAGCGCCCAGGTGCCGAGGTTCTTTTCCTGGCCGAAGAGGCCGAGGTTCTTCGGGTTGCCGCCGTGGTCCTCGATGTAGTGGGCGCACGCAATGAGCATGCCCGCCGAGCCCGCGGTGGGGTCGCAGATGCGCATGCCCGCCTGGGGCGCCAAGATGGCGACGATCAGCTCCACAACCTTCTTCGGCGTGTAGAACTCGCCACCCTTCTTGCCCGCGTCGTCGGCGAACTTCTCGATCAGGTATTCGTAGGCGCGCCCCAGGAGGTCGGGCTCGGACAGGTTCGCGTTGCGCAGGTTCACGCGCGAGAAATGCTGAACCAGGCGGCTGAGGACGTTGTCGCGGTTGCGGTTGTCGCCCAGCTTGCGCTCGTCGTTGTAGTCGATCCCGCCAAGCACTCCTTCCAGGGTCTTGAGGTTGGCGTCTTCCAGGGCCGAGAAGGCCTTGTTCAAAGCCTCGCCGATGTTGGTCGCCGTCTTTTGCAGCTCGGTCCAGCGGGCTTTCTTAGGCACGAAGAAATCGTGCTCGTCGGGATCTTCCGGGTTGGCGTTCCGGTTGCCCTGGAGGGCCTCGCATTCCTCCTCGAAGCGATCCGACAGGCGCTTGAGGAACAGCAGGCCCAGGATGTAGTTCTTGTAATCGCTCGAATCGATGCTGCCGCGAAGGATGTCGGCCGCGGACCACAGGTAGCCTTCCAGCTTCTCGCGGGTGAGCTTTTCACCGGGGGCAAGGTCGACCACCTGAGCCGACGCCGCCTTGCCGTTGCCGTTTGCCTTGGCCGTGGGTTCTGGCCTGGCGGCCTCGGCGCTCGCCTTGCCGGTACCCACCAGCCGCTCGATCAGGATGGCTTTCTCCCGCCCGCCGTCGTCAAGCCCCAGGGCTGCGCACAGCTCCTTGAGCCGTTCGCGGCTGAAGTCGGGCAGGACATCGGCCAAGGTCGCCTTCTTCGATGCAGCCACCGCTTCGAGGAGGTCGTCCTTCTTCCTGCGATCGGCAACCTCCAGCTCGAACCTTTCGACGACGGAAATTAGCTCTTCACGCAAGAGCTGGGACAGGACATCACGCTTCGATGGCATCGCGTCCAGAGTACAGCACGGGAGAGCGTGGACGCCAGAACCAGCATCGCGCTAGGGACGCGGACTGACCCCGAATCGGCCATCAAGAAGGCGGCCAAGCTCGAGGCCGCAGATCCTCGCCTCGCGGCCGTGAAAGACGAGCAGACCTGGATCAACGAGAGCTTTGAGGCGGCCAAGATGTCCGCCTACGTTGACCTGATCGGCGTCGGTGCCGGACCATTTACCGTCGATGCCGAGTACCGAAAGCAGGCGCGAGCGGTCGCGGCAGAGCGGGTGGCGTTGGCGGGCTCGATGGCGCAGCGGACGCGCAGCGCACGCCGTATCCTGCCCGCGTGGCGCGCCTGGGTGCTCACGGGGTGCCTTGTGGCCAGGATCTTACAGCAAATCCTTTACCAAAGCCGCGCGGCCCTGCCAAAATGATAGGGCTTTGAGCGACGAGACCCAGCAGCTCGACAGGCCGGCCAACCTGCTGGGCAGGGTCTTGGGCGGCTACCGCCTGGTGACCGCGCTTCGCAGCGGCGGCATGGGCACGGTCTTCTACGCCGAACACACCCTCATCGGCCGTCGCGCCGCGGTCAAGGTTCTTCATCGCGAGGTTTCGCGCAATCCGCAGGTCATCGCGCGCTTTCTTATCGAAGCGCGCGCCGCCAACGACATTCGCCACCCCAACGTGGTCGAGATCACCGACATCGGCGAAGCGGACGGTTTGCACTACATCGCCATGGGCTTTCTCGAAGGGGAAACCTTGGGCGAGCGATTGGAACGGGAGAAGATTCTCGATGAACCCACCGCGATTCGCATCGTTCGCCAGATCACGTCCGCGCTCGCGGCGGCCCACGAACGCGGCATCGTGCATCGGGATTTGAAGCCCGAGAACATCTTCCTGCTCAACCACCCCGACTACCCCGACTACGTCAAGATTCTCGACTTCGGCATCGCCAAGCTCATGGGCCCGCACGATGGCACGCGCAACACCTTGGCGGGAACGGTGATGGGTACGCCAGCGTACATGTCGCCCGAGCAGTGTCGCGGCGAGGCCCAACTCGACCATCGCAGCGACATCTACTCCCTCGGGGTCATGCTCTACGAAATGCTCGCCGGGGTCGTGCCTTTTCGCTTCGACAACCCGACCGAGGTCTTGCTGGCGCACGCCCAGGCCACGCCCACCCCGCCCATCGAGCTCAGTCCCAAGCTTTCCCAGCACGTCAACGACGCCCTTCTGCGCGCCCTGGAAAAAGATCCGGCGCGGCGGTTCGCGGGCATGCGCGAATTGCGAGACGCCGTGGAGAACGTATCCCGACCCGCGGCCGTCGCTCACGCGCCGGTCGATGAAGAAACTTTCGAGAAGCGCGAGAAGCGCGAGGCTTCGCTCGTGGTCGACCGCCTCACGGACATCATTCTCAAGCGCCTCGAACGCGACGACCTGCTGGTGCCCGCGATGCCGGCGATTGCCGCGCAATGCATGCGCCTTCTCGATGATCCCAACCAGACCTTCAAACATGTTGGTGGAGAGCGGATGCTCTGGTCTCACCAAGCATATTGTTCTGGCGGCGTTCCTCGGCTAACAACGATTCTGGGGTACTTGACCGTTTCCTGGTGCGCGTCTTCGATGCGCGACACCACGACTGGCATTAGATGATTGTCGCCGAAGTCGAAGTGGTAGATGAGCTTGTTCTTCTGGCGTAGGCCGAGTTCGCCAATGCGAACAGGCACCGGTCCATACGTCTCGTTGGCATCGCCAGAGTGGTTTCTGCCTCCGAAGAGTGCGGGAGCGGTGACCCTGGCTTCCTCCGCCGGCCACTCGAAACGCCTGTCGTAGCGGCGCTTGCCCAGCCAGAAACACCAGCTGTGGTCGTCGTCCCAACCGAGCGCACATTGAATCTGCACGTGCAGATCGGAGAGTGTGTTCTTCGACAGCAACTCCGCGGTGAACGAGAACTTGCCGCAACGGACGTTGAATGCGTAGACGCCATTCGGTCTGTCCATCGGGATCTTCTTTCCCACGAGAATCAACGCGCAGCGGGCCAGGTAGCGGGCCTCGAAGGAGTCATCGTTGGTGGCCATCTTCATCGCAAGGGCCAAGAAGGGCTGCAACGCCGCTGGGCGCTGGCTGCCAATGTCGGCAACAACTTGGAGGAGCACGATTCCACGGTCGGTCGGCGCAAGAGCCGTGACAACTCGAAGAAGTGCTTCCATCGCCTCCCTCTCTCCAATTTTCGCGATCCGCCCAAGCGCGAGTGCGCCCAACTCCGCACGCTTGGGCGCCGTCAAGTCCCGCCGTTGGAACCGATGGCGAGGGGCCATCATCCGTTCCCAAAACGGCACGAACTCCGGCTCTGTCGAGAGGGCCACGACATTCAGCACGCCCTCGAGCAAGTAGGAAATTCCCGATCCTCCTCGTTCGAGCAAAGCCTCAGCACACCGAGCTGCGCGCCGAGTTTCGCCCAACGAGATGCCCTGCAGAATTGGAACACCCCGTGGCACCCTGCCAGTTTCGCCCCTGGCATACGCCTCAAGGGCGTCAAGACTCGCACTGAATTGGTTTCGCAAGGGAGTGGACCTCGTCCGCTGGCGTTCGCCATCGATGTCGGACCCAAGAGACCGCATAGCAGGGAGGTTGCACCAAAGGGTGTCGCTCGTCCATGGACTAGCCCAACTTCCGCAGTTCATGCTTGGGAGGCGCGCATTGCGAGTCACGTGCGCCGTCGTTTCCACATAGCCAGAATGCCGTCAATGGCGACGATCCGAAAGACGGGGTCTGTGCAGCGGATACTCAGTACCAGGCGCGTGATGACTCGCCTGGTGTCATGTCGTCGCTTGCCGCCAAGGCCGATGTCAACGCAACCTGCAAGCACCGCGTGACGGCGTTGGAGATAGCGTCGGGCAACGGCAAATTGAGTGTGGTGCAGACTCTGTGTTGCCCAAACCGCCGAAACCAGGTGTTCTTGTTCCTGGACCTATCCCGAGTCTCTTCCACCGTCGTCGAAATCAGGAGTTCTAAATGCGGTTTTGTGCTGTACCGGTTTCCATGTTTGTGGCTGCCGAATTTCTTGCCTGCGCCTCTCCCCCCATGAAGACTGACACCTCCGGAGCGGGCGGTTCCACGGTGGTTTCAACTTCCTCAGGCGGAGCGACGTCTGCAGGTGGAAGGACGGCGGTGGGTGGCACCACCGGCCCAGGCGGCGCGACTTCCGCAGGCGGCACGCCGTCAACCGGCGGCGGCACCGCCGGCAGAGATGAAACCACCGGCAACGGTGGCACCACCGGCAGTGGTGGTGGTGCGGCACAGGGTGGCTCAGGGGGCACAACGACATCCGCCGGCGGTTCCACCGGCGCCTGCACCGACACGCCTCCCCCAGGCACCACCCCCTGCTCGACTTGGAAGAGCTGGGGTAACTGCGGAACGAGCTACCTGACGGACAACAACTACTGCAACCAAACTTGTGGACTCTGCGGCGGCGGCAGCGCGGGATCAGGCGGCACAACGCCGTCAGGCAGCACCACCAACAAAGGCGGAACGACGGGCAACGGTGGCGCCACGGGCAACGGCGGCGCCACAAGCAGCGGCGGCACATCGGGCGGCGGCGGGGTTGCCGGGCCTGGCACCACGAATCCGCAGATCTCGGGCACTACCGGCTACGCAACCCGATATTGGGATTGCTGCAAGCCCTCGTGCGCGTGGAGTGGCAATTCCAACCCTCCAGTGCCCAGTTGCAACAAAGATGGCACGAGCCAGGCCTCGGCCTCGGCAACCAGCGGTTGCAACGGCGGAGGATCGGCCTTCGAATGCTACGATTTCTCGCCTTGGTACGACAACAGCACCAACATGGCCTACGGCTTCGCCGCCTACAACGGGAGCGCCTGCGGCAGTTGCTTCATGCTGCAGTTCACCGGAGGCGCGGGTGGTGGTTCTTCGGACAAGAACGGCGGTGACGAGGCGCTAAAGGGTCAGCAGATGGTAGTGCAGGTGATCAACATTGGCGGCCTCCAGGCCAATCAGTTCGACATCTTGATCCCGGGCGGCGGCGTGGGCGCGATGAATGGGTGTGCGACCCAGTGGGGTTCGTCGGCGGACCTCGGTGCCCAATACGGCGGCCTTCTTTCCGAGTGCAACGACGACGCAACTTGCATGAAGGGCAAGTGCGCGTCGGTTTTCGGCAATATTTCGTCGGTCCTCAAGGCAGGCTGCGACTGGTTCACGGGCTGGTACAGCTCGGCGGATAACCCGGCGATGGTCTACAAGCAGGTCAGCTGTCCTTCCCAACTTTCCGCGAAGAGCGGCCTGTCAAAGTAGCCGGACCCCGGAGAGATCGAGGCGCGTCATATGCGCAGCGTGTCCAGGCGTTGCCGTGAGGGTGTTTGGCATCGCCAAAGCTTCACCTACCATGGCTCACCTGGCCATCCAAAAGGCCAATGATATTGAGGGTGCCGATGTTGCGTACAGGGAAGTGCGAAATGTCTTCGCACACAGCTCGGACCCTGACGGGAGTCGACCGCGAACGAACGCTATTCGAGTTCGTTGACGATCAGCGGCTGCGTGCTGCCCGTCACGTCGCCGTTCGAGTTGATCTTGCCGTTGCGGGTGAATGTGGCGAGCACGCCGTTGCAGTTCAAGTCGCCGCGAGCAAAAGCCGTGAAGGTCGCGTTCGACCCAGCGCCGGCGCCGCTGTAGCCGGGCAGATAGTTGTGCGGATCGGGCAACGAGAAGTTGAGCGCCAACCAAACCACGTCGGTATTCCACACCGCATCCCCGCCAGGGCAACGACCACCGGTCGCGCAACCGCAGTCTGTGCCGCTATTCGCCCAGCTCGCGCTGGCGCCAGGGAACTGCTTGGCCGCCGGCCCGGTGCTCAGAACGTGGTCGGTTTCGTAGTAGGTCAAGGAGCCGACCCATTCCTTGTTCAGGTGGCCAACCGCCTCGGCCGTGCGCGACTTCTTCACGTACCGGGTGAACGCCGGAATGGCCACCGCGGCCAAAATACCGATAATCGCGACGACGATCATCAATTCGACCAGCGTAAAACCACCGCTTTTCTTTTGTGCTTTCATGATTCCTGTTCCTCCTGGGGGTCGAAAATGCATTCGTAGTGCCAGAACGCGGATGTCGGCACACCTTTTCAACACCTGAATATCATTTAGGAAGCTTCAGCATGCGCATGCCGTACGTCACTCGCACCTGACAATTTGGGGCCGCGCAGGAAGCGTCGATATCGGCATCTTTCGTGTGGACTCCGCCTGAAGACATGCAAATTCCGCTCGCCGCTGCCATAGCTCGCGCGATTACACTCCGTGGGCATCGTGGAACTCGGCCCAAACACTGACACACGTCTCGCATAGCGCCTTAAGTGGACGCAATAAGTCCTGTTTTATACCGTGACCTCTCCCGGTGACGCAAAATGGCAGTCTCTCGCCGAGAGCCAGGACTCCATATCTCGCGCAACGCGGTCTCTTCGGTTGGCGAACCACAGGCGCGTGCACGCCACCGCGCTGACCCGCCAAGCCGCCGTCCAAGCCGTTCCAGCATTCCGGGCCAGCTCGTCGTTTGGCGACGTGTACGGGTGGCTGGCAGGGGTTGTTGCGCTTCAAATCTGGACGTTCTTGTCGGCCGTCGCGATCTTCTTCGGCGCCGCCATCGCCGCCCAGCTCGAGGCCGTTCGATCGGGAACGCAAACGCCGCCTCGCGTGTAGTGCCGGCGGCTCGCTTCCCAAGCACGCGCCACTCAGATCCCCCGCGCGCCAGACGCCGTGACAGAAGATCGACAACTTTTCGAGGACCAGAACGCTGGGTATACTTCGCTCCGCCACGGGGCCGGCAGGCGATCAACGACGAACGGCTGTTCGAGCGTGCTCCTCCATTCAGTGTTTGAACGCACTCCAGACGCCAATGGCGCTGCAGAGGACCAATCCGAAAACCAAAATCCCGCGCGCACTCTTCATCAGACGGGTGCCGGCGACTGGTTTTCCTCCTTTCGGCGTACGGTGACTGAGGACGACGGCAACCACGAGGAAAGCAGTTAGACCAAGCCAAACAAACGAACTCATTCAGACACCCTAGGCCACTTTTCTGATAATGCTACCTTTGAGTGCTGGATAGCGAACCACGGCTGCGGCCGGGCAAGAGTCATCCAAATCGATAGAGACACAACGTCACTTTGATTGAACCGAACCGTCCATGGTCCCCGTCCGACGCTGTAACTGCCTAAACTTGCTGCGTCCCCTTTGTGGCTCGAAAGCTGCTCTGTCGACTGCCATCCGCGGAAGTGGTCAGAAGGATTCAATCCGCATGCGAAAGTTGCGAATAGTAACCATCAACATTCACAAAGGCTTTTCCTGGGGAAATCGACGGTTCATCTTGCACCGCCTTCGTGAGGCGATCCGCTCGGTGGACGCTGATATCGTCTTTCTGCAGGAGGTCGTCGGCAAGAATTCCACTCGGGCGCAACAGCATCCTAATTGGCCTCCTCAAGCACAACACGAATTTCTTGCCGATTCAGTATGGAAGTATTCTTCCTATGGCAAGAATGCCTTTTACCCCGACGGCCATCACGGCAATGCCATCCTGTCGAAATTTCCAATCCTCCATTCCGAGCAAATCGACACCTCGACCAATAGATTCGAGCAACGCGGTTTTCTTTACTGCGCCATGAGTATCCCCGGCCGCGCGAAACCGCTGCATTGCCTTTGTATCCACCTTGGGCTATTTGCGGCCTCGCGCCGCAAACAGCTCCGCATGCAGGCCGACTACATCAACTTGTGTATTCCGCGCGAGGGACCGATCATCATGGCGGGCGATTTCAACGACTGGCGCGGGCGGGGTGTCGACGATTTCGCCCAGCTTGTCGGCATGAAGAACTCCTCGATTGAGGTAACCGGAAGGCTGGCGCGCACATTTCCCGCGCGTGTTCCCGTTCTGCCCCTGGATCGAATCTATCTTAGGGGGTTGACGGCGAAGAGTTCGAAGACCCACAACAAAGGCGTCTGGAAGAAGCTCTCGGATCATGCGGCCTTGTTTGTAGAAGGCGAGTTGCCGAAAGAGAGCATCTTGCGCCAGGCGTCCCCGGCTTGAGCGTGGCACCTCGGTGTTTGTCCTATGGAGGGCAGCGGGCACATCGGTTTCTGGACGCTCGCGAACGTCCTAACGCTGTCACGGATCCCGTTCGGGATCGCCTTCTGGTTCGTCACCGATCGTCCGACCTGGGCTCTGGCCGTCATGATTGTCGGCGGCGCGACCGATCTGCTTGACGGGGCGGTCGCGCGTAGACGCGGGCAAGCGGGGCGAAACGGCGTAGGCGCGTGGCTGGACCCCGTTTGCGACAAGTTCTTCGTGCTGTCGATGGTGGCGGCGCTGCTCACCAGTCGGCGTCCGGCAGCTTGGATAGTCATCGCCATCGCGGCGCGCGAGGTCGTGCTCGTTCCGCTGGCCCTGGCCTACCGACTGGTGCCGGGCGTGCGACGGCGCCTTTCCTACGATTTCCGCGCGGGCCGCTCGGGCAAACTGGCGACCCTGGCCCAATTCGCGGCCCTCACAGCGATGCTGCTCGGCTCCGGAGTCCTGCCGTGGATCGCTGCGCTGGCTGGAATCGTCGGCCTGGCGGCCGCCGGGGACTACGTCCGCCGTGCACTACTGGAGAGGATGTGGCAGAAGAGCGGCGCTGGCGCCCACCACGATGATCTCTGCGAGACGATCTTCCCCACGTAGTCGAAACGCCCCGCGGCTTCGCGCGTGAGCACCCCGTGCTGTGCCGGGTGCTGGCGAGCCTGCCGCCCGACGCTCACGACCTCGGCATCCTAGACGATAGAGGCCATGGAGAGATCAGCTCTTGACCGCGTGGTTCGATGAGCTGGAAGTGCCGCCAGCATTGCCTCTGCGCAGCAAGGTCAACAGGCTTGGGTTTGCAACCAGATTGACGATGGCGATACGTCATCTTGGTCGAATTGGCTGCTGAATCCGGCCGCCGAGTGCTGCAAGTCGCCGGACTTGCTCGTCTGCGATCCATGGCGCGGAAGCTGCTCTAGCAGCGAGCCATATGCAATTCAACAAATTATGCGGCGAGCTGGAGCATTGCGTACGAAAGGCTAAATCATGTCACCCAAACTGTTCAGAGCAGTCAAAGCATCGGCTTGCGCGCTTGTCATCGCGCAGGTTCCCGCTTGCGCCAGCACGACTATTAGTTCCTCCTGGAAGGACCAATCGTATCAAGTCAGACCTAAGAAGATCATGATTATCGGAATAGCCAAAGGACCAGCAAGCAAGAGGACTCTGGAAGACGAGTTCGTAAGGCAGCTCAGGGTGCTGGGCACGGATGCCATCCCGAGTTACGCGATACTGCCTGACGATAAGGACCGCAACAAGGACGTCATCGCTGCGAAGATGAAGGAGCAGGGGGCTGATGCGGTACTTATTACCCGAGTAGCCAACAGGAAGACAGTATACACCGCCAGTGAGCTGGATCTGTACGCTCCGCCTTTCTATTACGGCACATGGCAGAACTACTATGGTTTTGGGGTCGACAACATGTTTTCTCCCGGTTATGTCGAGGCGACCAGGTATGCGGTCATGGAAACGAACGTGTATGACGCTAACGATGACAAACTGGTCTTCTCGGCCTCGTCTGAAACCGAGATCAGCGGCACCGACCAGAAGTTCATCAAATCCTATGTAAGGGTCATGGTGGAAAACATGGTTAGGCAGAAACTGGTGACGAACAAATGAACGCATCCATGCCCCGTCTCCTCCTCGTGACCGCGGTCATTGCGGTGGTCCTGACCGCATCCGCCGGTGCAAGTGTCCCAGCTGGCCGGTACATGCTGGCCAGCAGAACTGTCTATGACGCTAAGACCAGGCTTACCTGGCAGCGGACCGTCCGGTCGACCGTTCTCTATACTTGGGCAAACGCCAAAACATACTGCGCCGGCGCTGGCGCGAGTCTCGGAGGATCGGGGTGGCGTCTCCCGACGGTCAAGGAGCTACGAACCATCATCGATTACTCGCAGGTTAACCCATCAATAGATTCGACAGCCTTCCCTTCGACACCGGCGACCTTGTTCTGGTCTTCGTCTCCGTACGTCGGCTCGCCGTCCGGCGCGTGGGGCGTCGCCTTTGACTACGGCTACGTAAGCGGCTACAGCCAATTTGACAAGGCAGGTGTTCCTTGCGTGCGCTGAAAGTAACACCAATCTTCGAGCGGACGAACGGAATTGCGTCTGAGCGGCCCGAAAGGGCGGAGCGAATGAAAGGCGCCGAACATGGCCACAGTCGAAACGCTTGAAGTGGAACTCAACATTTTGAAGGCTGACGTCAAGACCGCAATCAGCAAGATGGAGACGGAAACAACCCTCAAGATGGCAACAGTAGCAACTCCCGGTGCTGAGCTAAAAGAAGAACTCAAGGTTGTTGCCTTTCCTGAAGAGGAGGATGTGGCCGGTACTGCAATTGCAAAGGCAGATGAGCCAGTAGCCGCGGCCAAGCCCAAAGAAGGAGAAGTCAAGGCTGTTCCCTCTCCGGGAAACAAGGCAACAGGTAAGGTTGAGAAAGCTAAGGCCGGAGCTGCTACATAAGCAAAGCCTACTTTTGGATAGCGGTTTGTTTGGCGTTCTTGTTTGGTGTTGCTGTCGCATCCTTCATTTGCACGTATGCCGCCCGATCGTCCACCTCTCCAGCTCCAACAGCGTCCTCAACGTCCAAGGAAAACAAGGGCAGTCCATGAAATTGAATGGTCTGGTTTCTCTACTTCTCCTCGGATCATCGTCAGTGCTCCACATCTGCCTTCCCTTCCAAGCCAGCGACTTGCCGTCATCACCCGAGGCAGGAGCCGAGTGTGTAATGCCGCCCGCTCGGATCTGCGGAGGGGGTCGTGGGCGACCGCAATTCCTACTCCGACTGATTAGTAGCTGGGATTGGTGCCGGAATTGGTTCGCCGAGTAACATGACGCCTTCGGGGCTAGCACGCAGCTAGCCACCACATTTGAAAGAGCTGCCACGACTGCTATAACTTTGAGGGCATCACCCACGACTTAGGAGAAAATTCACATGCGTCCACACATTCGTTCGTTGCTCTTGCTCATGCTAGCAAGCGGCGCATTGCTCGTCGGCGAATCCGTTGGGTTCGCGCAGCAATACTACGGCCCGGCTTACGGGCCACCCCCGTCGCCTCCGCCGCCTAGCTACCACCACCCGCGCTACGCCCAGCCGTACTACTACACCCCGCAGGACCACAACGGATTTTTCGTCCAGCTCACCGCCGGCGCGGGCTTCCTGACGGCATCGGAGACCATCGGTGGCCAAGGCGCCACCTACTCGGGCTTCGGCTTCACGGCCAGCGGGCTGATGGGCGGAGCCATTGCTCCTAACCTGATCCTGTTCGGCGAGGTCCTCGGTACCTCCATCGTCGACGCCGACCTGAGCAGCAATGGGACCTACCAGGGTTCGTCCGGGTACGACATGACCATGTTCGGCATTGGCCCCGGCATCCTCTATTATTTTGAGCCAGTCAATGTCTATGTCTCGGGCACCTTGGCGTTCACCAAGATGTTCATCAGCTACACGGGAAACGGCTACCCGGCCGGCGACACCAATTGGGGCCTCGGTGCCGACTTCAAGGTCGGCAAAGAGTGGTGGGTGGGCCCGCGTCTAGGCATCGGCATTGCGGGCATGGTTCACCTGGCCTCGATGAAGGATCCGCAGGCTGACAACAACATGACGGCGACCGCGTTTTCCCTGTTGTTCTCTGCTAGCTTCGACTGAGCCCACTGCCGTCGAACAATTTGGACTAGAATAGACCCCGGGAGGGGATCCGTCAATTCCGCCCCCGCAGGTACACGCAAAGCAAAGGAGGTCGCCATGGAAAACCCAGGGCTCACGGGAAAGGCAAAGCGGGTTCGCATCTACATCAGTGAGGGCGACATCCATGGTCATCAGCCACTCGACGCAGCCTTGGTGAACTTTTTACGCAAAGAAGGTGCCGCTGGAGCCACCGTGTTGCGTGCCATCGAAGGCTTCGGTTCCTCGGGAAAGATTCACACTCTGCGCTGGGTCGACCTCGCCGAACGACTTCCAATCATGATCGAGTGGATCGAGAGGGCCGATCAGGTCGAACGCCTGCTCCCGCGCATCAAGGAGATGATCAAGCGCGGCCTTATCACCGTCGAGGACACCGAAGTCGTACTCTATTGCGCCTATCCGGTGCGGGACATCTCGCCTGCGCTACACGCCTCGGACGTCATGTCTCGCGAGGTCGTCTCCGTTTTCCCGGAGGCCACCGTCCAAGATGTCGTCAAGCTGATCTTGGGCAAGAGCTACCGTGCCGTCCCCGTTGTGGAGTCGGGGGTTCCAGTAGGGATGATCACCAACTCGGATCTGCTCAAGCGCGGCGGCCTCACCATGCGAGTGGAATTGCTGCGGGCGCTCGATACCCCAGAGCTGCACGCCGAGCTCGAACGACTGGCGCATGGGGCGAAGAACGCAGCCGACGTGATGACGCCGGGGCCGGTGACGGTGCAGTCATCAGCTCCGCTCACGCAAGTCGCCGAGATCATGTCGTGCCGGCGCCTCAAACGCCTGCCCGTCGTGGACGAGCACGGAGCGCTGGTCGGGATGGTGAGCAGGCTCGATATCCTCCGTACCGCGGCCCGGACCTTCGAACAACCCGAGAGCGAGCCGCGCGAGATCGGCCTGGCTGCGGATGCTCAAGTTGCACGTGCCATGCGCACCGACGTCCCGACGGTGTTTCCCAATACGCACCTGCCCGAGATCTTGCAGGCAGTGACATCGACGCGGCTCAATCGCTGTCTGGTCGTGGATCATGAACGGCATGTGCTTGGCAAAATTACCGACGCCGAAGTTCTGGACCGAGTGACACCAGCCCTGCGGCCTAGCGCGCTTCGCGCGCTCGTCCATCGCCTGCCATTCGTGCACCCCAAGCCCGAGGAGCTCAAGGCCGAGCAGCACGTCAAGGCGCGAACCGCTGCCGACCTCATGGTCGAGACGGCCGTGGTCACTGAAGATGCGCCTCTGCGCGAGGCAATCGCCGCCATGCTGGGCGGCAAGCACAAGATCGTCGCGGTGGTGGATGCCGAAAAACGCCTGGTCGGAGTCCTTGATCGCGCCGACCTGCTGCATGGCCTGGTGTCTCTCAACGGAACGGGGAAGTAAGCCGTGCGAGGCGTTTCTGCGGTGATAAATAGAGAGGCAAGTCTCGACTTCTATTGGTTTCTCTAGGCTGCGCCATCGGAAGCGGCGCCCGCTTCTTGCTGAGCACCTGGGCGCTCGCCGCTTTCGGCGCGGCCTTTCCTTACGGCACCCTCGCGGAGAACGCGATCGGCTCCTTCCTCATCTGCGCCATCATTCACCTCGAAGTGTCCGCGAACGTCATTCCCCAGCCGTTGAGACCGGCTTTCGGGTGAAGAGCCGGCTCTTCTACACCGAGCTGTGGGGACTGACCGGCCGAGGGCCGATCGTCTGGCTGGCCGACCAATTGCGCACACGGGCCAGCGTCCGCCGGGCAGTCGAGCAGGACGTTGGGTCGTATCTTGAGCGCATCGTCAAGGCCAATGCCTCGCGCATCCAGGGTGACCTCCGAGAGCGCCTGCGCGAGAGCCGATGGCGCATGCAGGCTGAAATCAAGGCCCTCCTGAAAAACATCTCCACCTCGGCTGAGCGGGCGCTCGGACGTGCGCGAGAACGCTGGGCAGCTGGTGCCGAAGCAGTCCAAACTGAGATTTCTGGCATCCAACGACTGCTTCAGGAAACCGAGGCTCTCGTGCCTCCTCAAAAATAGTGAAGGGACCCATTCTATGATCACCATCAATTCCATCCACGCCCGGGAGATCCTCGACTCGCGCGGCAATCCCACCGTCGAGGTCGACGTCCGTCTTTCCGACGGCAGCTTCGGCCGCGCCGCCGTTCCATCGGGCGCTTCCACCGGCAGCCGCGAGGCAATCGAGCTTCGCGACGGCGACAAGAAACGCTACGGCGGCAAGGGCGTGCGCCGCGCGGTGGCGAACGTCAACGACACCCTGTCGGCGCTCAAGGGCGCCGACGCCTCCGACCAAGCGGCCATCGACAAACGCATGTGCGCCCTCGACGGTACGTCCAACAAGGACAAACTTGGCGCCAATGCCATTCTCGGCGTCTCCATGGCAGTGGCCCGGGCCGCCGCAGCCTCGGCCGGCAAGCCGCTTTACCAACACCTCGGTGGCAGCGCGGCGAACCTTCTGCCGGTGCCCCAGTTCAACATCCTGAATGGCGGCGTGCACGCTGACAACAGCGTCGATTTCCAGGAGTTCATGATCGCGCCGGTCGGTGCACCAACCTTTGCCGAAGCACTACGCATGGGTGCCGAAACCTACCACGCGCTCAAATCGATCCTGAAGGACAAGGGCTACTCGACCGCCATCGGCGACGAGGGCGGTTTTGCGCCCAATCTCAAGGCCAACGTCGAGGCCGTCGAGGTCATCATCCAAGGCATCGAAAAGGCAGGGTTCAAGCCAGGCAAGGACATCGTCATCGCTCTCGATCCGGCAGCGAGCGAGTTCTACGAGGACGGTGCCTACGTTTTCCGCAAATCCGACAAGAGCCGCAACACGTCGGAACAGATGGTGATCTTCTGGGAAAACTGGGTCCGGCAGTTCCCGATCTGGGGCATCGAGGACGGTTTGGCCGAGGACGACTGGAAGGGCTGGAAGCTCATGACCGAGCGGCTGGGTGACAAGATCCAGCTTGTGGGCGACGACATCTTCGTCACCAATCCCGCCATCATTCGCCGTGCGGTGGCCGAGAAGGTGGGCAACGCGGTTCTCATCAAGCTCAACCAGATCGGAACCTTGAGCGAGACACTGGAGGCTATCGCGATCGCGCGCGAGGCCCACTACGGAATCGTAGTCAGCCATCGCTCGGGCGAGACGCCGGATGACTTCATCGCCGATCTGACGGTCGCGACAGGTGCCGGGCAGCTCAAGACCGGTGCCCCCTGCCGTGGCGAGCGCGTGGCCAAGTACAACCAGCTTCTGCGCATCGAGGAGGAATTGGGCACACAAGCCAAATACGCCGGGCCCACGGTGTACGGTCGGTAGCTGACCAGATGCTCGTCGGCGGTTGGCGGGGCAGCAGGCTCAGGCGGGGGGGGCGGGCGATGGCGGCGCAGAATGCCACGCCACCGACGCGACTCAGGAGTCCACAGACCCATTCAGTCGTTCAATGCTCGATGTGCCGTCCCCCAAACAGGCGCGTCAGTCGCCAGAAGAACACCCGGTGGTCCGCGACCAGGCGGTAGCTCCACTCAGCGCATTTGGCAAAGACGGGGACGGATTGGTAGGCGCGCAACGGCCAGCGGTGATCGGCACCATAGGCCAAGCTGCGAAGCGCCGCCTCCGCGCCGGAAGACACTCTGCCATCCGTGTCGACCAGCTGCACGGAAAGCTCGAATTGCTCGGGCGGGATTTCGGGGAACTCCGCGGGCACGCGCGCGTCTTGCGAGGGCAGGTAGTCCACTTTCTCGCCAGTCATCTGCTTCCACCTGCGAATCCAATACCGACAGAAGCCACAGTCGCCATCGTAGATCAGCAAGGGTTTGCCGGGTGGCGACGCGACGGTCATGTCTTGGGTCTACTCTGTGTTCGGGGCCGGTGCAAACGAGCGGTAATCGGGCAGAACATCGTCGTGGTTATCCGCCTGACACGCATAGCCACTACCTGTAGTGGCCAGCCAGGATCCAGGATTTCCCAACGCCATGTTCGGTTTGTAGATTTCCCGACGGAGACGGTAGGTGTATGGCCAGCCCCGATGCTCTGCAACGGGGAATGTGCCGACCCCAACCTGTAGTGGTCTTGGGTGTGTCAAGCGGACAACCATGGAACATCGTCGTGGCCGGCTTGCATAGGCTCGCCGTCGTCCTGTGGTTCGCCAGATGGTCGTCCACGAGCCAGGTTTGCTGTCGGTGAGGGCGAGAGAAGTAGGCGCAGACGCCACATCGAACCGGACA
>Ga0224559_1000539_pt1 | contig 24667 bp, 26 predicted proteins | sample 714S33034metaG_FD_180676 | JGI IMG/M metagenome (GOLD analysis project Ga0224559, IMG submission 180676) | Peat soil microbial communities from Stordalen Mire, Sweden - 717 S3 30-34 | ecosystem: Environmental > Terrestrial > Soil > Wetlands > Peat | place: Sweden: Norrbotten County, Stordalen... | reverse complement strand
TGCGATGCTTATCAGGTGGTCGAAAAGCTCAAAGAGATTAGTGGTGCTGGTGCCAATACCAGCAATACCAGCAGGAGCTTGGGGTCAGGAGCTTGGGGTCAAGTCTTTCATTATCACATTCCCGAAGGAACGCGATAAATGATGTGAAAGGGAAAACGCTTCAATCCGGCTTTGTGGATATCGGGTGCGCCAATAGCCGGATAAAAATTGGGCGCAGTGCAAATATGAGCCATGACCGATTCGAATTCTTTCGATAGTCTGCACTCAAACCGGGCAGTCTGCCTTCGTAGAAATTAACGTTATCGTAGTGTTCGGCAGTTGCGGCAAGGTGGAACCGGTATTTCATCGCAACAGCGCGCGGGCGGCGGCACTGACTTCTTCGGAGGAAACGGTATCGGTCACGCCGCTGTCAATTTCCGCAGAACGACGCAGTGCTTCGGCATGCCATGCCTCCGCAATCTCATCCTCATCTTGAGCTTCAAGGCTGAGTAATAATTTATGCGCAAGCTCGGCACGTTGTTTCAGGGGCAGATGCAGTGCGGTGTCTTCAAGTGTTTCTGTATTCATGGTGATCCTTTCAACTCGCGTGAAGCGTATTGTAGGGTGCCATGAAACGAAGCGCAATGCACGGAAGTTTGAGTGTGCCGCCTGCCCAATGCTGGAAGGTTAAGTGCTTGATCGAAGACTCATTAAAACAGCGTCCGTAACTATAACGGTGTAAACCGACACTCGCTAATGCAGAAATTACCGTTGATTACAAACTGAACAATATTTATCGCGACTGAGTTTGATTGCTCGCATTTCCATGTTCAGTGCATCCAGCAATAATACTTTCCCGCATAGCGAAGTCCCTGTTTCAGCCAATAACTTTATAGCTTCGTTGGCTTGCATGGTGCCAATAATGCCAACTAACGGAGCAAATACGCCCATCACTGCGCAACGCATTTCCTCTGCATCAGTTTCTTCCGGATAAAGACAGTTGTAGCAGGGGGTTTCTGGAATACGAAAATCGAAAACGCTGACTTGTCCTGCAAAACGAATTGCAGCACCCGAGACAAGCGGTTTGTTTAATTGAACGCATGCTCGATTTAAGGCGTATCGCGTGGAAAAGTTGTCGCTACAGTCAAGCACAATATCAGCAAGCTTAACTAATGCGAGCAAGCGTTCACCCGCAATGCGCTCATTCAAACCAACGACGCGTACATCAGGATTAATTTCAGCCAAAGTATTTTGTGCGGATGCAACTTTGCTTTGACCTATACTGGAAGTTCGATGCAAAATTTGGCGCTGCAAGTTGGTGAGATCAACGCTGTCGTCATCACACAGTGTAATGGAACCGACCCCACTGGCAGCCAAGAACATCGAAGCCGGGGAACCCAGTCCTCCCGCGCCGACGATGAGAGCATGAGAGTCAATTAATTTTTGCTGACCTTCGATGCCAATTTCCGGCAGCAAGATATGGCGACTGTAACGAAGAAGTTGCTGATCATCCATGCACTAATAATTATTTATATTCGCGCACGTCTTTGCGTGGCTCATCATGAATGTCGTGCTGCTGTTGTTCGTAAACTTTTGCAAATACTTCTGATTCATTTTTTTTGGTGGGGTGTTCCGGAGTGATCATGTTGTGGCGCTGCACATCTTCGCAGTAATGCACCACTTGTTTATGCACCATGTCCAAAAGACTCTCTTTGAAATGAAAGCCTTCCTTGGTGAGCGCATTCTCCAAGCCTTCATGCGTGTAATGCTCCAGGCTGTAGTGAATGATCAGGCTATTTGGATGCTTGCCGATTTCAACCTTCATGTTCTCCATTCCATTCAATAGCGAGAATGCCTGTTCCGCCAGAAAACCCGGCTCGTCAGAAAAAGTCAGTTCTCGCGTTTTTAGAAGTTCGAATGGATTATTCATCGGTTTACTTTCCGTGCAAAATATTCATACCTTTCAGTAGGTTTAACGCTTGGTTCAACTGGTAATCATTCTTGGCACCGAATTCAGAAAATTCAGGTTTGCTGCTGTCAGTGTCTTTGGTTTTTTGTTGAGTCTTTGTTGCAGGCTTAACAGCGACTTCATCTGACTTTTCCTCTGTCTGGCGATCATTGCTCAAGTGACGATCCAGATCCGCTTCACGCAAACGGAAAGCATTATCAAGAGAAGCAGTAGCCGGGTCTTCAACCAAAATATCCGGCACAATTCCCTTTGCTTGGATAGAGCGACCGCCTGGCGTGTAGTATCGCGCAGTGGTGAGTTTGATGGCTGTATTATTTCCAAGCGGAATAATCGTTTGCACGGAACCCTTGCCGAACGATTGCGTACCCATGATGACAGCACGCTTATGGTCTTGCAATGCCCCCGCAACGATTTCAGAAGCCGAGGCAGAACCGCCATTCACCAAAACAACCATAGGAAGGCTCTTGTATGTCTCTGGCAGCCCTTTTAAATAGTCACTTGCGCCGTTACCGCGCAAATAATTTTCTGCCGTAGCGGTAAGGCGCATTTTTGCATCTTCAGTACGTCCTTCGGTGTAAACAACCAAAGCATCCTTAGGTAAAAATGCGGAAGAAACCGCAACCGCTGCTGTAAGCAGGCCGCCCGGATCATTGCGCAGATCAAGAATAACTCCTTTGACATTTCCGTCACTTTGCTTATAAAGAGTCTCAAGTGCCGATGCAAGATTTTCACCCGTGTGTTCTTGAAACTGCGTCACGTGTACATAAACATAACCAGGCTCAACCAATTTGGATTTTACGCTTTTCACTTGAATAACAGCGCGCGCAACTGAAATAACGAGCGGCCCCGCTTCTCCTTTGCGCACGATAGTGAGAACAATCTTGCTGCCCGGTTTGCCGCGCATGCGTTTGACAGCATCGTTCAGCGACAGACCTTTAACCAAAGTGTCATCCAGTTTAATTATAAGGTCACCCGTCTTGAGGCCGGCATGGTAAGCAGGCGTATCTTCAATAGGGGAAATGACTTTTACCAGGCCGTCTTCCATGCCGACTTCAATACCAAGACCGCCGAATTCACCTTGTGTTCCGACTTGCAACTCTTTGAAGCCTTCAGCATCCAAATAAGCTGAGTGAGGATCGAGTCCGCTTAACATCCCGTTGATGGCTTCAGTGATGAGTTTTTTATCGCTCACAGGCTCAACATAATCACTTTTGATGCGCCCGAAGACTTCCGAGAAAGCACGCAGCTCTTCAACGGGTAACGGCGCTAGAGTGTCCTTTTCGGCATTGGCTGAGAAGTGAAGGCTGATGAAGACACCAGCGATAAGACCGATAGCGACCAATCCGAATTTTTCGATACGACTACGCATGTGATACCTTTCGTAAATTAATTCTTTTGCACTCAACGGGCGATCCATTTTACAGGATCAAGCGGATTTCCCTCGTGCCGCAGTTCAAAGTATAAACCGGATTCTTCATTACCGCCGCTATTGCCGACGGAAGCGATGGTATCGCCACCATGCAATGCATCCCCAACCTGCTTCAAAAGGGTTTCATTGTTGCCATATAAACTCATATATCCGTTGCCGTGATCAATGATGAGTAAATTGCCGAAACCCCGCAGCCAATCGGCAAATACAACCCGACCGGCCGCCACAGACTTGACGGGCTGGCTAGCCTCAGCCCGCACGAACAAACCTTTCCATAACACATGACTGTCGGGGCGAGGAGCGCCGAATTTATTGGTGATATTCCCCTTGACCGGAAGCACAAGTTTGCCTTTAAGCAAGGCAAAGGGTTTGCCATCGAAGGTATTGTCGGGCAGTTTCTCGTGATGCGCCAGATTCGTGCTTGCGGGGTGCGACAGCATTTTTGCCAATTTTTCAACTAATTGCGATAATCGGTTTTCATCGTGCTGCAAACGACCAATTTCGCGACGCTGTTGTTTGAGTTGAATGGAAAACTTGGCCAAGGTTTGCTGGCGCGCACGTTTTTCATTGTCCAGATGCTGTCTTTGCGAATGTTCTTCATTTTGGAGCGCGGCGATTTCCTTGCTTTTTTGCTTTGTTTGATCTGAAATATATTTAACTTTCAGTAGCTTGCCTCGTAATGATTTAATCCACTCGGCACGGGTGCGGGCGATATAGTCGTAATATTGCAATTCACGCGCAACTTGATTCGGGTCGTGATTGTTGAGCAGAAGCTTTAAATACTCTTGTTTGCCGCCAAGGTATTGCTGATAAAGCAATTTGCTGAGCAGCAGTTGTTCGTTTTGCATTTCTTTGTCTAATTGCGCAGACTGCTGCTGTAGTTGTTCCAGGGCATGGTTGGCCGTTTTTTGCTGCAGGGCGAGTTCGTTGAGTTTTCGGTTGCTGGAACTGATGGTGCGTTCGGATTCACGCAACGCCTCAATGGCTTCGGATTTCGACTCGTTGGTTTTATCAAAATCCTGTTGCAAGGCGCTGATACGCTGGCGCAGGTTTTCCAGTTCTTCCTGCTGGGTGGCGTGTGAAGTTCTGCCTGATATGAGACAAGCTGCTACAAACAAAAATCGAAAAAAAACGATCACAAAATTTCGATAAGCGATTTGCCAGTCATCTCTTGAGGTTTCGGCAATCCCATCATAGCCAGCAGGGTAGGGGCAACATCCTGTAGTGCGCCTGTAGACGCAATATTTGCCTTGCGCCCGATATAGATGAACGGTACCAGATTAAGTGTATGTGCCGTGTGTGGCTGATGGGTAATGCGATCCAGCATTTGTTCCGCATTGCCGTGGTCGGCAGTGATGAGCACCTCGCCGCCGCTTTCCAGCATGGCTTTAACCACGCGGCCTATGCAGGTATCCAATGTTTCGACCGCCTTCACAGCAGCATCCATAAAGCCGGTGTGCCCAACCATGTCGCCGTTGGCATAGTTGCACAAAATGGCCTGATATTTTTTGCTGCGGATGGCTACTTCCAGCTTATCGGTCACCTCATAAGCACTCATCTCGGGTTTCAAATCGTAAGTAGCCACTTTGGGCGAAGGCACAAGAATACGATCTTCTCCCGGATTGGGCTGCTCGTTCCCGCCGTTCATGAAGTATGTGACGTGAGCGTATTTTTCAGTCTCTGCAATGCGCAATTGATGCAGTCCAAGCTTGCCCAGATACTCACCCAAGCCGTTATGAATGGTAGTCGGGGCAAAAGCCGACGGGAAATGGAAATCTTCTCCGTAACTGCTTAGCGTGGTGAAATTGGCGAGTTTTGGAAAGCGGGTGCGAGCAAATCCTTCGAATTTAACATCGGTCAAGGCGCGCGTTATTTCTCGCGCACGGTCAGCGCGAAAATTCATGAAAACCACAACATCCCCGTCCTGCATGGCAACGGGTTCACCGATGATAGTCGCCTGCACAAACTCGTCGTTCTCGCCGCGCGCATAGGCTTGTTCCAGACCTGCCGCCGCACTGGAGGTCGAGAATGGCGCCTTGCTTTGCGTAAGCATGTCATAGGCGATCTGTACACGCTCCCAGCGATTATCTCTATCCATTGCGTAGAATCGACCGCAGATAGTGGCGATGCGTCCAACGCCGAGCGCATCGCACTTGTCCTGCAACAGCTTCAAAGATTGCGCGGCACTGCGTGGAGGTGTGTCACGGCCATCCAAAAAGGCATGAACGGCAATCTTTTTAAGTCCTGCGCGCGCTGCCAATTCCAGCATGGCGTGAATATGCAGCTCGTGGCTATGCACGCCGCCGGGAGACAGCAATCCCAGAATATGCAGCGTCGAGTTTTGCTTTTTGGCCACCGCGACAGCTTCGGATAAAACCGGGTTGCTATAGAAACTTCCGTCCTCAATGGCAACGTCCACTTTGGTCAGATCTTGATAAACGATGCGGCCCGCCCCAATGTTCAGGTGCCCCACTTCCGAATTTCCCATCTGGCCGCGTGGCAGGCCAACTTGCAGTTCAGACGCATGAATAAGCGTGTGGGGATAGGTGTTCCACAATTTGTCAAAATTGGGTTTGAGAGCTACTGCCACCGCATTGTAGTCGGCGTCTGCGCGATAGCCAAAGCCGTCAAGAATGAGAAGGAGAACGGGGGTGATTTTCATGGTTGCTCAACTTTCACGCTGCAATGGTGGACTCGTCAACGTATTAAAATATAAGTGGTTGCTAATTTAGACAATGCTGTGCAAACTACGTTCTGTGTATTTTAGCTGATTTCGGGGTGTAATATGGACCCTATGAACGAAGGAAAGGAAATAAAAATGACCGGGAAACTAATAGACAGAGACGAAGACATCATGCAGGCGTCACTGGCAATTAAAGCTATAGCCCATCCCCTGCGCTTAAAGGTTTTATGCGTTCTGGCCGGTAACGAACTGAGCGTGCAGGAAATCGTGGATTACGTCGGAACGTCACAAAGTAATATTTCGCAGCACTTGGCGATACTGCGTGACAAAGGCGTGTTGGCAACACGCAAGGATGCCAACCGGGTTTTTTACCGTATCGGTGATCCGCGCACGCTCAAGTTGGTAAGCATGATGCGCGATGTGTTTTGTACTTCAATGTAAAGCAGCGGCGTTGTTATTCCAGTGTCGTAATTACGCCACGCCGTGCAAAAATCCAGTAAAATTGCAAACTATCTGGCGCATAAAATTTAAGAATGCAAAATACATTGCGTAGCCCATTGAATAACATTCTTTCCAAACTCGGTGTCAAAGGCAGTTGTTAAAAAATTTTTCTCTTCGTTCAATTACCCTTGCCCACATTAGCCTGACATTCGTCGGGTTGATGTGGGTTTTGCCTTTCCTGTATTATCACCACGCTTATCCCATCACTACCTTTTATCAGGAGTGGGGCAGCGTGCTGCTTAGCTTGTGTGCCATGCCATTATTGGCGAGCAAGCGTTTTTGGCAGCAACCCGAACTCCCCCGTGTCATCTTATTGCCTATCGGCATGATGCTGCTACTGCTGGTGCAATACCTTCTCGGCAAAGTGCCCAGCTTCGAGCAGACGCTACTCTTGACCATGTATTTTTTGTGGGCGGCGTTGCTCGTTATGCTGGGGCACCGTTTGCGAGTTGAATTGGGGTTGCCCTTGGTCGCGACTGTGTTGGCGGCATTTCTGGTGGCGGGGACAGAGTTAAATACTCTGGCCGGAATTTTTCAGCATTACCGCTGGCGCACATTTCTTGATTCCGTAATTACGGTTAAAACCGCAACTGCGGTTTATGGCAACATTGCGCAGCCGAACCATTATGCCGATTACATCGCTCTTGGCCTAGCATCGATTGGTTTGCTGCATGTACGCTGGTCGTTGCGAAACTGGCAGACCGCGCTGTTGGTCGCACCTATGCTGTTTGTGATGGTGTTGAGCGGTTCCCGTAGTGCCTGGTTGTATTTGTTGTTTCTGGCTGGAATGTCTTATCTGTGGCAACGCCGCGACAAATCATACTTGCCGGTTTTGAAATACACTCTGCTGCTCATACTGGGCTTCGGTTTGATGCATCTTGTCGTGCAAATTCCATGGTTGGCCGGAGTGGGGGGCGATGTGACTACCCTGCGGCGCTTGTTTGGTGAAGCGGATAGCGGCGGTATTCGCGTCTATCTGTGGAAAGAGTCATGGCTTATTTTCACTCATTTCCCTTTGCTGGGATCCGGTTTCGGTCAATTCGCATTGCAGCACTTCCAGTTAGGTTCAGAACTGCGCGATTTGCGCATCGTAGGCCTTTACAACAACGCCCACAATCTGGTGATGCAACTGGCTGCAGAAACCGGCTTGGCGGGGTTGTCGATATTGTTTGCCACACTGGGCATTTGGTTGGCACAGGCATTGAGAGAACATCGCACCATCTACCAGTGGTGGGGATTGGCAATGCTCTCAGTGTTGGGCATACACAGCCTGCTCGAATATCCTTTATGGTACGGCTACTTTATTGCTGTAGCTGCAATTTCATTGGGTTTGTTGGAAACCCGAAAATATCAGCTCGAGTTGCGTTTCTTGGGAAGACTGAGTGTTGCCGCTATTCTGATTTTGGGCGTTGTTTCAACCGCGCAATTGTTTGCGGGATACAAAAAACTGGAGGCTTCATTGAAGATACAGCCTTTAAGCGGCGACGATGCTACCTATGTGCCGCGTTTGCGCGATGCTTTGCTTGCAGTGGATAACTACGCGTTATTGCGCCCCTACGCAGAGTTGTATATGAGTAGCCTGATAGAAACAAGTCCGGATCATTTGGCAGAGAAGTTGCATTTGAATGAACAGGCGATGCGTTTTGTACCGATCGGCTCTGTCGTTTATCGCGAGGCATGGTTATTAGCTTTGGACGGTCGACTTGATGAAGCCAAAATTCAATTGGAGCGCTCAATCTGGTCTTATCCCGGTGATTTTCCCGCAGGGCTGGCCGAGTTGAAACAGTTGGTAACGAAAGACCCTACGCATTTTTCCACTCTGTTAGAATTTGCCACCCAAAAATATGAGGAGTATCAGCGTGCAGTACTTGCAAAGTAATTACATAATGGTGATCGTGTTTGTCGGCAGCGGATTGATGCTGCTGTGGTCATATTTCGGCACCAAGATTCAAGGCATTAAAGAAGTGGGCACGGTTGAAGCATTGCAACTGATCAACCATAAGGACGCCATTATTGTGGACGTGCGTGAAGAAAAAGAATTTACCAACGGGCATTTGTTAAATGCCAAGTTGATACCGCTGGGAACTTTAAAGGGCAGGGTAGGAGAACTGGAGAAATATCGCGAGCACCCTATCCTGACGGTATGCCGTAGCGGGCAACGTTCCAGAATTGCGGCTGCCCAATTGAAAAATCGGGGATTTACCCAGGCATACAGTTTGGTGGGCGGGATAGTTGCATGGCAAAAAGCAGATTTGCCGGTGGAGAAATAGCATGCCCAAAGTTGTGATGTATTGCACAGCCGTATGCCCTTACTGTATCAATGCCGAACGCTTGCTGCATAGCAAAGGTATCACCGAGATCGAAAAGATTCGTATAGACTTGCAGCCGGAATTGCGCGATCCAATGATAGCAAAGACTGGGCGCCGTACTGTGCCGCAAATATATATCGATGAACGTCATATTGGCGGATTTGACGATCTCGCCGCACTTGATCGAAGCGGTGAATTAAATAAAATATTAACTGATTGATTTAAATTTAAGGAAAGCCATGAGCGAAACTACTGCAACACCCGAGCAAGCACAACAATCTCTGTTTAACATCGAAAAACTTTACGTTAAAGACTTGTCCCTGGAGATTCCCCATGCTCCCGGTATTTTTCTTGAACGCGAGACTCCGCAGATCGATTTGCAGTTGAATACCTCTGCCGCGCCGATCGAAGATGGTGTATTCGAAGTGACTGTAACAGTCACTGTCACCGCAAAGCTGCCTGAAAAAGACAAAGTTCTGTTTCTTGTTGAGGCTAAACAAGCCGGTATTTTCCAAGTGCGTAATATTCCCGAGGGTGAAACTGAGCCGATTCTGGCCGTTGTGTGCCCGAATATTTTGTACCCGTATTTGCGCGAGGTGGTTTCCGACGTGGTGGTACGCGCCGGCTTTGCCCCGATCATCCTCAATCCTATCAATTTTGAAGCGCTATACCAACAGCAAAAACAAAACGCTCAGGGAGTGACGCACTAACAAGTGTCAAAGCCTATGAAATGTGCTGCCAACAAATTTGCTCTATTCGCAAAGATTCTGCTTCTGTGCGGACTGCCGGGCACATTTTCTGCTGCACACGCTTTTGAGTTTGTTTCGGTTGCTGCTCCGGCAATTTTGTACGATGCACCGTCGTTAAAGGCAAAGAAGCTGTTTGTTGCCACGCGCTATCTGCCTTTGGAACAAATCGTCAGCCTGGATAACTGGGTCAAAGTGCGCGATAGCAACGGGAAATTGTTTTGGATTGAAAAGCGTGCATTGAGCGGCAAACGTTTCGTCACCGTGACTGTGCCGATGGCCGCAGTGCGCGAAAATCCGGATGCGAACTCTGTCGTGATATTTCAGGCAACACAGCAATTGGGGCTGGAATGGTTGGCGAATACAGGTACTGGCTGGCTCAAAATTCGTCATATTGACGGCACGACCGGCTATATTAAATTTGCCGAAGTGTGGGGCGGCTGATGAAAATATCGGTGTTGGGGGCGGGCGCATGGGGTACGGCACTGGCGATTAGTCTGGCCCCACGCCATCAAGTCACGCTGTGGGCGCGTGATGCAGTGCAGGCCAAAGCGATGGAATCGAGTCGCGGCAACTTGCGTTATCTTCCTGAAATTCCGTTTCCGCAGTTGCTGCAAATAACCTCGGACATGGATTCCGCATTGGCTGGCGCAGAATTACTGATCGTCGCTGTTCCTGTTTCTTCTTCGCGGGGAATATTGCAACGTATCGGCTTGTTGCCTGCGCCCGCATCTGTCGTTTGGTTATGCAAAGGATTTGAAGCGCAATCTTCGCAAATGCCGCATCAGATTGTAGCCGAGACTTTACCGGCCAATTTTCCCCGTGCTGTTTTGTCAGGCCCCAGCTTCGCTCAGGAAGTTGCGCGCGGTTTGCCGACCGCGATGACGCTGGCTTCAAGTGACATCGGTTTCGCCCAGCGCACCGCACAAGCCTTGCATCATTCGCGTTTGCGCATTTATTCCAGCGATGACGTGGTGGGTGTTGAAGTGGGCGGTGCGATCAAAAACGTATTGGCGATTGCCGCAGGTATCAGCGACGGTTTGCAGATGGGCTTCAATGCCCGCGCAGCGCTGTTAACACGAGGTCTGGCTGAAATGACGCGATTGGGTTTGCAACTCGGTGGCAAAGCCGAGACCTTGAGCGGGCTTTCCGGTTTGGGGGATTTGATTTTAACCTGTACCGGCGATCTTTCACGCAACCGCAAAGTAGGCATGATGCTGTCGCAGAAGCGCGAGTTGGTGGATATTTTGAATGAGCTTGGTCATGTTGCCGAAGGTGTTTACACAGCGCGCGAAGTGTACCAAGTCGCCCGGCGATCCAAAGTGGATATGCCGATTAGCGAAGCAGTCTATCGGGTTTTGTACGAACAACTGCCTGCGGATAAAGCGGTTGAGAGCTTGCTGAGTCGGCAACCGAGTAATGAGTTTTCATCGGGGACTTGAGTTCCTTCCCTCTTTAAGGGGGAAGGCTACACCCGCAAGGAGTAGGCCGTGGTTGTAAAAGGGGCCTTCGCCCCAACAACACACGCTCGGATGGGGGTAAGACTTGCGAAATGAACACGTGTCTACCCCCGCCCTAGCCCTCCCCCTGCAAAGGGGAGGGGATATTAAACCCGCACTGCCGCCAAGCTTCATACACGGCTATCGCAACGGTATTTGAAAGGTTTAAGCTGCGATTTTCGGGCAACATGGGCAGGCGCAATTTTTGTTCGGGCGGGAGCGAGTTTAAAATATCGGCAGGCAGGCCGCGACTCTCCGGACCAAACAAAAAAGCATCTCCTGCTTGGAAAGCTGTCTCGTGATAAGGGTGCGAGCCTTTGGTGGTAAATGCAAAAAGACGTGAGTCGGGCAGGCTGCGCAGGCAAGTTTCGAGGTCATCGTGAACCTGCATATTGGCGTACTCGTGATAATCCAGACCGGCGCGGCGTAAATGTTTATCGTCGAGCGTAAAACCAAGCGGGCGAATCAGATGCAGTTGTGCGCCGCTGTTGGCGCATAACCGGATGACATTGCCGGTATTGGGCGGGATTTCGGGTTGAAAAAGAATGACGTTGAACATGGGCAGTTTCGTTATTGGTGCAGCGATAATGAGATTACATCTTGTCAGCATTATGAAAAAAGGCTAAGTTGCAGCCTCAATTAGCGCCGCTGGCGCGTATTTTAAAGGCGATATATCCATGGCACGTCCCGAAAAAGTCCGCTTAGGCGATTTACTGGTTCACCAGAATCTAATTTCTTCGGAGCAATTGCAATTTGCGCTCAGTCAGCAAAAGACCACCGGGCGTAAGCTGGGGCGGGTGCTGGTCGATAACGCTTTCGTTACCGAAGACCAAATATCTGAAGCGCTCGCCAAGCAGCTCAACATCCCTTACATCAATCTCAAATATTATAACGTTAATCTGGAAATCGTCCGCCGCTTGCCGGAAAATCAGGCGCGCCGTTTTCGTGCTATTGCCCTGGAAGACCGCAACGGCTCAATGCTGATCGGCATGACCGACCCGACGGACCTGTTTGCTTTCGACGAAATCTCGCGCCTGCTTAAACGCGATATCGATTTGGCCGTGGTTACCGAAGGCCAATTGCTGGAAACGGTTGACCGCGTTTATCGCCGTACCGAAGAGATTACCGGCCTTGCGCGCGAACTGTCTGAAGACCTTGGCGATACTTACATCGACTTTGGCGCGTTGAGTGATTCGGCGGGATTGGAAGAAGCGCCGGTCGTCAAGTTGCTGCAAACCATATTCGACGATGCTTCGCAAGTGCGGGCATCGGATATTCACATCGAGCCGCAGGAAACGCGCGTGCAAGTTCGCTTCCGTATCGACGGGGCTTTGCATTTACAAACCGAAGCAGACAGCAAAATTGCACCGTCACTCGTATTGCGTTTGAAGTTGATGGCCGGTTTGGATATATCTGAAAAACGCCTGCCACAAGACGGACGCTTCAGTGTGCGCGTGCGCGAGCAAGCGATTGATGTGCGTATCTCCACACTGCCCATGCAATACGGCGAATCGGTGGTTATGCGTCTGCTGAATCAGAGCAGTGGCATCCTGGGGTTGGAAAAGCTGGGTATGCAACCGGAAATGCTCAGCCGTTTTCGTGAAATCATCAGTCGCAGCAGTGGCATGGTGTTGGTGACAGGCCCGACGGGTAGCGGTAAAACGACCACGCTATATGCGGGCTTGGCCGAGATCAATACCATCGACCAAAAAATTATCACCGTGGAAGACCCGGTGGAATATCGTCTGCCCGGCATTATTCAAGTGCAGGTAAATGAAAAGATCGACTTTTCCTTCTCGCGCGTTTTGCGCGCAGCAATGCGCCAAGACCCGGATGTGATACTGGTGGGCGAAATGCGTGACGCAGAAACCGCGCAAATCGGTTTGCGTGCCGCGATGACGGGTCACTTGGTCTTCTCTACATTGCACACTCGCGATACGGCAGGCACTTTATTCCGTTTGGTGGATATGGGCGTGCCACGATTCATGGTGGCCTCTTCGGTACAAGCCGTGTTAGCGCAACGTCTGGTGCGCCGTGTGTGCGAAAGCTGTGTTGAACCACATACTCCGACAGTACAAGAAGCGGAATGGTTGGAAAACGAAGGGCTAAATAGCGGCAACTGGGGAAAGTTACTGCATGGACGCGGTTGTTCGCACTGCAATGGTAGCGGTTTCCACGGCCGTATGGCGGTTTATGAAATGTTGGAAATGACACAGGCAATCGCCGATGCGGCCTCACACGAAAAGGCTACCCACTTTACCGAGGTCGCACGCGCGCACCTTAAGGGCAAGACACTGCTTGACGATGCGCTCCGGCAAATGAAACTGGGCGCGACAACCGTGTCAGAAGTCATGCGGATCACCAATCAGGTTGAAGATTAATGCCGGTATTCGCGTACAAAGGCCGCAGTGCAAACGGCGACTTAGTGCAGGGCACGCTTGAAGGAGCCGACTCCGGCGCGGTTGCCGACATCCTGTTTGGTACCGGCATCACTGCAACGGATATTAAGCTATCTGAAAAAATGCGCGCCGAAAAAAAATCTGTCGGCGAACAACAGAGCTTGTGGAAAAAGCTGAACTCAAAACCGATTACTCCGCTGGATCTGATGTTATTTAGTCGCCAGATGTACACCCTGTTGAAAGCGGGTGTGCCCATCATGCGCGCGCTGGCCGGTTTGCAAGAAAGCACCCAGACACCGGCCTTTGCCGCCATGCTGCAAGATTTGCGCGAAAGCCTTGATAGCGGGCGCGAACTCAGTGTTGCCATGCGGCGACATCCCACAGTCTTTAGTCCCTTTTACATCAGCATGGTGCAAGTCGGCGAAATGACCGGTATGCTGGATGAGACCTTCATTCGTCTTTTTAATCATCTGGAATTTGAGAAAAGAATGAAGGAGAGCATCAAGAGTGCGGTGCGATATCCTATTTTTGTTGTTGTCGCGATGGCGATTGCGATAGTGATCGTCAATATCTTTGTGATCCCCGCATTCGTTAAAGTGTTTGAAGGCTTTCATACCGAGCTGCCGTTGATGACCCGTTTGTTGATCGGTACATCCAATTTTTTTGTCCAATACTGGCCATTTCTGATCGCAATATTAGTAGGGGCTGTTGTCGCGTTTCGTGCCTACATTAATACCATCGACGGAAGATATAACTGGGATAAATATAAATTCCAAATACCGATTGCCGGCAAGATCATTTTAAAGTCCACGCTCGCCCGCTTCGCGCGCAGTTTTGCGCTGGGCATGAAAAGCGGCGTTCCTATCATGCAAGGCTTGAGTTCCGTGGCAATGGTAGTAGACAACGAATACATGCGCGCCAAAGTTGAGAAAATGCGCGACGGTGTGGAGCGCGGCGAAAGCATCTTGCGCACCGCAGTCGCCGCTGGCGTGTTTAATGCGGTCGTATTGCAGATGATTGCCGTGGGCGAAGAAACGGGTGATCTGGATGGGCTAATGTTTGAAGTTGCCGACATGTACGAACAAGAGGTCGAGTATGAAATAAAGACTCTCGCTGCCCAAATCGAACCCATCATGATTGTTGCGCTCGGCATATTGGTGCTTATTCTCGCGCTCGGTATCTTCTTGCCGATGTGGGACTTGGGTAAAGCGGCTCTGCATAAATGAGCAAGCAATGCCCAATTTCAAGGAACAGGGAGCAGGGTTCAATGTCTTGCGACTTTTCTCTTGCTTCACCTGCTCAGAAGGGTTTTACGCTTATTGAACTCATCGTTGTCATATTCGTCCTGAGTATATTGATAGCGACCTTTCTGAATCGGGTTGAGTACTACCAGGAGTTGGCAGAAAAAACCGCGATGGAAGAAAACGTGGGAGCTATCCAAAATGCACTAAACTTGCAACACGGCAAGCATTATGTGCGCGGGAATGTAGATGACCTCAACCAGGTTTCTACTGAAAACCCGATGAAATGGATGCAAAAGCTCCCCGCTAATTATGCCGGAGAATACTTTGATCCCACACCGACTTCTGTTGCGCCAGGCAATTGGGTATTTGATCTTAAAGCACGCGAGTTAATTTATCTGCCTGATCGAACGGATCATTTTGTTCCCGGGAAAGACGGAAAGAAATGGATACGTTTTCACATAAATATTCAAAATGAGCAAATAAAGCGTAACGGCGTAACAGGGCAAGATACAGAGCTTGTTGGGACGGTGTTTGAACCTGTTGAGCCGGTTAATTGGTTTTAAATAACTTAACTGTAATGTTTGTTTTGCCAAGAGATGATGTACTGCTTCAAAGATATGCGTCTTTTATTTGAATGAAATCATTTTTTTTAATTTGCCAATCAGCGTAAAATACTTGCATGAGAGTCATTTTTCTATTACCTTTAGCAGAGAGTAGAAAAAGATGGTGTTACGGCATAGCGTGTGAATGGGCAATTGCTTAAAATTTTAACGGGGCTGAGGCTTCATTACTAGGAGAGTAACAATGGAACAACAAAAAGGTTTTACCCTGATCGAATTGATCGTGGTAATCGTGATTCTGGGGATTTTGGCTGCGACAGCGTTGCCGAAGTTTGTTGATTTATCGGGTGATGCAAGGACTGCGGCGGTACAAGGAGTGGCTGGGGCGCTGTCATCTGCTTCTTCAATTAACTATTCGGCTTATCTAATCGGTGGCACTACTCATTCAGGTGGGGTGATTAGATTAAGTGCTGCTGGTGCTGGTGCTGCTTTGATTGCAACTAATGCTGTGACTGGATGGGATTCTACCAAATATTCGATTGTGACAGATGCCACTTGTGGTACTACTGTCGGTTCCACCGCAGGTGCAAATATAAGTTATATAGGCGGTACGGCTGCAAACTCAGCAGTTGCCGCGATTGTTTGCACTGGTTGATTTAACCGTTTTTTCTATGGCGCCGCCTGTTCTCAGCGGCGCTTTTTTATTTCGGAGGTCGGCGTTGAGCAAAGTAACTGAAGCCGCTGTTGCGCTGGAAGAAGCCTTTTTGCGTTCGGCTCCATCTAACCGAAAAAAACGATCGAGTGAAGAAGAATGGACGCGTTCGCTTCATAAATTTTTTGTTGAGGCTGCTGATATCCGTAGGCGATTTTCCTTGGGATTGATCGGGCGCGCCAGAACCGCCTACTTGTTGCAGCAAAAGTTGATAGTGGCCGGGTTCCCTGCGGATGTTGTGCGCAAGTTGGTTTTTTCTCTGATATTGAATTCTTTTACCGCTAACAAATGAGTTTCATCAATAAGTTAGTTTCAGGCCGCATAGTGGGGGCTGCAAATCATCGCGTAGTGAGGAAGGTATGACTGCTTTAGCGTCAGATTATTTGCCGACCTTTTTCTAACGAATATTATGTTAATCGGGCGAGTAATGCGATGGACGTCGCGTTGGTTAGAGCGACGTGGCCTTGGTAGCGTGGCGGATACGCTTGATGCCCGGGTTGCGCAATCGGGTGATATCGAAGCTATACATGCCATCGCACGCCGGGCACTGGAGCGAGGCAAGACAAATATCGCAATTGCCCAGCTCGAAAAGGTGCTGCTAATCAGCCCAAATGACGCGAGCCTTTGGTGTACCCTCGGCGCAGCTCATCGTCGCAGTGACGGATTAGAGGCTGCACGCCATGCCTATGAGCGTGCGTTAGCCTTGAAGCCGGACTATCCCCAGGTATTAAGTAATTTGGGCGAGTGGTGCATTGCCAAGGGGCTGGCTGAAGAAGCGCTCGTGTGGTTCGACAAAGCACTGACTTGTTCCCCCGGTTTTTTTGAAGCAAGGCTTAACAAAATCGCCGCGTTTCTAGAATTGGCGCGCTATGAAGATGCACTTGTTGCGGCAGAGCAGTTGGTTCTTGATGTGCCAAATCGACCTGAACCTTATCTCAACCTCGGCAATGTTCTGATTCACACAGGTAAGAAAAAACAGGGCATCAATCAATATAAGAAAGCGCTGGAGTTGCGTCCTGGTTACCCCGAGGCACATTACAATCTTGCATCATTACTTGGCTCGCAAGACGATTTTGGCAAATCTATCGATTATCTTGAGCGGCAAATCAAGGAACGCGGTGAAACTGTATTGCATCTGGGGTTGCTCGCTTCAGCGCATCAGGCGGCGGGGCATTTGTCCGAGGCAGAAGAAATCTGTCAGCGAATTTTTGACAAGCAACCGGATAACTTTACGGCTTGCATGACGTTAGCGGCCTGCCTAAGCAACAGCGGTGATTCAGTTGCTGCACTGCAACTTTACGAACGCATTCTCAAGAACAACGGTAGTCTTGCCGCTGTGGGATCGAATATCCTGTTTGAGTGTAACTATCTACCAATGTTAGGTCGTGAAGAAATATTTCGTAGGCATCGCGAATGGGGCGAACTTATTGAAATCGCACAGCCAAGTTCTGTTGATTTTGAAAGCTATGATCGCAGTCCTAATCGTAAACTCCGTATCGGCTACGTGTCAGGAGATTTCGTGACCCACCCTGTTGGTTTTTTGTTGCGTGACATCCTGCGCTATCACGACAAAAACAAATTTGAGGTTTATTGCTACTCAATGGTCATTCGAGCGGAGGATGTTTTGCCGGAATTGCGCGAGGCGGCAGACAAATGGGAAGATATATTTTTTCTGAGCGATGAGGAAGTTGTCAGTATTATCCGTAAAGATCAGGTCGATATTCTAGTTGACCTTTCAGGCCACACAGCTTTTCACCGCTTGCTTACTTTTGCACGTCGGCCTGCGCCGATTCAAGCCGAATGGATCGGATATTTCCATTCAACAGGAATGACGTCTATTGATTACTATATTACCGATCCAAACACTTCGCCGCCAAAAAGTGGACAGCTTTTCTCCGAAACCCCAGTTTATTTGCCGCATACGAGATTTTGCTACGGTCCACCACCATATACGCCTGAGGTTGGTGCACCTCCGGTTACGAGTCATGGTTCAATAATTTTCGGCTCGTTTAATCGCCTAGCAAAAATGACCGATGAGGTCGTTTCAGCTTGGGCAAGCATTCTTCACAAGGTCGCAGATAGTCGCCTGGTTATTAAGTCTGGTCCATTAGCTGATACAACGGTGAAGGAACGCCTGATGACACGATTCACTAAATTGGGTATTTCTCATGATCGTCTGGAATTGAGAGAAAATTCACCGCATGTCGAGATGCTTGCTCAATACGGTGAAATCGACATCGCACTAGACACCTTCCCGTTCAATGGTGGCATGACAACCCTCGAAGCCCTCTGGATGGGCGTCCCCGTAGTCACAATTGCAGGCAACACCGTAGTTTCCAGACAGACCGTTTCTGCCCTTGCCAATATCGGGCTGGCCGATGAACTCGCTTTTCCTAACATTGAAGCCTATATTCAGGGAGCCGTAGCTTTGGCAAATGATCGCCAGCGATTAAGCAAACTGCGTCAGGAAATTCGTCCGCGTATGGCAGCAAGTCCGTTGCGTCAACCGGAGCCGTTTGTGCGTGACTTGGAAGCGCTATATCGGCGCATGTGGGAAGCTTGGTGCAGGGGAGAGAAGTTACCGAGTGATATCGTTGCGGTTTCAACAGAGGTCTCCTCTTAGCTCAAACTTAGGCATACATTGAGATGTGCCTCTTCCCTTGTTTTTCATCCATTGTTTGCACTTTTTGATACACTGCACGCTTGTCACAATACCGTACCTAAAAGCGATACGTCATGCGTTTACGTTCCGCCCAAGTCGAGGTGATCAAACAAGAGACGATATGAACACACGTAATTCTCTAAAATCAATTTCGACAATTCAGCGTGGCTTTACTATAGTCGAGTTAGTCACGGTTATTATCATCATTGGCATTATCGGGGCGGTGGTCATACCGAAGTTTTTTGATAATGCCACTTATCAAAATCGCGCGGCGGCGGATCAGGTGAGGGCGGCATTGAAATTTGGGCAGAAGATGGCAATTTCGTCGCACCATCAGGTGGGCGTAGCAATCAGTTCTGCTGCACAAACGAATTGTACGAATACTGTTACTTTCAGTGGCACCACTGTCATCACAGGCTCAGTGAATTGTGCTGTTGCAGTGACTCTCACTAATAACGCCAGCCCGTATTACTTCGATTCACTGGGTGAGCCGGTTCCGTCGACGGGCACGCCACCTCTACCCGCCCAAGGCTCGATTACTGTCGGCAGCTTAACTGATGGCGGTGCAACGATTTACATCGAGCAGGAAACGGGCTATGTGCATTAAATCACCTTCGTTAAAATGATATGAGTATATTTGATTTGCTAAATCTGTTGGCGGAGGCGAAAGTAGAGTTCGTGCTGGTGGGCGGGCTTGCTGTGGCGCTACAGGGTTATCAGCGGGCCACTTTGGATGTGGATGTTGTGCTGGCGATGGATACGAAAAATGTACAGAACTTTATTTCAGTTGCCAAGGCTTCAGGGTTGCGTCCGACAATGCCGGTGTCGCTTGATTCTCTGGCGCAGCCGGAATTGATCGAGCAGTGGTATAGGGAAAAGGGAATGCTGGCCTTTAGCGTTCGTGCGCCTGATACGGTGGCGGCCGTGCTGGATATTTTGGTTAGGCCGGTCGTCCCCTTTGCTGATTTGCATCGCGACGCAACGCAAATTGCAGTCGGCGCAATTTGCATACCGGTTGCCTCCATAGAGCATTTGATTGCGATGAAAACGGATACGGGGCGCAGTAAAGACTTGATCGACATCGCAGAGCTGCGCAAAATTCAGGCACAAAAATGAACACAGCCGAACAAAACTTCCGCTTGGTGCAAGAGATCGATGCCAGCCGCAGATTTCTTCTCATGGCTTATCAGCAAAATCCGAAGTTGCTGGAACGTGCCGATGCACGAACCAAGCAGATGTTTGAGGTAGATGTGTCGCGCGCAACCGATGAAGTGAGTTCTGTAGAAATGTCAAAGCAACGCGGCGTCAGCATGATCGAACTCATCATGTTCATCGTGATCGTCAGCGCCGCGATGGTGGGGATTTTATCGGTGATGAATGTAACCACGGCGCATAGTGCCGATCCGCTCCTCCACAAACAGGCCATCGCCATTGCGGAATCTCTTTTGGAAGAAATCGAGTTGCAGGACTTTATTGATCAGAATACCTTGCAAACAACTTGTTCTACGGTGCTAACGAAGGATCGCTCTGCGGGCTATCACACCGTATCCTGTTATGACAAATTTTCTACAACCACTGGTTTCACCAATAACTTATTGGGCTTGTCAGGAACGTATACTGCCAATGTTTCAATCGATAGTACTGCTTCTCCGCTTGGAACGATAGCAGCAGGCTATACGGGCGCGGTGCGTATCACCGTAACCGTGACCGACCCGCAAGGAAATCAAATTGCAATAGACGGCTACAGGACAAAATACTGATGCTTATTCTGCGCAACTCACAGTCCGGCTTTACGCTTGTGGAAATGATCATGGTGATTGTGATTACCGGCATCATTGGCGGAATGGTGGCGATATTTATTCAAGCGCCCGTGCAAGGCTATATCAATAGTGAGAACCGGGCCGAACTTACAGATATAGCCGATACTGCTATGAGGCGAATGGCGCGTGATGTGCGAACGGCGGTGCCGAACAGTGTGCGTGCCGCATGTGGTACGACTCCGTGTGTGGAATTTCTACCGACCAAGGATGGCGGGCGCTATCGTGCCAGTGCTAAATCAAGCGGGGCATCCGCTGGTTGTGGTAGTTACGCACTTGATATTTTAGACTTTACTGCACCGGATACCTGTTTCGAGATATTGGGTACGCCGATTACCTTTGCCAAAAATGACCAGATCGTTGTGGGCAGTACGCAGTCTAATGGCAATCCGCCTTATCAAGACCCTACGTCCGCCGCATGCGGTATTCCCGCTTCTACGACTTGTATTCGGCGCTCGATCAATATTGCTACAGGTGTCGGGACAATGAACGTGGTGAAGGTGACATCCGGCTTCACATTGCCTGCTTTCTCAGAGCTTGATACTCCACTGTATGATTCGCAACGTTTCGATGTGGTGGATGGCACACAGCAGGCAGTGACATATGCTTGCGTAGGTGGAAGTGTCGATGCTAACGGTAATGGCCTGGGGCAGCTCATGCGCTACTGGAGCTATGGCTATCAAGCATCTCAACAAACACCGGCAGCCATTTCGGCGATGTCTACTCATTCGCAAGCTATCCTCGCCGATAAAGTTGATTGCAATAACAGCAGCATTGTTTACAACACCGCCAACCAGCGCTATGGATTGTTGACAGTGCTACTGACACTGACTAGCAATGGTGAGAGCGTGTCCCTGTATAACGAAATTCATGTAAATAACTCGCCATGAGAAAACTTCAGCACGGTTTTAGTATTGTTACAGCCATCTTTTTGTTGGTGGTGCTGGCACTCTTGGGGGCTGCGATGGTGATGTTTTCAACCTCACAAAGTCAAAGTTCGGCGATGGATATAATGGGTTCGCGGGCCTATCAGGCGGCACGAGCGGGGATTGAGTGGGCTGCCTATCAAATAATTAATAACCAAAACCCTGCAAACGCCGCAACTTGCGCTCAAACTTTTCCCCAGGGGACATTGGGAGGAACCCTTGCACCGTTCACTGTCACGGTGACATGTCCCACTCCCGTCCCGGGTGATTCAATTAATTTCGTTTACTCTGTTACCTCTGTGGCTTGCAATGCCCCTAGCGCAGCAGGGGCATGCCCCGGGACTCCCTCTAATTCCAGTTACGTCGAACGTTCGATCACTGCGAAGTTTGGTAAGTGAGTGTTGCATTAATTATGCTTCAAGCTTCAAATACAATTAAAATATGACTGAAAGACAAAGTCTGAGCAAACAAGCACGTAGGCTTTCATTAAGCAAACTGGAGAAAGTGTGATTTCTGTAAATAACACGTTAATTAAATTTTTGCGGCTTTGTTCCGCTGGAGTTTTATTACTGTGTTTATTTCCAACCTTGGCGCAGGCCGCTGGCTCGCCAATCGTTACGACTAATGCAGTATCAGCCTTAACTACTTCAGGAGCAACGCTGCATGGTACGGTAATTAGTAACGGGCATACCACCACGGTTAGCTTCAATTACGGCACCACCACAGGCTACGGCTCAAACGTGACGGCCTCTCAAAGCCCTCTCGCTAGCCCGGCAAGCGACACTGCTGTATTGGCAGTGGATGCCACTACTGTTTGGGTTTATGCATTAACGGCCACTGCAGTGGGCCGGATAAGTTGAGCGGCAATTGAGCGTCATAATTGCGCAATAGTTGGTGAAAGTTTCAATTCACTAAACGGACAGTCTATAGAACGTGGTGATGGGTAGATTTTATTGAATTTAACTGAATATGCTGGTTGTGATGCTTTGGTTTGCCTAGTTCGCCCAAGTATACAGAATGAAATACAAAATGTTGTGAGGTGGAAGTTTGAAGAAATCTAAACAAGGTTTGATTGTATTTGCCTCGCTTGGTCTTCTACTGCTGATGTTTAGCGGTATGGCTCAGGCCGTCAGCTATACGTTTTCAGGCAGTTCCGAACCCACATGCTCGGGTGGTAGTTGGAGTCAGTCAGGAAGCACTTGGACTTGCAGCGGAAGCTTTACCCTTAACTCCGGGGACTCCATTAGCCCTGCGTCCAGTATCAACATCTTCGCATCTAACGGGATGACGTTTAATGGCTCCAATACGGTCGGCAGTAGCAGCAATACAGTCAACCTGCAGACTGATTGGGGCACCATTGCCATCAGCAGCGGCACTATTTATGGCAGTGTCAGCGGCAACAGTGGAAACATCACTCTGAGCGCCACCACGGTGAACGGCGCTGTCAACACGTCCGGTTCGGTCAATGTCAGTGGCGGCAATATTACGGGCAACGTGAGCGGAAATGGTGTGACCTCGACCAGTGGCACGGTCTTTGGTGGCACGGTGGCAGGCAATACTGGCGCAGTCAGTTTTTCAGGTGGTTCGGTAGCGGGCAACGTCAGCGGAAATGGTGTTACTTCGATAAACGGCACGGTATTTGGGGGCACTATTTCGTCTCCAAGCAATCCAATCAGCCTTTCAGGTGGCTCGGTAGCGGGCAACGTCAGTGGGAATGGTGTAACGACCAACGGCACAACTTTGAGTAACGGCGTGACGAGCAACAGTAGCTCGCTTTCAATTACAGGCGGAACGATTACCGGGACGATTGCGGGTAACGGGATTACGATTAAAAATGCAACCATGACGAGTGGCAGCATCACCTCGCCCAACAGTGCGATCAATATTTCCAACAGCAAGCTTGGATCGGCATCTTCCAGCGTTACCATTAGTAGCTCCAATGTCGTCAATCTTACCAGCAACACCACTGTTTATGGCTCCGTTACCGCCGGTAACTGGCCAGCGGCGTTAACCATCGACGGTACTAGTCAAGTTCATGGCGTTTGCAACCCAAGCAATAGCCGCTGTGTTAATAACAGTTTACCAATAGTCACCACTAATGCCGCAACCGGATTATCATCATCAGGGGCAACACTGAACGGGACAGTCAGTAGTAACGGACTCGCTTCCACCGTTAGTTTCAATTACGGCACCACCACAAGCTACGGCTCAAGCGTGACAGCCTCTCAAAGCCCTCTCGCCGGCTCGGCAAGCGGTACGGCTGTTTCCGCTGCGCTTACGGGTCTTTCATGCGGCACTACTTACCACTATCAAGTCACGGCCACTAACACTGCGGGTACAACAAACGGTAGTGATGCAACCTTTACAACAAAGATGTGTTGCAATCAGCCGGCCAATACTCCGCCGGGGGTAACTTTAACCTGTCAGTGCGATACCTTTGCGCGTTCTACATTGAGTCCCTCTCCTATATTTGGTGGAACGAATTGGAACGTGTCTACCAGTGACGGCACTGGAATTTCGCCCTACATCAATCAAACAACCGGCTATCTACGGCTGACCGAAAATACGGGCAGTAATGCCAAAGAAGCTACAGTGCCGGGGATTTTTCCAGCGAACGGAAACTATATTTCAGTTGAGTTTCAGCACTATGCCTATAACGGAAGCGGTGCCGATGGTATCGCGGTAACTTTGTCTGATTATTCGGTGCCGGCCGTGCCGGGTGCATACGGTGGTTCTTTGGGCTATGCACAGCGCTCGGGTATTGTGGGTTTTGCAGGGGGGTGGATCGGGGTTGCGCTGGATGAATATGGTAACTACCAAAATCCGACGGAAGGTCGGATTGGTGGTAGTGGATTTATACCTGAGTCAGTAGGGGTGCGCGGTTCCGGCTCGGGCATGAACGGGTATAACTATTTGGCGGGCACTGCGGGACTAAATCCTTTGATCGATAATAGCTCCTCAACGACTCCATCCCTTGGTTTCTTCTATCAAGTGATTGTCGACGCACGTACCAATCCGGTAAACACTTCAGTTACAGTCAATCGCGATACAACAGGAACAGGAAATAGCTACAACTCGTTGATCACTATTCCGGATGTTTACGCAGCAGCCACGGCTCAGGGATTCACCCAAGCTACCGTTCCAAACAACTGGCAGATTTCTTTTACCGGATCAACCGGCGGATCAACTAATATTCACGAAATCGGCGCTCTCCGGGTCTGCTGCGTAAACA
>Ga0224559_1000538_pt1 | contig 24708 bp, 21 predicted proteins | sample 714S33034metaG_FD_180676 | JGI IMG/M metagenome (GOLD analysis project Ga0224559, IMG submission 180676) | Peat soil microbial communities from Stordalen Mire, Sweden - 717 S3 30-34 | ecosystem: Environmental > Terrestrial > Soil > Wetlands > Peat | place: Sweden: Norrbotten County, Stordalen... | reverse complement strand
AAATCCCAACAACTCTTCGAGCGCGCCTGCGGGCTGTTTCCGGGTGGCGTGAATTCGCCGGTGCGCGCCTTCAAGAGCGTGGGTGGAACGCCGGTCTTCCTGGCGCGTGGCGAAGGCGCTTTCGTCTGGGACGCGGACGGCAACCGCTACACCGACTTCCTTGGCTCGTGGGGACCGCTCATCCTGGGGCATGCCAACCCGGCCGTGGTCAGCGCTATCGCCAAGGCGGCGGCGGATGGCACGACCTTCGGCGCCTCGACCGCGAAGGAAGTCGAGCTGGGCGAAGCCATTCGCGCCGCCTTCCCCTCGCTGGAGAAGATGCGCTTCGTCTCGTCGGGGACCGAGGCGACCATGTCCGCGCTACGCGTGGCGCGCGGATTCACTGGCCGTAGCAAGCTCATCAAGATCGACGGCGGCTACCACGGCCACGCCGACATGCTCCTGGCCGCCGCGGGATCCGGGGCGGCAACCCTGGGAATCCCCGGCTCCGCCGGAGTGACAGCCGCCGCGGTCGCTGACACCATTATCGTCCCATTTAATAACGAGGCCGCCATGGCCGCAGCCTTTGCCGCCAACCAGGGCCAGGTCGCCGCGCTCATCATCGAGCCGATTCCCGGCAACATGGGCCTGGTGCCGCCCAAACCGGGCTACCTGGCGGCACTGCGCCGGCTGTGTGACCAGGAAGGCACCGTTCTCATTTTCGACGAGGTTATTTCCGGATTCCGCGCTGGTCCTGGCGGCGCCCAAGGGTTGTTTGGCATCAAGCCGGATATGACGTGCCTAGGCAAGATCGTCGGTGGTGGACTTCCTATGGGCGTGTATGGCGGCCGCGCTCATCTAATGAAGGTGGTGGCCCCGGACGGCCCGGTGTATCAGGCGGGAACGCTGTCCGGCAATCCCCTGGCGATGGCCGCCGGACTGGCCATGCTGGCGCAAATCAATGCGAACAGCTACAAGCGCTTGGAAGAGCTGGGCGCCCGGCTTGAGGCAGGGGTTCGCAGGGCCATCCAGAGCACCGAGACAGCGGCCTGTATTCAGCGCGTTGGCTCGGCATTCACGCTTTTCTTCTGCGCTGGGCCAGTCGTGGACTTCGCCACTGCGAAAGTTGCAAAGTCCAATGTTTACGGCGAGTTCTTCCATGGAATGCTCGACCGAGGGCACTTCCTGCCGCCCGCGCAACTGGAGGCAGCCTTCATTTCGCTAGCGCACACGGATGCCGAGATTGATTCATTTATAAATGCTGTCCACGAAACCCTAGCGGCGCTGCCCGATCTGCGGTAAGAGAGCGCCCTCGCGGAAAAGACGGAGACTGACCATGTCGCAGAAATCCCCCCTCGCACTCGTGAATGAAAACTTCGGCGCCAAGGACAAGCTCGTGGACAAGCTGGTCGGGCTACTCGACCGCGGCGATGAATCGAAGGACGATCTGCGCAAGCGGCTCTCCAGCGCCGCCAACACCAGGCTCCTGAACCTGCATCGGGTCGCCACCGAGGTGAAGGAGAAGTTCGGTTCGCGTGACGACCTGGTCGCCCACGTCGCCAAGGCGCTCGGCCGCACCAAGGACAAGCCTTTCGTCGAGCGGTTGGCCGCCTACTCGGATGCCCGCTTGGTCGATTTGGCCAAGGCGACCGAGCGTAAGAGCAAGAAGTCGGCGAAGTCCAAGTAGGAGAGGGAATCTCGCAATAAGCGGTTCCTTCCTGCACAATCAGTCGGTGCACCCTGCTCCCACGTCGTCCGCGCCGCCCGCGACCTGGACGATCTTAGAGGTTCTGCGCTGGACCACCGGCCGCTTCGAACGGAACGGCATCCCGAGCGCGCGTCTCGACGCTGAACTTCTGGCCGCCCAGGCTTTCGGACGGTCGCGCGTCGAGCTGTATACGCACTTCGATCAGCCGCTCGGCGAGGATGAATTGGGTCAGCTTCGCGAACTGGTGCGGCGGCGCCTGGCTGGCGAGCCGGTGGCGTACCTTCTTGGCCGCAAGGAATTCTGGAGCCTGGCATTGAACGTCGACGCACGGGTGCTCATCCCGCGGCCCGAAACGGAAACCCTGGTCGAGCGAGCCCTGCTCGCATTGCCGGCGCAAGAATCGAAGCGCGTGGCCGACATCGGGACAGGATCGGGCGCAGTAGCCTTGGCCCTCAAGAAGGAAAGACCCGGCGCCGAGGTCGTTGCCGTGGATATCTCGGCCGATGCGCTGGCCGTGGCCCGCGAGAACGCGAGTCGGCTGGGATTAGACGTGATCTTCTTGCAGGGCGACCTTGTGCAGCCTCTCGTGGGACTGGATCCATTCGACCTCATTGTGAGCAATCCGCCCTACATTCGCCGCGAGGATATCGACGGGCTCGCGGCCGAGGTGCGCTGCGAGCCGCGCTTGGCGCTCGACGGTGGAGAAGACGGATTGGCGCTGGTGCGTGGGTTGGCCACGGCGGCCTTGCCCGTGCTCGCGCCGGGCGGAACCCTGGCCATGGAGATTGGTGCTGGCCAGGCGGCTGCGGTCATGGAGTTCATGCGAAGCGCCGGTTACGCCGAGGTGGGCGTACACTGCGACCTGGCCGGAATCGAACGCGTCGTCTTCGGTCAAAGGCAAAGGCAAGGGGAAGAAAGGTCGCCATGAATCGAGGTGTTGCCCTGGTGGTTTCGTTGCTCGCGGGTGTCGCGGGCTGCCTCACGCCCACGCAGCGGCGCGAGGACGATCTCATGCGCGAGGCGCGCACGTGGAACGACGACTTCCGCTGGGAACGTTGGGATATCGTCGGCCAATCGATGACTCCGGAAGAAAATGCGCTCTTTCAGGCGCGCAAGAATCTGGTCGACGCCGATCTCGTCATCGCCGACTACGAAGTCACGTCCGTCCGTTTCCTACAAAACTCCCAGGCCGCCATCGTGGACGTGACCTTGCAGTGGTACAAGAAGAGCGACCCGACACTGCGCCAGGCAGCCATGCAGCAGCGTTGGGAACTACGCGGAGGCCGTTGGATGATGATCAAACAGCGGCGTGTTCGTGGGGATCGCTTCCCCCTCGTGCCCGAGCCTGTCGAGGAGAAGAAACCGGCAACAATACCGGCCCCGGCGTAGCATCGGGCATGGCTGCGAGGAACGACTGCGGCATGGCGGGCGCGACCGCGTTCTCGGTGCGCTGCCACAGACTGCGCAGGGCCTGGCCGAAACCGCCCTGCCACGCCGACACCGCGCCCACGTAGGCGTAGCCGAACAGGAAGAGCAGCAAAAACGGCACCGACAGGTAGTGCCCGTTGGCGATGGCGATGTGCACCGCGACCACGAAGTAGCCAGCCATGAGCAACTCGAAAAAAGGCGTGAGCGACTTGGCGGCGCGGTACTTCTTGCCCGACCAGGTTTCGAGCTTGCCGCGGATGCCGTGTTTGGGCGTGCGCACGAATTCGGTCTCGCGCCCGAACACCGCTTCCATGACGGCCCGGGTCTGGTTCACGCACAGGCCGATGCCCAACGAAAGCACCAGGGGAATCTGGGCCAGGGTGCCCCACATCGAGTGCGAGCTTGAGCCGCTCATGCGCGCCACCTCGCGTTCGGAGGCGATGTAGAAGGAGGCGAGGCTGAGTGTGGTGCCGAAGAAGAGCGGCAGGTCGATCATCAGTACTTCGCGCACGCCGTGGGTGGTGCGAAACAACAGATTGGGCAGCAGCAGCAGCGAGAGCAGCAGCAGAAGCGGATAGGCGAAATTGTTGGTCAGGTGAAAGAAGGCCTCGGTCTTCTGCGCGAAGGTGGCGTTCGAGCGAAGAATGTTCGGAAGCATCTTGCGCGCGACCTGAATCGAGCCCTTGGCCCAGCGAAACTGTTGCGCCTTGAAGGCGGACATCTCGACTGGCAATTCGGCGGGCGCGGCGATATCGGGCAGATACACGAAGCGCCAGCCGCGCAGCTGGGCGCGGTAGGAGAGATCCATGTCCTCGGTTAGCGTGTCGTGGTGCCAGCCACCGGCGTCGACAATGGCCGCGCGTCGCCACAGGCCTGCCGTGCCATTGAAGTTGAAGAAGCGGCCGGAACGGTTGCGGCCCGCGTGCTCCATGACGAAGTGGCCGTTCAGCATCAGGGCCTGCGCCTCGGTGAGGGCCGAGAAGTCGCGGTTGATGTGCTCCCAGCGACACTGCACCACCGCGACCTTGGGGTCGAGGAAGTGGTGCACGGTCTTTTCGAGAATGTCGGGGTTGGGCACGAAATCGGCGTCGAAGATGAGCACCAGCTCGCCCTTGGCGGTACGCAGGCCGTTTTCGAGCGCGCCGGCCTTGAAGCCGGTGCGATCCGTGCGGTGCACATACTCGATGTCGAGATCGGGATGGCACACGATGAGCTGCGCGATTTTGTTGTGGCAAATGTCGCAGGTCTCGTCGGTGGAGTCGTCGAGCACCTGGATCTGGAAGCGGTCGCGCGGATAGCGAATGGCCGACACGGATTCCAGGAGACGTTCGGCCACGTACATCTCGTTGAACAGCGGAAGTTGCACGGTCACGGCCGGAAGCTCGGCGAATTCACCCTTGGCGACCGGCTGCTTGTCGCGGTGCCGGTAGTAGAGAAACACCAGCGAAGAGCGATGAAATCCGTAGACCGCAAGGGCCAGAAGAATGACGAGGTACAGCGCCGTGAGCGCGCTTGAAAAATCCATGCGCGGAACGTACCGCGGCAATTGTCACCAAACTGTAAGAATTCGTGTTTTGTTGTCCGTGGTCGCGGGCTACTTCTGCCGCTTCATGAACTCGCCACACAGGCGCAGCCGCCGACGGACGAGGTCGCGGCCGAGCACAGCCAGGGTTTCGAAGAGCGGCGGGGTGGCCTTGCGAGCGGTGGCGGCCATGCGTACGACCATGAACAGCTCCTTGGGATCCCAGGCGATCTTTTCGGCGTAGACACGCGTGGCGGCTTCGAGCGCCGTGTGCGAAAAATCGCGCTGCACATCGAGGGCTTCGACGAAGCTGAGCAAGCAATCGGCCACATCCTTGGCAGTGCGATTCTTGGGGATGAGATCTTTCGCGACCGGGGTGTAATCGAGGTCGCCCGAGTAGAAGAACTCGGTCGCTGGGACAAACTCGTCCAAGCGCTGCATCCGCTGCCGCACGAGCGGCACGAGCTGGCGAAGGTAGTCGTCGCCGAGCCGCCATTCGCGCAGACGCGCCACCACAGCAGCATCGTCGAGGGCGCGCAGGTAGTCGGCGTTCATGGCCGAGAGCTTCACCAGGTCGAACACCGGGCCGCCTAGGCTCATGCGATCGAAGGTAAAGACCTCGATCATCTCGGCCAGGGTGAATTCCTCGCGGTCGCCTGCAATCGACCAACCCATGGTGCCGAGGTAGTTGAGCAGCGCCTCGGGCAGGAACCCGGCGGCGCGGTAGTAATCGAGCGACACGGGATTCTTGCGTTTGGAAATCTTCGACTTGTCGGCGTTGCGCAGAAGCGGCATGTGGATCCACTCCGGCGCCTGCCAGCCGAATGCTTTGTATAGCTCGACATGCTTGGGCGTGGACGACAGCCATTCCTCGGCGCGGATGACGTGGGTGATGCCCATGAGGTGGTCGTCGACGACGTTGGCCAGATGGTAGGTGGGGAAGCCATCGCTTTTGAGCAGAATCTGGTCGTCGATTTGCGTGTTGTCGAAGCGCACTTCCCCGCGCAGGCGATCCACGAAGGCCGTCTCGCCGGTCTTGGGCATGGCCAAGCGAATGACAAAGGCCTCGCCGGCGGCCGCACGTTTGTCCGATTCGCCACGCTCTATGCTACGGCAAAGACCGTCGTAACCCACGAACGACTTGCCCTTGGTTTCGGCACGCATCTTCTCCAGGCGCTCGGTGGTGCAGAAGCAGCGGTAGGCGGCGCCGGAGGTCACCAGCTTGGCGACTTCGGTCTTGTAGATCTCGCTGCGCTCCGACTGGCGGTACGGCCCGCACGGCCCGCCGACATCGGGACCTTCGTCCCAGCCCAGCCCAACCCAGCGCAGGGCGCGCATGATGGCCGCCTCGGAATCGGGCGTTGACCGCGCGCGATCGGTGTCCTCGATGCGCAGGATGAACTTCCCGCCGTGCTTCTTGGCGAAGACGTAGTTGAAGAGCGCGATGTACGCGGTCCCCACGTGGGGATCCCCCGTGGGCGATGGAGCAATGCGAACGCGAACCGACATGATGCCTGACATAAGTCCGCGCTTGGCGGGCGTCAGTCAAGGGGAAATGGGAAGCTACGACAGCAGCTTGTAGCCCGTGCCATAGATCGTCACGATATGGCGCGGGCTTGATGCATTCTCTTCGATTTTCTTGCGCAGTTTAACCACGAAGTTGTCGACGGAACGGCTACTGCCGTGTCCCGAAATCCCCCAAATCTTTTCCAGAATTTCGTCCCGAGTCACCGGTTCGCCGGCCCGTTCGGCAAGCAGACGAAGAATCTCGACTTCGTAGAACGACAAGGAAACCGTTCTGCGATTGCGCACCAATTCGTGCCTGCGCGGATACACGACGGCCTGACCGATGGTAATCGGTTCGTCGTTCGCGCTGGTGCGGTGGAGACGCCTGAAAATGGCGTTGATACGCGCGACCAGCTCGCCGATCGAGAAGGGCTTGGTGACGTAGTCGTCGGCGCCCGATTCAAGCCCGCGAATCTTGTCGGTCTCCTGCGAGCGCGCGGTGAGCATGATGATGGGCACCACGGGATGGCTCTGCCGGATCTCCTCGCACACCGTGAAACCGTTGATGTCCGGCAGCATGAGATCCAGGATGACGAGATCGGCGCCGTGTTCGCGCAGGCTCTTGATGCCGTCCCGGCCGCGGCCCGTGGTGGTGACTTCGAAGTGCTCGAACTCCAGGGCGTCGCGCAAGCCGCGCGCGATATCCGGTTCGTCTTCGACGACCAGGATGCGCCGGCGCTGCGCGGTCGAGGTGGTCGTGCCGTCGTTCATGCTTCTTCCTGTCCTACCTCCCGAGCGACCGGTTCCGGTCCCGCGGCCACCGGGGCGGGAATGAAGGCACGGAAGAGAGAACCTGGCGCATTGTCGGAAGATCCTGCGACCGGACTTTCCACCGTCACGCGACCGCCATGGGCCTCGACGATGTGTTTCACGAGGGCTAATCCTATACCACTGCCGCGCACGTTTTGCTCACGCGTGCTTTGCGATCGGTAGAAGCGCTCGAAGATGTGCCCCTGTTCCTCGCGCGAGATGCCAGGGCCGAAGTCGCGCACGGAAAGCGTCACGAAACCCGGCGCGCGCGCCACCGCCACCTCGACTCCACCGCCCGTGGCGGCGTGCTTGATGGCGTTGTCGACCAGGTTGAGCACGACCAGCGTCATCTCGTTCTCGTCGATGCGCACGACCGGCAAACTCGGTTCGATGGCGACCCCTAGCTTCATCTTTTCGCGTTCGAGCCGGTAGCGGCAGACGTCCAGCGCCCGTTCGACGACCTCGGCCAAATTGCCCTCGGCGAAGTTGTAGCTGGCCTTGCCGCGTTCCAGCCGGGAGAAATCGAGCACGTTGTCGATGAGGTGGGAAAGCCGCTCGGATTCGCGCGTGATGATGCCGCCGTACTCGCGCGCCGCCTCTTCGCCCTTGTGCCGTCCGGTGGCCACCATCTCGCCGAACATGCGGATGAGCGACAGCGGCGTCTTGAGTTCGTGCGACACGTTGGCGATAAAGTCGCTCTTCATGCGCGAGGCGCGCCGCTCGGTCAGGATGGCCAGCCAGACCAGAACCAGGCCGACGACGATGATGACCGTGGCCAGCAGAATGAGCACGCGGCGCACGCGCTTGGTGCGCTCCCACTGTGCCTGGAATTCCTCGGCGTTCTGCGGAACCATCTGCACCCGCCAGCGATAGAGCGCCTTGCCGAATGGTCCTTCGTAGAACAGTCGCCCGCCTGGCCGCGCGTCGGGGCCCACCAGGCGCACGCCGGCCACCAGGTTGCTCGACTCGTCGAGAATGGCCACGCGCCGGTTCTTGCGCGCGGGACCGAGTTCATTGTCGGCCCACATCTTGGCGATGAAGTCGAGCTTGAGGCGGGCCACGACATGGTAGGGATCGCCGACGGCGGGCCGACGCAAGGTGTAGGCCAAGAGGGCCGAACCACCGTTGTCGAGCACGTCGTGGTGATAGGCGAAGCTGTCGCGGTCGAGCTGACCCCAGGCCAGATTGCGCAGCTTCCCCAACCACACGATCTTGGGCTGCGCCGTCTCGCTGGACTTGCGCTTCTTCGCGTCGGGCTCGCGCGCGCGCGGCCAGGTGCACTCGATGCGCAGCATGTCGCCGAGCACGACGAATGAATCGATGCCCGGGCTGGGTTGCAAGTCGCAGGGATCCGTCGACGTGGAATCGTCCTCGATCGCGGCGATTTGCGCGAACAAGGACAAGGCCTCGCGGTCAAGCCGGGTCTCGACCGACTTAGCCATGCCCTCGGCGTAGTCCTGGCATTCTTGGCGAAAAAGCTGCTCGACGGGGCGCGATACGTCCTCGGCGTGCTTGAACCCGTAGTAGGCCAAAGCGACCGCGGCCGCGATCATGGCCGGGAAAACCAACGCCAACATAAGCGAAATCGGGCTGCCCACCCGGGAGTTACCGATGCCGCGCATGGCTGCCTCGCGTTCGCACTTGTGGCCGACTATCCCTCACTCGGGCATTGCGAGTAAAGCCCGCTGGGTCCTTGTCTTCGTGTCCAGCCCGTCGGTGTACTGGCAGCGCAGAAGCCTGAACGCGCTGGCTTGCCTGGCCAACGAGATCATCTCGATCCGAGCCTAGGGCGGGTTTGTGATGGGAACCCTGGGCGGGTTCCCAAACCCTCCCGCGAAGCTCCGCTGCCAGCAGAGCTGGCAGGCTCCGCACGCGTTTGCCGTGCGAGGCGCACGCTGGCATGAGTTCTGGCACTTCGCGTGTGGATTTTCCCGCGGCACCGCAGGATTCTTACTTTGAGCGAGATCGTGTAGTATCGCCCAGCCGACGCGGCAAACTGTGCCAGGACGACCTGGAAAAACGAACCCGCCGCGCCCGCAGGAGAGTTCGGTGATGCATCTGCGTATCGTGAAGAGATCAGCAATCCTTGACGTCCTCGGCGTCTTTGGCGTCTTCGCTCTTTCGGCCTGCGCTGGCGGCCTTGGAGAAACGGCGGGCGGTGGATCGGCCGCGGGTGAAGCCACAACAAAGAACCCCTTCAAGGACGTGGCCTTCTTCCTCAATCCCGACTACGCGGCGAATGTCGAGGCGACCGCCAAGCGCCACCCCGACGAGGCGGCCACCATTCGCAAAGTCGCGAAGTACCCCACGGCGGTGTGGCTCGATTCCATCGCTTCGGTGCACGAACACCTCAAGGGCTGGCTCGATGAGGCCAAGAAGCAGCAGGATGCCTTGGGCAAGCCCACGCTGACCGTCGTCGTCGTCTACGACCTACCCAACCGCGACTGCTCGGCGGCGTCGTCGGCTGGCGAACTCAAGGTCAACCTGAATGGCGAGCAACGCTACAAGACCGAGTTCATCGATCCCATCACCGCCGAATTCAAGGCCCACCCGGATCAGCCCATTGTGGTCGTGCTGGAGCCCGACTCGCTCGGCAACTTGGCCACCAACATGGCCATCCCCGCCTGCCAGGAAGCCCGCCCGGCCTACAAGAACGGTATCATCTACGCCCTGCGCAGCTTCATCCTGCCCAACGTGAGCGTGTACCTCGACGCGGCCCACTCGGGCTGGCTGGGTTGGGACGACAACCGCGCCAAGATCGCCAAGATCTTCAAGCAAGTGGTCAACGAGGCCGGTGGCCCCCACCTCATCCGCGGCTTCGCCATCAACACCGCGAACTACACCCACCTGTCGAACCGCGACGGCGCGGTTCTCGAGCCAACCAACCCTTGCCCGAACGAGCTGACCTACGTCAAGGTTCTGGGCAAGACGATGCAGATGAACGGCTTCAAGAATCACCACTTCATCATCGACACCGCCCGCAATGGCCGCGGCCAGATCCGCGCCGCGTGGGGCAGCTGGTGCAATGTCCACGGCGCCGGCTTGGGTGAACGCCCGCGCGTCGAGCCCGAACCCAACGTCGACGCCTACTTTTGGATCAAGCCACCGGGAGAGTCGGACGGCGTTTCCGATCCGTCGCAACCGCGCTACGATTCGATGTGCGGTGGCCCCGATGCCGCCAAGGGCGCGCCGCAGGCCGGCGAATGGTTCGAGTCCTATTTCCTCGATCTCGTCCACAAAGCCAAGCCGCCGCTTTAGCCCAAGATCCCCAAGATCGCCGACCGAAGGCCCGGCAGGCAAGAGGTTCTGCCGGTTCAAGCCGCGCCCAAGCCAGTCGCGTGTGCGGTTTTCGCGTTCCAGGCTGCGGTCCAGGAGACCTGGTCAAACCGGCCCGTCCGGAGCAGTGCGGCGTCGACACCGCCACTTTGCTCCGAATGCCGTTGCAAAGTGAATCCGTTGTGCATATCGTTCATTCAAGCAAGTCGGATACCGTTCACGTGTGAGGGCGACTTTCGGGCAGTGTGCGCCGTACTTGCGAAAGCTTGTGTGGGTCGGCTCGCGGAAATGTTTGGTCGAGCTGAGCCACGCGCCCCGATCCCAGACTGTCGGATTCTTAAAAGCGAACCACGGAGGGACAAATGATATCGAAGCATGTATGCACACTCACGGTTACCGCGCTCGCGCTATTTGGCATCTCCTGTTCGTCTAGCTCGCCAAGTGGAGGTAACGGCGGCTCAGGTCCGGCATCCGGCGGAGCTACGACCGCTACCGGCGGCGCCAGCGGATCGGGCGGAGCCACCAGCAGTGGCGGCAGCGGCTCGGGAGGCAAAGCCGGCAGTGGCGCCGGCGGATCCGCCAGTGGCGGCGCCAACGGTGGCGCGAATGGCGGATCCGGAAGCGGCGGTGCCGCGAACGGCGGCTCGGGCAGCGGCGGCGTAACCAGCTCTGGCGGAGCAACCGGCAGCGGCGGAGCAACCAGCTCGGGTGGCAGCACGGGCAGCGGCGGCTCCGCAAACGGTGGCTCAAGCGGCGGTGGTGGCACATCGGGTACTGGCGGCACGAGCGGAACCACGCCTAGCGGCACCGCTGTGCCGAGCGCGGGTTGCGGTAAGACCTCGACGATGACGTTCACGACGGTCCCGGGCGAGAGCGCGGGTGCCTCGGCGGGGTCGGGGAACGGCGTGGGCCACGGCGATGGCGGCTATGTGACGATTCAAAGTTCGGGCCAGAGCCGGGGCTTCGCCATGAGACTTCCCGACAACTACGACAAGAACAAACCCTACTGGCTGATCTTCGGGTTTCACTGGAATGGCGGCAATTCCGCCCAAGTCGACAACGGCGGAACCAATGGGAGTTGGTGGTCCTATTATGGACTCCAGCGAAAGTCGAACAATGGTGCGATCTTCGTCGCGCCCGATGGGCTCGGCGCCGGCTGGGCAAATTCCGGCGGACAAGACCTGGCCTTCGTCGACGACATGGTCAAGCTGATCGAGGATAATTACTGTGTCGACACGGCGAACATTATCACCTCGGGTTTCAGCTACGGCGGCGGCATGAGCTACGAGATCGCGTGTGCCCGAGCGAAGGTCTTCCGTGCGGCCGTGATCTACGAAGGAGCGCAGCTCAGTGGGTGCGACGGCGGCAACGACCCCATCGCGTTGTGGCAGGTGGAAGGCCTTACGGACGGCACGTGCAAACTTTACCCGCATGCGATGCCGATACGCGACAGGTTCGTCAAGAACAATGGCTGCACCCCCCTGGACGCATCACTCGATTGCTCCGAATCTCAATTCAATGCGGGGAAGTGCCCAGCAACGGCGGCGGAGCCGCCGTCCCCTGGCTCCTATTTGAACCCCGGCGGCCATATCTGCACTGACTACAAAGGTTGCTCGAGTGGCCATCCCGTCCGCTGGTGCGTAAGCCAGTCAGCTCACGGCCCCGGTCCCATCGACGGGAACCCGGACCTCTACAATTCCTGCGCAACGCCTCCCAAGACCTGCTCGACCTCGTGTCCTTGCACCTGGACGCCGGACGACGTGTGGCCTTGGTTGACGGGACAGACCATTACCGGCCAGACACCGAACGCAACGAGCATGTAACGCCTCGTCTAAACATCTCGCAAGGGGGAGAGCCGCCCACGTCTCCCACACATTTGAATTCGCCAGAGCGTTGCAGCTTGTCCAGCGCCACGAACCCGTTGAGTCCCGCGGAAATGGAGCGCATTCATTCATCCGGCAAGGAGAGCGTCGGCGGAATCGCAGCCCTGGCCAAGGTGATCGATCTCTTGCGGCGAATCGGTATCGACAACCTCCAGGAGGAGGAGCAGGCGCTGACCAGGCGGCACTGTCCGGCCTGGCGAACCAGCCTCGGGTCAAGGTCCACGGAATCAAGATTCCGGATTCACCCGGGTTCGCGCGGAAGCCCGCGTGATCGTCTTCCAGTATCGTCTTCCAGTTGAGAGGCATACCGCCCGTCCGCGTGGCGAGATCCTTGGCCGAGCGGGGTGAAATTGGCGTGCGCTACGGATGTCACTGTGTCCACATAATCATCAAGCGGCTCCTCTGCCCCACGCCATGGGTGGAACAACTTCAATTTGTGCTCCTGAGACTTTTCTCTCGCATCGTGCTGCCAGGCGTTGTCAGGGTGAGTTTTGGTCTGCAGACCAGCAAGGCGGATCTCGACTGGTTCGTCGAGATGCTAGACGCCACCTCCCGAAGGCCAAGGACGCAACGCATTGGCGGGCGAATCAATGCGTTTGTCAGGGCAGCAACCGCGCAGGTCTACGCCCCCACGGGCGGCTAGAAGCAGCAGGGAGCAGACTTCTTCTCTTCTGCTTCTCGGAAGACTTGCCCTTGGCTCGCGCGGGTGGCAAGATTCCGTCCTTACCGCCGATGACGCTGGCGGACCTGGTACGGGGAGGGAACATTATGGTGGGGATAGACACCCCTTCGCGAAGCACGTGGTCCGATACATGAAACTTGCACTCCAAGATCGGTGCTAGGGCATGCGCCCTGATCTGAGGCTTTGGGATTCTTGAAAGCAAAACCAGGAGGGACGAATGATTTCAAACCATTCTCGATGCACACTGACGGTTACCGCGCTCGCGCTGATTGGCGTCTCCTGTTCGTCTAGCTCGCCAAGTGGAGGCAACGGTGGCGCAGGTCCGTCATCTGGCGGAACTACAACCGCTACCGGGGGGGGCACCAGCGGCTCGGGCGGAGCCACCAGCAGTGGATCCGGCGGCAACGGCTCAGGCGGCAAAGCTGGCAGTGGCGCTGGCGGATCCGCCAGTGGCGGCTCCAGCGGTGGCGCGAATGGCGGATCCGGGAGCGGCGGTGCCGCGAGTGGCGGCTCGGGCAGCGGCGGCGCAACCGGCTCCGGCGGCGCAACCAGTTCGGCGGGCAGCACGGGCAGCGGCGGCTCCGCAAACGGTGGCTCAAGCGGCGGTGGTGGCACATCGGGTACTGGCGGCACGAGCGGAACCACGCCTAGCGGCACTGCTGCGCCGAGCGCGGGCTGCAGCAAGACCTCGACGCTGACCTTCGGGACGGTCCCGAACGAGAATGCGAATGCTGCCGCGGGGTCGGGGCAGAATGTAGGCCACGGCGATGGCGGCTGGCTTACGATTCAGACCAGCGACGCGGCCAAGGGCCGGGGCTTCGCCGTGAGGCTTCCCGACAACTACGACAACACTAAGCCCTACCCCTTGTACTTCGGGTTCCACTGGCGTGGTGGTACGGCCGACCAAGTCGACAACGGCGGAACCAATGGGTACTGGTGGGCCTATTACGGAATGCAGAGGAAGTCGAAAAACAGTGCAATCTTCGTCGCGCCCCAAGGCAACGGCGGCGGCTGGTCGGATCCCAGCGACCTGACCTTCGTCGACGACATGGTCAAGCTGATCGAGGACAATTACTGTGTCGACACGACGAACCTCGTCACCATGGGGTTCAGCTGGGGCGCTGGCATGAGCTACGCACTCGCGTGTGCCCGTGCGAAGGTTTTTCGGGCGGCCGTGCTCTACGAAGCAGGAGTGCTGAGCGGGTGCGACGGCGGCAACGACCCCATCGCATACATGCAGATAGAAGGCCTGACCGACGGCACATTGTCTATCATCGACTCAATCTCGATGCGCGACAAGTTCGTCAAGAACAACGGCTGCACCCCCTTTGACTCGTCACTGGACTGCACCAGGGCGGAACACGACCAGAACAAGTGCCCAGCTACGGCGCTTGAGCCGCCGTCGCCTTCCCCCTATCTGAACCCCGGGGGGCATATCTGTTCCGACTACAAAGGATGCTCGAGCGGGCATCCCCTCCGTTGGTGCGTGAGCCAGTCAGATCACGGCCCCGGTCCAATCGATGGGACTGCGGACCTCTATAATTCGTGCGCGACACCTCCCAAGACCTGCTCGGCCTCGTGCCCTTGTACCTGGACCCCGGATGACGTGTGGCCCTGGTTGAATGGACAGACCATAACCGGCCAGACACCGAACGCGACGAGCATGTGAGACTTCGTTGCGGTCTATTCTCGCCGCAGTGGGCACTGGCCGTCGATGAGCCTCTTGCAAGGAGAAACGCAGGCATGAAAAGGCTCTGCGCGCTCACCGCGGTGGCCTTGCTGGTTGGACTTGCGGCTTGGGGCATGGTCGCATGCGGCCCCTCGGGCAATGGGACCAACGGCGCCGGTGGCAACCCGGGCGGCGGCAGCACGACGGCGACGAACGCCGGCACCGGAGGCAATCTATCCGCGGGGGGGCCGTTTCCGGCGGCTCAAGCGGACGCGGCGGGACCGGCGGCGCTAGCGGGGAGAGCGGCAGCGGTGGAGTGCAAGGTTTAGGCGGCGGGACCGGCGGGACTGTCCCAGGGTCGGGCGGAAGCACCGCCAACGACACAGGTGGCACGCATGGCACGGGCACATCCGCGTCAGGTGGCCGAACCGGCACGGGCGGCGTTCCTGGGACCGGCGGATCGCCGGTACTCGGCGGCTCGACCGGAAGCGGAGGTGGCGCGACCGTCGGAACGGGCAGCGGCGGTACGGCGGGCGGCGGATCCGTAACCTGTCCCGCCAGCGGAGCGAAGCCCACCGAGGGCAAGAAGACCGTCATGGTCGGCACCACCAGCCGCAGCTACTACTTGCACATCCCAACCAAGTACGACGGCACGAAACCGGCGCCACTCGTGGTCGATTTCCATGGCCTCGGCGGCGATGGCACGAGCGAAGCGGGATCGAACCCCTACAAACCGGTCATCGACCCCGAAGGCGTGGTTTCCGCGTATCCCGACGGCGCCAACGGCACCAACGGAACGGGATGGAACCTGGGGCCGTGCTGCACAAGCACCGACGACGTCGCGTTTGCCAAGGCGCTGGTGCAAGACGTGGAGAAGCTGGCATGCATCGACCCGAAGCGGGTGTACGCGGTCGGCTATTCGCTCGGCGGCGGCATGGTCCACGTTCTTGCCTGCAAAGCGGCCGACGTATTTGCTGCGGCTTCGCCAGCCGCGGCCGATCTCGTGAAAGACAACGTGGACAGTTGCATTCCGGCGCGCCCCATTACCGTGTTCACCTTCCGCGGCACGGCTGACCCTGCCGTGCCCTACGCCGGCGGATCGATCGGCGCGTTGACGAATATCGGTGCGCTGGCGACCTTCCAGAAGTGGGCCGAAATAGATCAATGCACGGGATCGCCGTCAGCCGAGGACAGCAACGGCTGCGCGACCTATTCGTCTTGCGCGGGCGGGGTCCAGGCTACGTTGTGCACGAAGCAAGGCGGCGGTCACGATCCCGGCAATGCCAGCGTCTCCTGGCCGGTGCTCAAGAAATATACGCTGCCGTGATCGGCTACTTCTGGGAAACGCTGGGGCTCGAACGCTGCAAGACCATCAGTGTCTGCACCGACTGCAGCTCGTCGCCTTCGCGCGCGAACACCTGAATCAGGTTGCTGCCCGGCCACAGCGGCACATCAGTCTCGAACGGAAGGCGTGTCTTCTCGCCCCGGTTGGGCAAGTAGAACACCTTCTTGGGCGGCAGCTTGGACTCGCGATTCCAAACCCGCACGTAGATGTCCTTGACCTCGGTATTGTCGGTGGCGAGGCCTTTGAGGTGAACCATCGGGCCTGAAACGACGGTCGGCGCGCTCACCGTAAGCACGGGCGGCGTGGCGTCCCACCGCTGCTCGAAGGTGGGGCTGCCACCCCCGCCGCGCGAAACTTCCGTTGCCGCCACGAAAGCCGGCCGGCCACTCTCGATTTCGATGCGTTCGAAGTCGCCTATCTTTCCCGTCCCGTGAAACGAGCTGCCCTGATCGGCATAGGCCACAACCAAGCCGTCGGCGGCGGGCGACTCGCGCAAAGCCACATGTTTCTTGGCCACCGTCACCATGCCGTCGTCGGCGGCGGGGGCTGGCCCGGCCGGCGCGATCTTGATCTTGATCTTGTCGGCAATCGACTCGCCGAGAACGGTGTCCGCCACCATCAACTCCAGCTGGTATTCGTCGCCTTGGAAGTCGTTGCCCACCTCGTAGACGAAGGAGAAGTCCTTGGTCGCGCCAGGCGCCAGGTCCTTGGCTTCGAAGCGGCCAGCGCTGATAAGGATACCTTCCTGCCCGGGGCCGTTGCGCACGATGGCCTCGGTGCGCAGGGCGGTTCCGGCGCCGATGTTCTTCACGCGCACCCACGTCCGCACGCGCTCGCCCTTCTGCACGCGACCGTCGCGATTGCCGGCCACATCGTCGATCGTTTGGTACGAATAGGCGAAAAGCGGGCGCGGCTTGCCCACGATATCGAGGGTCATTTCCGCGTTGCCGGCGCGCGGTTTGCCCAAGCCCGAGAATTCGGCACGGATCGCATCGGTGCGGGTGAGGGTGTTGCGCGGAACCTTCACCGCCAGGTCGTAGGTCTTGGTCGCGCCGGGCGCGATCTTGCCGAAAACCATTTCGTTCTCGTCGAAAAGCAGGTTGTCGCTGCGCAGGACCGCACGCACCCGGTAGGCCGTGGCCGTGCCGACGTTTTTCACCGAGCCGCGAATCTTGATGGTCTGACCGGCGGCGACCTTGGGCTCCGCGCCCGTCAGGGCCAGCGAAGCTTGCAGGCTTTCGTTGGCGGCCACCGGGCCGTTGCTCCAGTCCACGCCGAGCTTTTCCAGGGCGACCGAGAGTTTGCGATCTTGTTCGGCGCGCGCCTTGTCGAGGAATGCCTTGGACAACGCCACCAATTCCTGGCGGTGGGCGGACTTGGCCTGCGCCAAAAGGTCGCGCGCGAATTCGACGGGGTAGTCGATCTTCGCATCCTCGGGCTCCTCGGCGGGCTCGTCTTCCTCGTCCTTGTTATCGAGTTCATCCTCGTCGTCGGGGCCGTGCGGGTTCTTGCCGGGCGGAGGCACGAAGAGATACGACACGGTATCGAGTGGATGGGCGCCTTTCGCGGCATTGGGGTTCTCGAGGTGCCATTCGTAGTCCGATTCCTGCCGCCGCCGCGTCGAGGGCTGCAGGCTGATCCAGGCCTCGTCGCTCTTTTTCTCCACGCGCATCCTGTCCAGCTCGATATCGGGGGTCACGCCCACTCCCTGGATGGAAATGTCGCCCGGGGTGAGGTACTGCGCGGTGGTCAGTTTCAGTCCAAGCCTGTCGTCTTCGCTGTGCTTACCGAACGGCACCGGCGAGGGAATGTCGAAGAGCATCTGCACCGAGCCCTTGCCGAAGGTGGTTTCGCCCACGACCACGCCGCGGTCGAGGTTCTTGAGCGCGCCCGCCACGATCTCGGAGGCGCTGGCCGAGGTCTGGCTGACCAACACCGCGAGGGGTACCTTGGTGTCGCCGTTGCGCGTGGCGTGCTCGTCCTTGCGCTGAGCGCCGCCCGGGCCGACCATGGACACTATCACGCCCGATTCGATGAAGGCATCGGCGACCTTCTGCGCTTGATCGTAAAGGCCGCCGGGGTTTCCGCGTAGGTCCATGATGAGGCCCTTCACCTTCTCGTGCTCGAAGTAGCTCAGGGCACGGGTCAGATCGGCCTCGGTGTTGGCCGAGAAATTAATGATGCGGAAGTAACCGATCTTGGCCGCGGGCTGGCCACCCGATGCCGGCACGCTGAGCACGCGCGGCGGCGGATCGATGGCCGGCGGCCGAATGAAGTCGCGCACGATGGTGAACTTCTTGCTGCCCTGCAGCCCGGTGCGTTCGATGTAGACATCGACGGGAGAGCCGACGTCGCCGCGCAGGCGATCCACCGCCTCTTGCAAGGTCATGTTCATCGTCGATTCGTTGTTGATGCGCACGATGTGGTCCTTGGCCTTGAGACCGATGCGGATGGCCGGCGTGTCGGGCATCGGCTTCTTGACCGTGATGCGCCCCTTGCGGTCCATCTCGATGACGATGCCTAGGCCGCCGAACTTGCCCTGCGTGGTGGTGCGCATGTCCTTGAAGCTGTCGACGTCGAGCAGGATGGAGTGCGGATCCAGGGTGTAGAGCATGCCGTTGGTGGCCGTCATCTCGATGTCCACCATGTGGCGTGCGCGATCCTTGGTCGCCACCGGGCGCAGGCGCGGTTCGATGAAGGCGAAGATATCCTTGATGGCCACGCTCAGGCTCCAAGGCGAATCCACGCGCTCCACGGAAAAGACCTTCTGCTCGCCGTTGACCTTGACCGTCACCTGCTTGGGCTCGCGCTCGGGGAAACGATCCACGAGCACCTCGGGCACGTCCCGCTGCAAAAAGTCGAGGGCGCCGACCAGCATGCGTTTGGGGTCGACGCGCGACCGGTCGAAGTACTGGCTGTTCACGAAGTACAGAGTTTTGTTGAAGATCTGCGCCTTCGACAGCTCGTAGCCCGGGTTTTCGGACCGAACCGCCGCGCTCAGGGATGGCTCGGCCGAGACGCGAACCTCCTGACCGTGGTGTTCGATGGTCAGGACAAGAGCCAGGGCAGCGGCGGCCAGAAAAATCACGAGTTTGCGCGAGCGGTGCATGGGCGACTCCGAATTCTCGGGAACAGGCGGTTGGGGACCCAGGTTGGGACCATCGATGAGATCCATGGATGAACAGGTCATGATAGCAAGCGCCAGCCTTGCCGTCGCTCGCCACGTAGCGATTTCTGGTTTGCGGCTCGCGCGCGAGAGTCCTTGCCGTGGAAGGCCGATCCGTGCGATCCACTCTGTTGTGGTTCCTGATCCGCTTGGCACCCTCTACGTCGTCGCGTCCGCCATCGGCAACCCGGCCGATTTCTCCCCGCGCGCCATCGAAACTCTGCGCCACGTGGATGTCGTGCTCGCCGAGGACACCCGTTCGGCGCGCAAGCTGCTTTCGTCCCACGGCATCGACCGCCGCACGCAGTCCTGCTTCGACGCCAACGAGGCCGAGCGCGCCGACGAGGCGTGCGCCCTTCTGCGCGCGGGCAAGAGCGTGGCGCTGCTGTCCGAGGCTGGCACCCCGGCGGTTTCGGATCCTGGCTATCGCGTGGTTCGTGCCGCGGTGGCGGTCGGCGCGCGCGTGGTTCCCATTCCAGGACCATCGGCCGTGCTCGCCGCCTTGGTGGCCTCGGGCCTGCCGACGGACAGCTTCTTCTTCGCCGGATTTCCGCCGCGCAAGAGCGGCGCGCGCAAGCAGCTGTTCGCGCGCTTGGACCCACTCGGCGCCACCCTAGTCTTCTACGAGTCACCCCATCGGGTCGGCGCCACCCTGGCGGAATTGGCCGCGGTTCTCGGCGACAACCGTCCAGCCTGCCTGGCCCGGGAGCTGACCAAGACCCACGAAGAGCTGGTGCGCGGCTCCCTGGGCGAGCTGGCCAAGCGCTACGCCAGCGAGCGGCCCTTGGGCGAGGTGACCCTGGTGGTGGGCGGCGTCTCGCGCGACGAGAGCGCGGGCGAGGACGACGAAGAGGATCTGATGGCGCGCGCGCGCGGCTTGCTCGGCGCCGGCATGTCGGCCCGCGACGTGGCCGACGTGCTGTCCACCGAGAGCCACCGTTCCCGCCGCGAGATCTACCAGATGGTGCTAGCGCTCAAACGCTAGGGTCTGCCTGACCAGCACGCTGGTGTCGAGCACGGCATTGGGGATCTCACTTTCGGCCTTGACCACCCCGTGCCTCGCGACGCGCGCCGTGGATTGCCTTGTCTAGCCGGGCTCGTCAGCGATCCAGCCATGCGGACGGGTCGCGGCTGTGGTGGGCGACGGCCAGGATCTCCACGACGTCGGAGGCGAATCGATAGGCAATCGCATAGGGAAAGCGACGGAGAACGTAGCGCCGCAGCCCGTTCTTCATGGGCCAGCGTTTGGGCCCGCTTGAGATCAGGTCCGCGGCCTTGCCCACGGCGCGCGCGAATTCATCGCCCAGGCCAGGGCGTCCTTCCTCGCACCACAAGACGGCGTCTCGGAATTCGGCCTTGGCCGCGGCGGAAAAGCGAATCGGTGCCCTATCACCGCGCACGACGAGCCTGCAGCTCGGCTTCGACCTCCGCGAAGACGCGTTCGGCAGGTATCCATTCAGTCCGGCCGGCTTCAAGTTCGCGCAGGCGACGCTGGAGCTCGTCCTCCCACGCGGGACCTAGTTGCCCATACCCACTGTCCGCCAGACTTTCGAGGATCTCACTGGCAATCGCGGCGCGCTCCATCGGGTCGAGCTTGAGCGCGGCTTCCAGGATCTCTCGCGGCTGGGTCATGCCCCTAGTCTAGCGCGACGGTCGCCGCCAGTCGACTTGGTCCGGATTTGGGCGTCGAAATGATGACCGACCAGGGAGCCATGATTCGCGAGGTGAGGGCGCGGCTCATGCAGCGGCAGGGGATCTTGCTCATCTTCGACAACGCCACCGAGCCGAGCACGCTCAAACCCTATCTGCCGCTCGGGCCGGGCCAGCGGGTGATCGTGACCACCCGGGCGCAGTACTGGCCAGGCGCAAAAGCGCAAGAGGTACACGTGCTCGAGCTCGATCAGGCGGTGAAATTTCTGCAAGAGCGCAGCCAGCAAAGCAACCATGCCGCGGCCGAGGAGGTGGCGGGGCGCCTCGGATGCCTGCCCCTGGCCCTAGAGCAAGCCGCGGCCTACGTCGTGAAATGCGGCAAGGGCCTGGCTAACTACGCGGCCTTGCTCAAGCAGCGCGGCCTGGAGGTGTTGGAGAAGGGACAGCCCTACCAATACGAGAAGACCGTGGGCAGTACCTGGGACCTGGCTTTTGACAAGGTCAAAGGCGAGTGCCCCGAGGCGGCGGAGCTGCTCTACCTGTGCGCATTTCTGGCCCCTGAGGCGATCAATCTCAAGGAGCTGGCGGCCGCGAGCGAGAAGGTGCCCGAGGCGCTGACCAGGGTGCTGGCCGATGAAGTGGCGCTCGACGAAGCCAAGGCGGCCCTGCTTGGCTACTCGCTCATCCACAGCGAGGGTGAGAGCATCTTCATCCACCGCCTGGTCTCGGAAGTCATCCGCAAGCGAATGGTCGCCGAGGAACGTGAGCGCTGGCTGCGGGCCGCACTACTTGTGGTCAACAACGCCTTCCCCTTCGATTCGAACGACGTTCGCACCTGGCCCCAATGCTCGCGCTGGCTTGCCCACGCCCTGACCGTGATGGATTGGGACAAGGCCGATGCAGTGGAAGCTCGCGCCTGCGGCGAGATTCTGAACCTGGCCGGCCTGCACTTGTACGCCAAGGGCAGCTACCGGGAAGCCGAGCCCCTCTTGCGCCGCGGCCTCGCCGTCAACGAGCAGCGCCTCGGCCCAAACCATCCAAACCTTGCCAGGGACCTCCACAGCCTGGCACTGCTCTTGCGATACACGAACCGTCTGGTGGAGGCCGAGGCCGTATTCCGCCGCGCCCTCGCCATTGATTTGCGGAGCCTCGGCCCCAAGCATCCAAACCTCGCCATCTCCTTCAACAACCTGGCGGGGCTTCTGCAAGCCACCAACCGACTGGCCGAGGCCGAGCCCCTCTATCGCCGCGCCCTCGCCATCTGGGTGCAAAGCCTCCGCCCGAACCATCCAATCGTCGGCTGTGCCCTGAACAATCTCGCGGTGCTTCTGCAAACCACGAATCGCCTGGCCGAGGCCGAGCCCCTCTACCGCCGCGCCCTCGCCATCGACGAGCGGGGCTTCGGCCCGAATCACCCGGAAGTCGCCACCCGCCTCAACAGCCTGGCGACGCTTCTGCAAGCCACCAACCGCCCGGCCGAGGCCGAGTCCCTCTATTGCCGCGCCCTCGCCGTCGACGAGCGGAGCCTCGGCCCAGACCATCCAAAGGTAGCCATGGACCTCCACAACCTGGCGACGCTTCTGCAGGCCACGAACCGCCTGGCCGAGGCCGAGCCCCTCTTTCGCCGCGCCCTCGCAATCGCTGAAGCGAGCCTGGTCCCAGGCCATCGAACTACGCTGATTTGCCGAAAGAACCTAGAGCTACTCCTCGCCAAGCTCGCGGCCGAGCAGCGCTCGCCGCAGCCTGTTCCCCCGCCACCTTCCAACGCCCCTTCGTGCTCCCTCTTGACAGGCCTCCCCATCTCGCACAATCGTGGCCCCGTAGTTTTCCCTTTTGAAGGAAGGAGATCATTGTGGCTACGAAGATTCCTGACGGTGTTTCGATTCGAGTTGTTGTGGATGTGACGGATTCTATTTGCGCGGCATTGGAGAGCGATCCCGATACCAGTGCATTGACCGCCACTTGGGCATCGATGCGGGACAAGGCGGACGGACTGGCCAAGGCGCGCCTCGACTGTGACCGCGCGGCGACGCGGGCACGGCCGCAGCTCGCGGTGCGCGACGCCAAGTGGGACGCGACTGTGGCGGCGTTTGGCCGTGCCGTGGTCGATGCCTCGGGCGGTCGCCGCGATCAACCTCCATACACGCGCTTCTTTGACAAGACCACGCCGTCGGCCGCGCAGAAATTCGGCATCGAACGTGAAATCGAAGCCGCGCGCGCCTGGCTGGTCGAACTCGGGCGCAACCCGTCCGAGCCACTGGCGCAAACCTGGACGCCCACAATGAAGGGAGCCACGGACGGGCTGGAAATGGCCTTCAATCAGCGCAACGACACAGTGAAGGCGCTCGGCCCGCTCCAGACGTCCGTCGTGCTGCTCATCGACGACGTGACTGGCTTCCAGGCACTCTTTGAAGCTGCAAGGTGGCTCGTAGCTGAGCTACAACCGGTCCCTGGCGCAACGCGCGCCAAGGGTGCCGCCGCGGGAATCCGCGCCGTCGCCGTCAGGGGCTGCCGACCGGAGGTTCGGGACGAAACCGATGGCGGCTGTGTCGAGAAAGCTGCCGCCCCGGTTCACGCGGCTGGAGGAGGCTGGGAAGTCGGCGCAATTGTTGTACGAGGTTGGGTATGAACTCCAATAGCAGTCCAGCGCCCACTCGTACACGTTCCCGGCCAGGTCGGACTGGCCCCACTTCCCGTCGCCTTTGGGAGACTTTGAACCGACATTCTGTGTGCCACTACACGAGCCACCACAGTAGACCGCGTAGCTGTCATCGATTGTCATCGAGGTAGCCGGGGCCGACCACGGATAGTACCGCTGCTCGCCGCCCCCGCTCGCTGCGTAATTCCACTCCGCATCCGTCGGCAGCCGGCCCCCGTCCCACGCGCAGAATGCGAACGCCGTGTACCAGTCCAGGCAGGTCATCGGCTGGCTCTCGTTGTTACCTGCGGCGTCCGTCCAGGTCTGATGGAGCTCCCAACACTTCACAGCGGCCACCAGGCCAGCCGTGTTCCCGGGCAAGTTTGCGTTCCACTTCCAGTCCCAGCCCGAGGCCGTGATCAAAGCATTGAACCCGTCTCCAGCCGCAGGCGGATTGGCCTGCGTCCCCATGCCCGCGTTCACGAATTGCCGAAACCGGCCCACCGTAATCTCGTACTTGTCGAGATAGAAGTCAGCCACCGTCGCTGGGTAGATTTTGTCCGTGAAGTCCATGCCGTCGTAGTTTCGGTAGAACGTCCCACCGGGAACTAGCAGACTCGTGCAGCAACTCTCGCTCGACGGCCCGCACATCGTGGTAAGGCCTGCGCAACTTACCGGAGCACCGACAGAGCCGCTGGTCCCGCCGCTCGCGCTCATTCCGCCCGAGTTCGTCGTGCCACCGAAGCCTGTGGCCCCGCCGGTTCCGGTCGTGCCTGCGAAGCCGCCGCCGGTATCGTTCTTTCCCCCGGTTCCAACAGAGCCATTGCCAGCACCACCAGCCGCAGTGCCAAGGCCCGTGCGTCCGCAGCATGGTACCCAACCCAGGGTGGCAACAATCAGGAGCGATCCCAGACGACACATCGAGCGCGTATCCTACGCACGGTTCCTTTGTTTGCCAATGCAAGCCGGTGTTTGGCCTTGGCGTTGAATGGCAAGAGGCTGGAAGCTCCGACAAGTCCGGGCTACGCCCGAGTCACCAAACTATGCGACAATCCTTCACGCGGTCATCGCGGCCACGAAGGAGATGGGCATGCGTCGAAAATGGCTGGGCAGCGCAGTCCTAGTTGCAGTCGTCGCTACCTCAGGTGGCTGTGACGGCAAGCAGACCATCGCGGCCGGAGGAACCGGCGGAAATGCTGGCAGCGATGGCAGCCTCAGTTCCGTCGACGTGGCGGGAAGCGGAGGCGCGGTGAGCTCGGGCGGCGGTTTGGGAAGTGGAGGCGTGGTGGGCACGGGCGGCGCACCCGGCTCTAGAGGCACTCATCATTACCCAGAAAGACACGCTAGCACCTGACATGTAGTTATCGGTCGGGATGGTGAGTTGGGTGAGGAATTAGACGAGCGACGTGCGCAGGCGTAGGCGCTTCAGAATGACACGCTATGAAG
>Ga0224559_1000537_pt1 | contig 24712 bp, 20 predicted proteins | sample 714S33034metaG_FD_180676 | JGI IMG/M metagenome (GOLD analysis project Ga0224559, IMG submission 180676) | Peat soil microbial communities from Stordalen Mire, Sweden - 717 S3 30-34 | ecosystem: Environmental > Terrestrial > Soil > Wetlands > Peat | place: Sweden: Norrbotten County, Stordalen... | reverse complement strand
TTGCGCTGTTCGGTCACGGTGTTCTCTGGGGTCATCGGGTGACCGTTTGGGCACGTCTTGAACTGCACTGGCGGGGCAGCCTTGACCTGGACGGGCGGGGCAGCCATGGGTGAGTTGGTGACCAGCAGATGATCGGGATTGCAGCAGGCTTGTCCGATACACTGACCAGCCGGAAGGCGATGTTGCAGATACATGGCAGCCGGGACCGGCCCTTCACAGGCCTCATAGAAAACCCGGTGGGCCTTCAATTCCTTGTCGCCGGAGTACATCCGGCCGTATCCGTAAGAGTCTCGGATGCCCCTGAACTCCCAACATCCGGTGTCCGGCAGAACTTGGACCAGGTTGATCAGTTGCTTCATGGTGAAGGCCATATTCGACAGAATGCGCGCTTCAACCGGGAGGTAATACGGAAGGGGTGTCCCGCCAGAATGAACCCGGAAAGTCTCTGCGATCAGCGGGTGCATCAAATGTCAATTTAGTTCTATTGTGGAATGATATTGACATTAAGGCATTGCAGGTGCATACTCTATTCATGCCACGTACTCGCATGGACGAGCTGTATTCACTAGCCGAAGAGCATGATGGCTTGCTCGCGTCCAAAGACGCGCGTGCCGAGGGAATTCAAGATTCTGTGCTGGTACGGCTTGCACAGCGAGGCCGGTTGGAGCGCATGAGCAGAGGGGTCTACCGGATCGCGCACTTTCCGGCAGACCGGCTTGCCCAGTACCGCGAAGCTGTACTGTGGGCACAGGCAAGTCAAGGGCCGGAGCGCGTCGCCCTGTCTCACGAAACGGCCCTGCTACTCTACGGCATCTCGGACGTGAATCCAGCGCGTGTGAACCTCACCGTTCCGATGTCGGCACGGCTGCGGAGGGCACACCCGGAATGGATCGTGATTCATCGCGCCGACCTAACGCCGCAGGAGATCAGCCAGCATGAGGGAATGCCGGTCACTTCGGTCGAACGCTCGGTCGTGGATGTTCTCTCGACAACGCATAGAGCAGACATCGCCCAGAAGGCCATCGCCGATGCTCTTCGAGAAGGACTGCTCAACACGGCTCAGGCAAGCGGACTTCGGAAGCGCGTCAGCCGTTCGACACATGGTCTCTCACTTGTAAAAAACGGAAGCAGGGTGAAGTCGAATGACTCCTCAACCAGTTGAACGTCTGGAGAAGACATTGGCGCGAGTCGCCAAAGAGCAAGGACTGGCGCAGGAGCGTCTTCGCCGGTGGGTTTCCTTTCTGGCGCTCTGCGGGGTATTGGAACGAGCGGTGAGCGAAGGCGTCCTCGACAACTACTACCTGAGCCGCTCTACGAAATGAGGTACTGGTTGCCCATGATTTCGCTCACGGTATCGTCAAGCAACAGCTCTTTGATGGGCTGTAGAAACGAGATGAGCAGGTCCAGGTCGTTGTTCATATCGCTCCTTAATCGAATGCCTGATCGGCGCGGTAGCGGACGATGGTCAGTCCGAGCGGATTGTATGCCAGCGCATTGTTTTCGACGTGTTCGGCGAAGACATACGTGACGCTCGCGGTCCAGCGTTCCTTCTTCAACTCCGTGTGGTCGCTGGCGTTGGTGTAGACCTTCTCAAACTCAATGCGAGCCGAATACGGGGACTGCCGCAAGTCGTCCAAGATCACGCTCTTGATGTTGATGTCCACATACGGAAGTGTGCTGTCTTGCTGGAAGTTGGTAATCGTCTTGTTTTGCTGCTCCTGGCGAATGACGGCCTGCTGCACATCGGAGTTGAGAAAGTAAAGCGCCTGCGTCTGGTCACGCTCGATGGTGTAACGGTTGCGTTGAAAGAAGAGCGTGGCCCACCGCGAGAGGTAGTATTTGTTCTCTGCCTCCTGCGGCTTGTACTGGTAATTGCGGTAGTCGATTGCGTCGGCATGGCCCACATCGTTGATGCGAATCACGAGGGGTTTCATGCCGAGTAGAGCCTTCTGGCTTTTGAAGATGAGCGCGCCCAGCATCAGGCAGATTGCGCACAGAACAAGTATCGTCACCTTCAAATACGTGTTCATCACGAGCGGATCGCCGTACTGCTCCAGGTAGCGTTCCGCCGCACGCGTGATTTCCGGGGATTTGGTTTCTGTTGTCGTCATTGCGGGTTGCCCGGCTCCAGGGAGAGTCCTAAGCAACGCTGATGGTGCACCAACTGAAAGTGCCCCCGGTCCCTCAACCAGATAACTATGGCCACCCGCCCTATTTGATATTCAAAGAGAAGATGACATTTATGGTGGTAACTGCCTCAACCGGTTCGTTGTTCACAAGATAGGGACGGTACCGCCAGTGTTTCACAGCATCAAGAGCGGACTGCCTAAGCATGGGCGGTCCGCTAAGTATATCCAGATCCTTCAAGAAACCGGCCTTTGAAATAGTCCCCTTAAGAACCACGGTCCCAGTGATGCCCATGGCCTTGGCCACTGCTGGATAATCAGGGATCGTCTTCTCTAATAACATACCCTGAGCAACGACAGCAGAGATTGGCAACTTGATTGAAGGTACAACATCAACTTCAGGCTCATCCTTCTGATTATTCTTTTGCGGTGTCTGTTCTGCCTTGATCCGGGCATCCCGCACTGCCCTGAGTGCAAACTTCACATCCGTTTGCCCAACTACCTTGATCTCAATTTCTTTCTTGATTCTGTCAATGCCATTCTTAGTTCCCGCCACCACTAAATGTTGACCAAGTGCAACAATTGATTTGGCATTACCTCCAACGTCGATGTCGCCCATTACATCACCGTCAAGCCTCCAATCACACTGCAAATCGCAAAACACAAGAAGTGTTGGCTTCATCGGCTTGGTTACAGACTTCCTAGGATGAAGAACTGACCCTTTTCCCTGTTGGTCGATTGCCGGCAAGACCAAGATCAAAGTCCATGCTATTAGCATCCACCATGCGATTTTCCTGCCGTGCATACTAACCTCCCGCGTCCTGGTCCATTGGAATGACCATCTTTTCATTGCCCGTTCGACGGATCCCTAGGCTCGACAATAATGATAACTCTGTGCAGATTGCTACATGCGGTTTCAGATCCATTTTTACAACTTATTTTGAAAATAGACTGCGCTCTTTCCTTATCTTTACCTGCTCCTCTACCCGTTATATATGGCAGGGAAAAATGGTTGCAACCGTTCATATCACCCCCGTCGCAGGCTTTCTGATAGAGATGAAGTGCTTTTCCGAAATCTGGACGCACACCATTATCAGATACATATCTTGGACCGAGATAAATGCTGCCACCCTCATAAAGATCTCCGAGACTAATGCAAGCCACCATCTCCTCTCCATCACAGGCCTTTTTAAATTTGTTAAGTGCCTGTGTGGCGTTCTGGGAAACTCCGGCACCATATTCGTATAGCAAACCAAGTTTGTTGCATTCACTCATGGAACCGCCGTCACAGGCTTCTTCATATTTTGAAATAAGTTGGAGTACCCTTGTTGAATCCAGAATCAGTCCTTCGTTCAATTCATAAAGTGAATTGAGATCATGACACCCTAAACTGTCGCCGCCATCACACGCTTTTTGAAAAAAATCGCGTGCCAGTGTAAAATCCGGTAACGGGATCTTCTCCAACTTCTTAATGGATTCTAACCAAAGACACGAATTTGTCAACCAATTGGAACAGGTATCATTCGCAACACCATGGATATACTTCTTATCCAATGTCTCATCTATACTCTTCCTATAAAGCCTATCTTGACCATAGCACCCAGAAAGATTTCCTGCATTGCATGCCCTCTTAAACAGATCATATGCCTTTAGATAGTCCGGGACGGTACCTTTCCAAGCCCCCTCATATAACCGGCCAAGAGTGACGCAACCTAGCATATCTCCGCTGTCACACGCCTGTATAAGTCCGGATTCCGTTGATTCAAATTTCCGAGTACCATTTTTACCTTCCAAAAGAAGGATATTAACGTTGATACACCTGACTTCATTTTGGCCATCGCAGGCCCTCTTGAAAAGGTTGAGTGCTTGTGCATAGTCTTGCTCCGCGCCTGTTCCCTTCAGGCGCCTTCCAAGAAAGTTGCATCCGGTCATATTCCCACCATCGCACGCTTTCTGAAAAAGACTCCGCGCCTCTATATCATTCTTCTCTGTCCCAGTCTCCATCAGGAGGGTGCCAAGGAAGTTGCATCCGGCCATATCGCCAAGATCGCAAGCCTTCTGAAACAACTCGCGCGCTTGTCCATAATCTTGGTTCACGCCTTCGCCGTCCCTGTATAGGCTGCCGAGATCGGTACACCCTGCCGCCCACCCCCCATCGCATGCTTTCTTATAGAGATGTGTTGCCTGTGTATAATCCTGGTCCACGCCGTCACCGTCTCTGTAGAGAGTGCCAAGATTCGCACATCCTGCCGGAAGCCTTCTATCACAGGCCAGTTTGAATAGAGTTTGCGCCCCTTTCAGATTCTGTTTCACATGAATGCCCTTCTGGTAGTACAACCCCAGATTGTTGCAGGCTTCCATCTCTCCGCCATCGCAAGCCTTGGTGTAAAGTGTTACCGTCTGCGAATAATCCTGAGTTATACCTTTGGCTTGTTCATAGATCTCACCAAGTTCTCTGCACGCGGCCATCTCTCCGCCTTCGCAGGACTGTTCAAAAAGCAACTTGGCCTCGGTGTATTTTTGCTGGCGGGCAAGTTCCTTACCTTCCTTTATGCGCGCTCCTGCGTGATCGCGCATCTCCTTTTGGTGAACCGCCACTTCACGGGCGGTCTGCTGTTTCTGTTCTTCTTCGCGCGTAGCCTTGTCCCGTTCTTCCTGCTCCGTCCTGTCCAACTGTTCCTGAATCGATTTATCCTGCAACTTCCGGTCGGTCTTCCCTCCAGCTTCTTGTTCTGGATTAAGCCGCGCAGCTCGCACCCGGCTGAGTTCGATGTCCGCCACCATCTGTTCAGTCGATTTGAACTCGACAATTTTTTGAACCGTATCCACGCCATCCATGGTCGTTGCAATTACCGTATGTATGCCGAGTTTGACCTCAGCTTTCGCGGAACCACCGGCCTGAATGTGGCCCTTAGCTTCGCCATCCAACTTCCAGTAGCAGGCCAAATCACAGATCACTACCAGAGTTGCGCTCGCCGACTTGGCTGGCAGAGTCTTCGGCAGCGGAATTGGCTTTTTGTCTTGTTGAGAAAATGCCGACGGCACCACGGCCATCAAAACCACAAATGTCACCCAAACCGCAATCATCCGTACTCGCATTCTTCCTCCAGAAACAGATTCAGCATTATACTACATCTGTGAAGAGAGTACCTGGAGAAATAAATGAGGCAGGTGCCCCGTTCATCAGCCCCGAAGAATCGCCCAGAAACTTTAAAAGCTGTGCCCTGTTCATCGCGTTCTTCGCGATGAGCGGGCGGGCGGCTGCCCCATCACTGAATTCTTGGACCTGGGAGACCACGAACCCCAACTATCGTTTTCCTGATCCCTGATCTCTGTCAAGACCACGAACCTCAAGCGAGCGGATAGCGAGCAGTTGGCCGCACCGCAGGTGCTTGCAGATACCCATCGGCGTTTCGAGATCCCCTGAATTCCCAACATTCAGTGGCCGGAAGAACCTGAACCGAGTTGATGAGTTGCTTCAAAGTGAAGGCCATATTCAACAGGATACGCTCTTCAAAAAGTTACTAGTACGGAGGGGGTGGTGTGGTGTCACTTTTTGTGCTACTTTTCTTTGGTATTCAGTGCGATATGGTGCCTTAAAGTGCCACTTTTCCACAGATTGAGTGGGTTGCGCCAGACAAAATTCTGGCCAGTTTTATGTGTTTATTTTGTTGATTTTATTGGCTTTATATGGCGGAGAGGGAGGGATTCGAACCCCCGGTACCCTTGCGAGTACGTCTGATTTCGAGTCAGGTGCATTCAACCGGGCTCTGCCACCTCTCCGCGACTTTACTGCATTTTGCTGCGCCGGTCTGCCGAGCGCCGAAAAAACCTTCAGCCCATTGGTAGTTTACAGGTAAATGCTTGATGGTTGCAATTGCAACTCGGCTTGAGCGGGCGGTCATTCGCCGATCTCGAATTCCAACTGATCCGAGTGCCTTCCGGGCGCTTTTGGGGGGACGTGCATATCGGCCGGAACGGGAGGCAGTTCGCCGGCATGGAAGAGTTCACTTGCGATTACTTTCTCCAGTAACCTCGACTGTTCGGGGTAGCCTTCAATGGTAGCTTCAAGCACCCAGAGCAACTCCAGCAGTTCGGTGGTGAATTGGCCGGTCCAGCACGAGGGGCGTATCTCGTTCAACGGCGACGACTTCTTGCCCGCGCCGTTCTTCATGCGGTATTTGAGCCAGGACTGCACAACTTTGAGGCCGGAAACCTCAAAATCGTAAACCTCTTGTCTGATGGGTTCAAAGCTGCCGTCGCCCACATGAAGCGTACTGGTTGCCGCGTTGAATTCAAAAGACTCAGGATAACCATCGGCGTCTCCCGGAACGGCCATTGTGCATTTGGTCTTTCCCCGTGGAATATAACCTTCGTGCCTTCCCTTGGGCCGGAATCGCTCGCCATAGGTGTGCAGCCACAACAGGCGCGCGCCGACGGCTCGCAACTGCTCGAAGAGCGTGGCGTCCTTGGTGATGGGCACGCGCAACTCCCGCGTTTCCAATTCCCTCGCAAATTGCGATGTGAAAGACGGCTGCGCCAGCGCGCCATAAACATAGGCCAGAAAGTCTTCCGGCGTCACCGTTTTTGAGTAATTCTTGCCAAGCACTTCGAGCAGACCCGGCAGGATGTTGGCTTCTGAGGCGTCTGCCTGACGATAAAGAGGGATCGTGTCTTTTGCACCACGAGCCGAGAAATGGTCAAGGTCAGGAATTGCTGCGCATGCTGAAAGCGCCGGTCCATCCCCAAGGAATTTTGTTAACAAACTCGTCAGATATACTTGCCGTTTGCCGTGGGCATACCACAGGTCGGGACGAAGGTAGTCCCCCAAGCGGCTATCTGCAAGAATCCACTGGCGGTCGAATGAACGGTACGCATAGCGTTCCATGCGCGGAACCGGAGCATTGCCGGACAACTGGTCGATAGGCAGGCCGATCTTTTTTGTGCCGGGTAAAGGAAAATATATCGAGCAGATCTTCCGATCGCGTGTTTCATAGAATGCAGCCGGCAGATCCCGCGATTTGAGCAATGCCCTCCATCGCGCCCGAAGCGTTTCCGTGTCCGCGCAGATGGGCCATGTACGTTTGAACTGCGCTCCTGAATGCTGCCACGGCATGAGATTCGTCAAAAGCGGCCAATCAAAATAATTTCCTTTTCCCGCCGGACGAAAGGCCGCTTGCCAGTCATTGGGGCAATTCTGCCATTTCACGCACGAAAAATCCTGGATTGCATCCAGCGCAACCAACTTGTCCTCGCGTGTTCCTTCAATCCGGATGTAGTGGACCTTCGCGGGCTTGTTTTTCCTGCTTTTCTTCGAGCGAACCGCAACTGCAATAGCGACAGGGGTCTGAATGGCAAAGACGTTCTCGCTCTGCCGCGTTCCCCGCCCTTCGCCGCCAAGATCGATGATCCAGATGTCGTCGCACTGGCGGCGCATGTGTTCTCGCATCCCGCAGAAGGCATCTCCATCGAGGTAACTCGAAGCACTGATAAAACTGACAATCCCCGGCCCGCGCAAGGCTTCTTGTTCAAAGACCTTCCATAACGCCCAACGCCAGAAGTAAACGTAGAGGTTATAAAGATTCTTGAGTCGAACCCCATGGCCGGCGGCTTTGGCGGAGTCAAGAAAATCGCGCAGGATGGCTTGATTGTGCGTTCCTTTGTCACCGTACCGCACCCACCCACCGGTCCGCGCCTTGTTGTCCGCGGTGGCAGCCTCGTGCCGATCATAAGGCGGGTTGCCCAGGCAAACAATAACCGGAACCGCGCTCTTGACCTTCAGCGCCTTGGAGTGCTGCTCTGCAATGGGGCGCAGAAAAAGCGGCATCTGCAGCGGCTCGGCATTGGGGCTTTCCAGCGTGTCGGTCAGGTAGATTTGCGTTCCGTCGTGGGGCAATTGCGCACCCTTGTCGCGTAGAGCTTGGCTCACGCGCAATTCCGCAACGGCATACGGGCCGACCATCAATTCAAAACCGTAGAGATTGGTTGCCAGGGCGGTCGCCTGACCTGCAACCGCGCCAGCGCCTTGTTCTGATTCAATGCGCCGCAGGGCGTGGTCGATCACGCCCAGCAGATAAGTGCCGGTCCCGACAGCGGGATCGAGAGTAATGACACCTGGGTCAGCGAAACCCAGCGGTTTTCCGAGAAGATTGACGAGCAGGTCGTCGATCAGGCGGACTTGACACTGCACCACGGAGACCGGTGTGTAATAAGCGCCGGCGTCTTTGCGAAGTTCCGGGTCGTAGACGGCAAGAAAGTCTTCATAAAAGTAGAGCCACGGATACTCGGGTTGGGCAAGCGTGGCCAGCGGCATCATGCCGATCACGCGCAAGAGCAAATTGACAGAGGCCGCCATCGCGACGCGCGCTCCCGGATCGGTGAGGACTTGCAAGGCGCGGGAGAGCAGACTGTGCTGGGCCTTGAGGGCAGACTCAGCGCTCTCCAGAGTGAGCGGACTGGCCCCTTCACTGCGCCCCAGAAGCAGCGCGAAGGTGACGGTCTGCGCATAGGAGTCGGCGAATTGCTCATCGGAAGCATCAGGGAAAAGAAGCTGCCGCCAATCCTTGGCGAGCAGAACGAGCGACGAGTTCGTGTCCTTCAAAGCATCCGTCACGTCATCGCGCAGCATCCGGCACAGTGGTGCCAACAAGGCGGCGAGTCCCTTGCGGTCAGCAGGAATGGTGGGCTGCCAAAGGAAGAAATCGCGCAGAAGGCTCTCGATAGCCAGCGCGTCGCTGGGTTCGACAGCCTTTTTCCCTTCAGTCGCTATATCGCCTGAGAGACGAACTACATCGCCAACCAGTTGGCCTTCGCGATAAATCGCCCAATCGTTGCCGTCCGAATACAAAATGTTGGGGATCGCCGAGAATCTCTTGAACTGATTGCGATTGTGGCCCTTGAAACGCGCCGGGGCCACACCAATGCCTGGAGCCTTCAACTCGACGTACCCGGCGAGGAGATGATTGAGGTGAATCGCGTAATCGGGACGACCCAGGCTGTCCGGCAGAGGTGTCTCGCCGGTGCAAACGACATTCCAACCCAAGGCAGCCGAAATTTCGGCCATCAAGTTCTCGAAGGGCGCGCGAAGCTGGTCTTCCGGCTCGCCGATGGTGAGTTGCGACATCTTGGCGGAGACACTGGCGGCGAACTTTTGCAGTGCGGCGTAGATTGAGAGGTTAGAACTCATTCTTGTGCTAATCCATGGTTTTTGTCGCATCTCCAGCCTAGCATCTTCTCCGCAGCCTCGACGAATGCTTTCAATGGGGTGGATCGGTTTTCATCAAGCAACTTTGTTCTTCCCACCTGCTCCCCTTTTGTGGCACACTGGCAGATATGGGAAGCAAAGACAAAGGCAGAAAAGAAGTCAAGAAGGCGCCCAAGCCGAAGCCAAAGCCAGAACCCGCGCAAAGGCGCGAAGGATTTGCCCCGGTCCCGGCCCCGCCCAAGTAAGGGCATCTCCATTCACCTTCTCCAGCGCGCCGCGTTTGAGACGCGGAGGGGATATCCCTGCCCGGAGAGAGCCTATTGGCGTTTTCTGCCCATTTTGGGCAAGCTGCTTTCACTCGTGTTCGTGACACACTGCAAGTGGCTCAAAGGAGCGATTACTTTCTTCCAACGATAAAAGTTTCTTTACTTGCAAGCCATTCCTCTTATACAGTTTCTAACCAAGAGGGGGTCGAAGATGAACATCAATGGTTTGCAGGATTTACAGCTTGGGCAAATTATCACCACCATCGGCGGCCTGGGAACGGCGGCCTTCGGCCTGGTGGATGCGGCCAAGGCGTCTTTCAGCGGCATCAACCGGTTTGGATTGAAGCACATTCATGAAGTGGTTTCCGAGCTTGCACCCGAAGGCGCCAGTTCCGGCGGCCCGGTCAATGCATTGCCGCAAAGCAACATTCTGGAATCCCTGGAGGCCAATTGGGTGAATGGAACCGCCCTGGCCAGCCAGAAGGCCATCGCCAAATCGCTGGTCAAGCTGCACCTGAACCCGGCCAATGCGACGGCTGTGGCGATCAAGACCAGCGTCGATCCGGCTGTGCTGACCTCGGTGGCGGGCAAGATTGTCGCGGGTGAGCCGCTTTCCCAGGTCGAGAGCGACGCCTACTCGCGCTTCGATCTGATTGTCACCGCTCTGCTGGATGAGGCGTATCAGCTCTCCGATCAGGTCTATCGCAACTCGACGCGTGCGCTGGCCGCTATCGTAGCTGTCGCGCTGGCCGTGGCGGGCGGATGGACCCTAGATGGCGCGAATTTCTGGTCGCCGAAGGAAATCGCTCTGGCTGTTCTGGTTGGACTGCTGGCCACTCCGCTGGCCCCCATCGCCAAGGATCTCGCCAGCGCCCTGGCTACCGCCGTCAATACCATGCAACTGGTGAAGAAGGGCTGATATGACGCAATTCATTGACCTTCGCCTTCAGCCCGTGGGCGGCGGATTGGCCGCAACGCCCGCCGTCCATCAAGGCACCAGCATCAGCGATTACGCAGACCTACGCCTGGACGACCTGCTCGACGCGATCCGTGGCCGCGACGTGCTCCTCGCCGCGCACGGCTTCAACGTGAATCGCGCCGACGGCATCGCCTGCCTGTCCAACTGGGCCGGCCTGCTGCAATTGCCGCAGCCCTACTCGGCTTTTGTCGGCCTGTTGTGGCCGGGCGACTCCGTGTGGGCGCATGGCCTCGACTATCCCGACGAGCCAAAGATCGCCGATGAGGCGGGCGTTCTGGCGGCTGCGTTCATCGACGCCAACTTCCAGAATGCGGCCAGCATCTCCTTTGCCTCGCATAGCTTGGGAGCGCGCGTCGTGCTGGAGACCATCTCGCAAATGAGCCTACCGGTGCGCCGCCTGACGCTGATGGCTCCGGCCATCGACGACAACTGCCTGAGCACGGAATTTCAAGCTCTGGCGGACAAGAACAAGATCGGCACCATCTCGGTTTTGGCATCGAAGAAGGATAGCGTGCTGTCCGTATGTTTTCCGCTGGGAAACTTCTTTGCCGGCATTCTTGCCGCGGGGCATCCGTGGTGGCGCGCCGCTCTGGGCCATTGCGGCCCGGTAACGCCGTGGCCGGAGAACTTCCAAGCTCCCTTCGAACTTCCCAGCGAATGGAAGTTCAAACACAGCAATTACTTGCAAATCGATCAGCCTCAGCCAGCCGCTTTGCCGCTGCCGGTCAATGTTCCGCCACAGAATACGCCGCCGCCCTCAAACAGCGGCTGGCAGGAGGCCTTTTCGTCGGCCTTTGTCTCCACGCGCTTTTATTAGGGATTCTGTGTTCTAGGACCATGGATTGAGCTTCAGACCAGCAGCTTCGGCCATCTTTCTTTTACGAGGATCGAAACTGAAAAAGCTGGTTGCGCCCAATTCCAGCGCTACAGCAACTGTGAGTACGTCTTCTGAGCGAACACCGAGTCGTGGGGTCAACTGAAGAGAGAGTTGCCGTGCCCGCATAAAAGCCAGCTCAGGCAAGGCCCGCAACAGGAAGACACCGTCGCGCACAGCTTGGGTAAAATTCTGCAGCGAAGCTTCTGCCTGTTGCCTCGTGATTTCCTTCCGAAACTCCCTCAATGCAAAAGTGTTGACCGTTTCAATCTCAACCAGCGTAGAGATCAGCAACGTATCTTCAACAGTTGCCAATAGAGTTGCCGCCGTAGCGGAGTTTGCATCCAGGCAGTAAAGCGAAACAATGAGGCTGGAATCCAGGTAGATCAATAGCGATCCCTATCCAAGCGGACAGTCTCCGCGCCGCTTACTGGCAATAGATTCTCGCCATAAATAGCGCGCAGATCTTTCATAAAATCAGGAAGAACTGGCGCTGCCGCAAGTTCGGGCACGAGTCGGGCAATTGGTCGGCGCCGCTTGGTGATTTGGATTTCTTCGCCTCCAAGCAGGATGCGCTCAACCATCTTGAAATCGTAGCGAAGGTCGCGGACGGAAACAGTTCTCATGTGATATATATTAGCATCACATTGAAAAATCAGAAATTTTGCCGGGTTTCACGCATCTGAATTATTTTTTTATTTTTATCGCTTTTTGTTCGCTTTTTCTACCGCGCTGATGTATGCTGATTTCGCAACATTGGAGGTTGCTCATGGATTTTCAAAAAGAACTGATTGCCGAATATGACCGCGAGGTTGCCCGCACGCGCAAGATGCTGGAGGCGATCCCCGCCGACACCGATCTCACCTACAAACCTCATCCCAAGTCGATGAGCCTGGGCCGCTTGGCCGGACATCTTTCGGATATGACAGGAGAGTGGGCACTGCATACACTGACCCAAGACAAGCTGGAGTTTCTGGCTGACCACAAGTGGGAGCAGTATGTTCCGGCCAGCAAGGCAGCGCTGCTGGAAAAGTTTGACAGCGGCCTGCCCGAAGTTCGCGCGGCCATTGCCGCTGTTACACCTGAGAAGTGGGACGCGCACTGGCAGTTCATCTTCGGTGGGCACGTGTATGTCGATGAGCCGCGCAGCGGGGTCTTCCGCTCGATGGTGCTCAGCCACATGATTCACCATCGCGCGCAGTTGGGTGTCTACCTGCGGCTACTCGATAAGCCAATTCCTGGTATGTACGGGCCGTCGGCGGACGAGGTGGGATAAAGCAGTGGTCAGTGATCAGTGGTCAGTGGTCAAAACCCGGAAATCTTCAACCGATCCAGAAATGTCCGTGGCAATCATTTCAAAGAGCGTATGCTCCAGATCGCTGAGAACTGGCCATTGAGAACTGATCACTGACCACTGACCACTGACCACTGACCACTGATCGCTGATCGCTGACCACTGACCACTAACCACTGACCACTAACCACTGACCACTAACCACTGACCACTAACCACTGACCACTGACCACTGGTACTCTTGTTCTATGACCAATTCATTGCCCAGGATTTACCCGATTCTCGACGCTTCGTTCATTCCCGCCACAGGCCGTGCGGAGTTCCTTCGCCGGCTCGGCGGCGGGCTGGCCGAGGCCGGCGTTGCGCTGCTGGAATACCGCAACAAGACCGGCGCGGAGGCCGAACTGCTTTCGGACGCGGCGATTCTGCGCAGCGCGCTGCCTGCCGGGCAAGTGAAGCTGGTCCTTGATGATCGCACTGATCTGGTGGAGCAGATTGGCTTTGACGGCGTGCATGTGGACGCCGGCGACCTGACGCCCGCCGAGGCGCGCAGGCTGCTTGGCCCGCAGCGCATCGTGGGAACCTTCGGCGGCGGCGCGGCGGGGCTGCTTCCGGGGATTCTCGAAGCTCCGGTGGATTACTTTTCCATCGGTCCGGTCTTTGCCACGCGCACCAAGCAGACCAGCTTGCCGCTGATGGGCATGGACGGCATCCGGCGATTGCGCGCGGAGGCAGGTCCGGCTCCGGTACTCGTCGCCATCGGCGGCATCACGCTGGCCACGGCAGCCGAGGCGCTGGCCGCAGGAGCCACCATGATCGCCATCGCCGGCGCGCTCTTCCGCCAGCCCGATCCGGCGACCGCGTTCAAGCTGTGGAGTTCTGTTCATTGATGCCACTCTTCCCGCATGGCATTGACGCCCCAGCAGCCTTTGGTGAAAGTCAAAAATCCTGAAAACCTTCCCTCAGAGGCTAAAGCCAATCCTTTATTTTCAGTCTTGCGGCACGACCAGAATGCCGGGGATTTGTTGGATTTTTCTGCATCTTTCCGCTGAATAAATAGTAATTATTTGAGCTACCTAGCCCGCGCTTCGTCCCGGCTAATCCCTAATCCCTAACCCCTAATCTTCCGGCACAATCGCGTAGTAACCTTTGCGCACCTGCGCCTTCATCCCGTCACCGCGGCATTCCACCGCCAGCTTGCGGAAGCCGCCGTCCTGCTTGCTGTTGGTGGACGTGTACGTGGCCATGTACTGCGTGCGCAGCTCTTCTTCGATCTGCTCGAAGGCGGCTTCCAGCTTCTTGGCGTTGTTGCCCACATTGATCAGCCGCCCGCCGGTCTCTTCGGTTACTTTTTTCATGGGCGAGAAGCCGGTATAAGAGATCCCTTGATCCAGGTAACCGCGCACATCGGCGATCAGGATCACGTAGACCACGACGTTGCTCTTCTGGGCGGCTTCGATGGCCTCGTTGATCTTGTGCTGGCTGCCCTCGTCCTGCCCGTCAGAGAGCAGAATCATCGCCTTGCGCCCGGTTTCGCCGCTCAGCTTGCCGGTCGCGGCCTCATAAATAGCGTCATACAGCAGGGTTCCGCGCGGCGCGGCCCCGGTGGGAACCGGCCCCGAACCCATGCTGACGCCAGAGTTGATCTCCGCCTTGTACAGAGCGCGCTTGAGCGCCCGCGTATTGTTGGTCAGGTCTTGCAGCAGGTCAACATTGGTGTCCACCGAGACGATGAAAGCCTCGTCCTTGGGCTTGATGACCCGCTCCAGGAACTGGCTGCCCGCGTCCTGCTCCAGGGAGAGAACCCGCCGCTGGCTGCCGGAGGTGTCCAGCAGAATTCCCAGCGTCAGCCGAAGATGCGTCTCGGCGGTAAAGCTCTTCAGCGTCTGCGGAACTTTGTCTTCCAGGACGGTGCAATCGTCTTTGCCGAGATGAGGAACCAGGTTTCCCGCCTTGTCCTTGACCAGGAAGACGACATCCACCAGGTTGACTGTCCGTTTGAGCGTGGTGACCGGCTCATCTTCGGGCTGGGCGGGCGCGGTGCTCACCGGAGCCTCTTCCGGCGAGGGGGCAAGCTGCGCCCAGGCCGCCGGGATCAATCCCGGCCCGGCCAGCAGCAAAACAGCAACTCCCCAGCGGAAATTCATTCTGAGCCTTTAGACGAAAATGGAACCTTGAAGACAGCATACGCGATCCCGTTTCGTTCAAAAGCAACCTGCAAGCCTCTGGCGCGTCTGATACTCTGACGATTACGGTAGTGTGTCGGTACAGTGGTCAGAGAACAGTGGTCAGTGGTCAGTTGGCGAAGGCCCATTGCCGGTTTTCACTGACAACTGATGGCTGACAACTGAAAACTGATCACTGACCACTGACCACTGTTTACTGGAGAACACCTGTGAAGCAAGGTTTTTCGGCAATCGCGCTGGCTGCGCTCCTCGCATTGAGCCTGAGCATGACGGCTCTGGCCCAACAACAACCCCCCGTCCCCGACGCCCCCGCGCCGCAGGCCCCCAAGCCGTTCTCGGATTTGAACGGCCCCATCACTCCCGGCAAAGGCGCTGGGGATGAGCCGACGGCTCCAACCTCGTCCTCCAATCCCACTGGCCAGCAGCAGGAGCCTGCCGCTCCGCCTTCCACGCCGGTCAAGGATACCGTCCAGACCACGCCGCCCGAGCAGCCCGCCGCCGGCGAGGGCGTCGAGGGGGTATTCAAAATCATCCAAAACGTGACTGCCATCGAAGTCCCGGTCACTGTCAAGGACTCAAAGGGCAAGCTGGTCGCCGGCCTCACCTATCGCGACTTTAAAGTCTTCGAGAACGACACTCGTATGCCGATCTCCTACTTCACCACCGATTCCTTCCCGCTTTCTGTCGCTTTCGTGATCGACCAGAGCCTGACCTCGGACGTAATGGCCAAGGTGAACGACTCGCTGGGCGCCATCCAAGGTGCGCTGACGGCCTCCGACGAAGTGGCCGTCTTCACCTACAACAACGGCTCGCAGGAGCGGACCGCCTTCACCGGCGCGCAGAGCGCCCGATTGCCGGCCGTGCTGGCCCTGGCCAAGGTGACCGGCTCCGATATGCTGGTGCCGATCAACGGCGGGCCGCTGTCTTCCGCGTGCAGCATCACCCAGAACGGCGGCTGCGTCGATCCCAATGTGCAGGCCGGAGGCTCTGCCGGCAATGGCCAATGGACGGCGATCCACAAGGAGGTTCATACCCTCAACGACGCCATTCTGGCCGCGGCCAAGGAGCTTTCCACCCGCCCCAAGGGCCGCCGCCGTATCGTTTACGTCATCAGTGACGGCAAGGAGTATGGCAGCAAGGCCAAGTTCCCCGAGGTGCTGCGTTACCTGGAGACCAACAAGACGGCCGTCTACGGCACGCTGGTGGGCGATTCCGCGCGCTGGGGCGAGGGCTACATCAGCCATATCCATCTGCCCTTCACCATGTACGACAACCTGCTGGCCAAGTACATCATGCTCACTGGCGGCGAGCCGGACTTCGAGCGCGGCGTCGAAGGCATCGAGAAGAGCTACGCCAAGATCGCCGAAGAGGCGCGTAACCAGTACACTTTGGTCTATTACACGCATCAGCCGATGATCGACAGCAAATTCCGCAAGATCGACGTGCGCGTCGACCGGCCCGGCATGGACGTAGTCGCCAAACTGGGCTACTACCCCTCCGGGCAGGACACGAAGTAGAACTTGTGCAGGAGCATCAACAATTGAGCCGCCGCAACCGGAAGGCCGCGGCGGCTCAACTGTTTGAACGTCGGCGCTGCAAACCGGTTATTTCGCGCCCTTCGGTGAATCAGTCTCTGAGCACTGGGGAGACGCAGCCGAGATTGTGTTCCCCCACATGAAATCGACAGCGGAAGGCCTGCCGTTGAGAAGCCTTTCCACTGAAGGTTCCGGATAACTTTCCATTCTTTACTTTTTTGCTTTTGGCACAATGAGAACCTGCAAATCATAGCCAAGCTCGTCCAGTTCCTTGGTAACGCATCCTTCGAGTGCGCAGAGGCGGCCGCGATACCTCGCGTTCGTGATGGTTGCCACCTCCTTGTTTTCTTTCACGTCAATCAGGTGAGCGGACACATGGAGAACGTAGGATGAGTCGAAAATGACATCGTCGAAACGGATAGCGAGATCGTTTCCGGCGGCGTTTTCATCCTCTTTGTTCTTGGCCCCGCTGACCGTGCGGCCAGCCAGAATCGTTTGGCAACGTAGCTGGAAATCTGCGTTTGCCTTGTTGATGGCGGCAATCCAATCGTCCTTGCTCTTGTAGTTGAGGGAGGCATAGGCGCTTGGATTCAGATCGACCCATCCAATGAAGATGCTATGCACGTTCGATAGGTCGGGTGGCGGAGCTTTCTTGTTTTTCGCGCTCATGGAAGCGGGAAGCGCAAGACAAAGCATAAACAAAACTGCTGAACTGATGATCCGTTTCATGAAAACTTCTCCTTGGTTGTTTGGTTTGCACTAACTTCAAAGCCATTTTGCGGATGGGTGGCCCGCATTCCGGCTTTGGGTTCTTGGACAGCACGAACTCCCGTTAATCTTTGGTCAGGTGCATTGGCTTCCCATTCGCATCTTCCGCCTTCAGCCCCTTGGAAAAACTGCCGTCCAGTATTTTGTCGCCCGTGGCAGTAAGCACGGCGGAATACGCTACATCCCCGTAGCTGGAAAAGATCAGGTAGACATGGTTCCCACTTACGACTCCATGAATATCCCATTTATCTTTGTTGCTACTGCCCCTCAGCTCCCGGCTGCCTTGGGGCTGATTCAGAACATAATCTCCCCACTCGCCCCCATGCCAAGTTCCATTCACGTTGAGTGCCGCCGGTTCCGTATGCCCGTCCAGCCAAGTCTTTCCAGCCCTGGTCCAGTCCGGTTCCTCACGGGTAAGAGAGGCCATGCCGGCCTTTCCAACTTCCTCCGGCACTAAACGGACGTCTCCGACTCCATGCCATGCGCCCATCACGACTTTCAGCGCAACGTAAATTGTCTCCCCCGCTTTGGCATCAATAGTCAGCGTATTTTCCTTTTTCGCAACGAACATTGTGGAGCCTTCTTTGTCTGAATTGATGGTGTGCTGGCCGGGGGGAACCTGCAATTCAACGTAATTGCCGTTATACAAATACGCGACAAGAAATCCGTCGAAGATTACGGGGGGCTTGATGGCCTTTCCCTTGAATGCACTTTCGCGGTAAACCACAATCTTCGCCAAATTCCCGCTCGATGTTTCCGAGCGCGCGGCGGGCGTTTGTCCAGCAGCGGCTGGCGCCTGCTGGGTCACCGCGGACTCTGGCTTTGCGATGCTTGAATCCTGACTGTAAACGATACCTGCCCACAGCAGTGCTAACAACAGTGACGTGTATTTCATTCGCACAGACTCCTTTCCCGGCATTGCGGTGATGAACTCACGGAGACAATGAACAGAAAGGCCTGGTGATATTCGGATTGAAATTCCCCGCAACCACCCTGAATCAAAGTTGTTGCCTATCTGCACACATTTTTTGGACACAGGAATGTTAGCATCCGTCAGCCAAGTACGCAATAGGGAAATGCGAGGATTCACAAACTCGTTTTGAAATTCACATCAGCCCTACATCGAGCGCGATGACCTGTCCGGTGATGCAACTGGCCTGCGCGGAAGCCATAAAAGCGACCAGCAGTGCGATCTACTACGTTTTACCGCAAAGGCCCAGCGGAATCTCGGCCAGCAACTGCCTTTCCCCTTTGCCAATGTACTTGGCGGACATGGGGCCGGCCACCGCGAGAATCGTATTTGCAGCTTATTAACAAGCCGCGTAAACGCATATTTTCCAGTTTCACGCGCAGCGCCTTTGATATGAGCAAAACAGAACATACAATTGCCCCGAATTTCGGCGATTCTGCGAGAGGCGGATTTTGTTAATCTTCAGGATGCGGAGCCGTGAATGCCTGGTCTGGGTGATAAGCCGGAGGCGCAACACATTGGCGCCGACCGCCAGTTGTCTCCGCCACGCCCGTGGTATCGCCGGCGCTGGATTCTATGGACTAGCCTGCTTCTATTGCTGCTTCTGCTCGCGCTCATTCTCTTGGCTGTTCACAATAACAGCGTAAAGGCAGCGGCTGCCAAACGCGCGCTGGCCGCCGTGAAGCCATCCGTTTCCGCCACGGAAGTTGAAGCCACGAAAGGCAACATAGGCATCTACCTCAATGCCATCGGCACGGTGACGCCGGTCTACACAACCTCCATCACCGCGCAGGCAAGCGGAGTGCTGACCGCGGTTCATTACAGCGAGGGACAATTCGTTCAAAAAGGAGATGCGCTGATCGACATCGATCCGCGACCCTATCAAGCGCAACTGATGCAGGCCGAAGGCACACTGGAACGCGACACCAATCTTCTGGCGCAGGCGCAGATGGATCTGGACCGCTATCACGCGGCGTGGTCGCGCAACAGCATCAACAAGCAACTTCTCGACGATCAGGAAAAGATCGTGCTGCAAGACAAGGGCACGGTGAAGAACGATCAAGGCACAGTGAATTACGACCAGGTGCAGCTCAGCTATTGCCACATCACCGCGCCGATTGCCGGGCGCGCCGGTCTTCGCCTTGTTGACCCAGGAAACGTGGTGCAGGCAACCGGGAGCACCGTTCTGGTTGTCATCACGCAGGAGCAGCCCATGACGGTGGTCTTCACGATGGCCGAGGACAGCCTGGCGCAGGTGCAGGCGCGGATGCGCCAGATGCGCACGCTGCCTCTGGATGCGTGGGATCGCGCGCAGACCACCAAGATCGCATCGGGCAAGCTGCAAAGCATTGACAACCAGATCGACACCACCACGGGAACGGTCAAGTTGCGCGCTCTCTTCGATAACCGGAACGGCGCGCTCTTCCCCAACCAATTTGTCAATACGCGATTGCTGGTGAATACGCTGGAGGGCGTGACGCTGGTTCCCACCGCGGCTGTTCAGCACAACGGGCAGGTCGCCTTCCTCTACGTGGTGACGAATGGAACGGCGAGCGTGCGTACGATCACGACAGGCGTTGCCGACGGCGGCATGACCTCGGTGAAGGGAATCAACCCCGGCGAAGTTGTGGCCACCAGCAGCTTTGACAAACTGCAAGGCGGAAGCAAGGTGATCGTCTCCAAGCAGGTGCCTGCCGCCAGCACCGCTGAAAGCAATACCCCGTGAGTCCATCCGGACCCTTCATTCGGCGTCCCGTTGCCACAGCTCTGTTGATGGCGGCGATCCTGCTTGTGGGTATCGTTGCGTATACTCTCTTGCCAGTCTCTGCTTTGCCGGAGGTCGATTATCCCACCATTCAAGTGCTGACCTTTTGTCCAGGTGCCAGCCCGGATGTGATGGCCACAACGGTGACCGCTCCGCTGGAGCGCCAGTTCGGCCAACTGCAAGGGCTGAGCCAGATGACCTCGACCAGTTCCGGCGGATCGTCTGTCATCGTGCTGCAATTTGCTCTCAGCCTGAACATCGACATTGCCGAAGAAGAAGTTCAATCCTCGATCAACGCCGCGCAGAGCTTTCTGCCGTCGAACCTTCCCTCGCCGCCGGTTTACAGCAAGACCAATCCCGCCGATGCGCCCGTCCTCACGCTGGCCATTACCTCCAACTCCATTCCACTTTCGCAGGTCGAGGATCTGGTGGATACGCGCCTTGCGCCCAAGCTCTCGCAGTTGAGCGGCGTCGGCCTGGTGAGCATCAGCGGCGGGCAAAAGCCGGCCGTGCGCATTCAGGCCAATCCCATGGCGCTTTCCTCTTACGGACTCAACCTCGAAGATCTGCGCACCGCGCTTGTGCAATCAAGCGTCAATGCCGCCAAAGGCAGCTTTGACGGGCCGCATCAGGATTATCAGATCAATGCCAATGATCAGTTGATGACCAGCGCCGACTATCGCAAAGTCGTGGTTGCTTATCGCAATGGCGCGCCTATCCTGCTGAGCAATGTTGCGCAGGTAGTGGACGGCATCGAGAACAACAAGCAGGCCGCGTGGATGAACCAGACCCCCGCGGTGATTCTCAATATCCAGAGGCAGCCCGGTGCCAACACTATCAGCGTAGTGAAGGCCATCAAGGCGATCCTGCCTCAGCTTGAAGTGAATCTGCCGGCCTCCATTCAAGTGACGCCGCTGACCGATCTCACCACGGCCATCAACGCCTCCGTCTCCGATGTCGAATTCGAGTTGATGCTCACGGTGGCTTTGGTTGTCATGGTCATCTTTTTGTTTCTGCGCAATGTCTATGCAACGATCATTCCCAGCATTGCCGTGCCGCTCTCGCTGGTGGGCACCTTCGGCGTCATGTATGCGCTGGGCTATAGCCTGGACAATCTTTCGCTGATGGCGCTCACCATCTCCACCGGCTTTGTGGTGGATGATGCGATCGTGATGATCGAGAACATCACGCGTTATATCGAGGCCGGAGACACACCCATGCAGGCGGCCATCAAAGGCGCGGAACAGATCGGCTTCACCATCATCTCGCTTACCATCTCGCTGATTGCCGTGTTGATTCCGCTGCTCTTCATGGGCGATGTTGTCGGCCGCCTCTTTCGTGAATTCGCGGTCACCTTGGCCGTCACAATTATTCTGTCGGCGGTTGTCTCGCTCACGCTGACGCCCATGATGTGCTCGCGCATTTTGCGCCACACGCCGAAAGAGCAGCAGGGCCGCTTCTTCATGGCCTCGGAGCGAGTCTTCGAGAACGTCATCGCTTTTTATGGCCGCACGCTCAAATTTGTTTTGGGTTACCAAACCATCACGCTGCTGGTGGCTGCCGCTACGCTGGCGCTGACCATTGTGCTCTACATCTTCATCCCCAAGGGATTCTTTCCCACGCAGGACACGGGCGTTATTCAGGGCATCTCGCAGGCACCGGAATCCATCTCGTTTCCGGCCATGGAGCAGAAGCAGCAGCAACTGGCGGCCATCATCCTTCAGGATCCGGCAGTGGAAAGTTTGTCCTCCTTTATCGGCGCGGACGGAACCAACACCACGCTCAACAGCGGTCGAATGTCCATCAACCTGAAGCCGCTGAGCGTGCGCGACCTGAGCGCCTCGGACGTGATTCGCAGGCTGCAGAAGAGCCTCAAGCAAGTAGACGGCATTGAGCTGTTCATGGAGCCGGTGCAGAACATCACGGTGGACGACCGCGTCAGCCGCACGCAATACCAGTACACGCTGGAAGATCCCGACGCCAATGAATTGAACCTGTGGACAGGCAAGCTTGTAGATAAGATGAAGCAGTTGCCGCAGCTTGCCGATGTGGCCACCGACCAGCAAACCGGAGGCCTTGCGGTTTCGCTGGTGATTGATCGCGTCACCGCCTCACGGCTCGGCATCGCGCCCTCCACCATCGACAGCACTCTCTATGATGCCTATGGCCAGCGCCAGATCAGCACCATGTATACGCAGTTGAATCAGTATCACGTGATTCTGGAAGCTGCTCCAAGCGCTCAACAAAGCCCAGGCAAACTTGGTGATCTGTATATTCAGACCAACACTTCTACTGGGGGATCCGGTCCGGGAGCTTCCTCGTCCTTCGCATCTTCGGGATCATCCTCCGCCGGTTCGAATGCGACAACGACTACGGTGGCCTACACTCCGTCCTCGGCCGTACTCAGAGCTCCTTCCAATGCCATTCAGTCGAGTGTGGGCGCGAGCAGTGCTTCGACGGCTGCAAATGCAGTCACCACCGCGGCTGCGAATGCCATTCCCTTGAGCGCTTTCACTCATCTTGAGCAAGTGGCCGAGCCGCTCTCCATCAATCATCAAGGTCAATTTCCGGCAGTGACTGTCTCCTTCAATCTTGCCCCCAACGCCGCGCTGGGAGGGGCCATCACGGCCATCGAAAAGGCGCAGAAAGACCTGAATATGCCGGCCAGCGTTCAGCATGGATTTCAAGGCACGGCGGCTTCTTTTGAAGGCTCGCTCTCCAATGAAGGCTTGTTGATTCTGGCCGCGCTGGCCGCCGTTTACATCGTGCTGGGAATCCTTTATGAGAGTTTCATTCATCCGATTACGATTCTCTCGACATTGCCTTCCGCCGGCGTCGGCGCATTGCTGGCGCTCATCATCTTCAAGCAGGATCTCAGCGTCGTGGCCATCATCGGCATCATCCTGCTCATCGGCATTGTCAAGAAGAACGGCATCATGATGGTTGACTTCGCGATGGAGGGAGAGCGCGAACACGGCAAGAGCGCTACGGACGCGATCTACGACGCCTGCCTGCTGCGCTTCCGCCCCATCATGATGACGACAATGGCCGCGCTGCTGGCGGGCATTCCGCTGGCGGTGGGCCAAGGGATGGGTTCAGAACTGCGGCGTCCCCTGGGCATCGCCATGGTCGGCGGACTGCTGCTCAGCCAGGTGCTTACATTGTATACAACGCCTGTTATCTACATTTTCTTCGATCGCATTGGCCATCGCTTCAGCCGTTCAACAAAAGCGATCAAAACGAATGGCGAGCCACAATCGGCGGAGGGAATATGAATGTCTCCGCCCCCTTCATTCGCAGGCCGGTTGCCACCACCCTGCTGACGGCGGGCACTGTTCTTGTGGGGGCCATCGCCTTCAATGTCTTGCCTGTTTCTCCTTTGCCGCAAGTTGATTTTCCGACCATCTCCGTCTCGGCCAGCTTGCCGGGGGGCAGTCCCGACATTGTTGCCTCGTCGATTGCCACGCCTTTGGAACGCCAGTTCAGCCACATCGCGGGCGTCACCGAGATGACTTCATCGAGTTCGCTGGGCAGCACATCGATCACGCTGCAATTCGATCTGAGCCGCGACATCGATGGCGCGGCGCGCGATGTGGAGGCGGCCATCAACGCGGCGCGCACGTATCTGCCGGCGAACCTGCCCGCCAATCCAACCTATCGCAAAGTGAATCCAGCTGATTCGCCGATCATTATTCTTGGATTGACCTCGGATAAGTACGACAAGCCCACGCTCTATGATGAAGCGTCGTCGGTCATCGCGCAAAAGCTCTCGCAGATCGCGGGTGTGGGACAGGTCTCCGTGGGCGGCGGCGCAGGCCCTTCCGTGCGCGTGGAAGTGAACCCCACGCTGCTCAATAGCCACGGACTCACTCTGCAGAACATTCAGTCTGTATTGAGCCAGCAGAATGCTCATGAACCTGCCGGCCAAATCTCCGATGGAAATACTACGGCCGACATCGTCACCAACGATCAGATCTCCCACGCCGCCCAATTCAAGCCGCTCATCATCGGTTACAGCAGTGGCGCGGCCATCCGGCTTGCCGACGTAGCGGATGTTTCGGATTCGGCGCAGAACATTCGCACGGCGGGATATTTGAATGGCACGCCTTCGATCACCATCATGATCTTCCGCCAGCCAGGCGCGAACATCATCGACACCGTCGATCGCGTTCGCGCTGAATTGCCCTCCATTGAAGCCTCCATTCCGCAAGGCATCAAGACGACCATCGTTCTTGACCGCACCATCACCATTCGCGCTTCGGTCAGCGATGTGGAGAAGACGCTCATCCTCTCCGTCATCCTGGTGATTCTTGTTGTCTTCGTTTTCCTGCGCAACTGGCGAGCAACATTGATTCCCACCGTCGCCGTTCCCGCTTCGCTCATCGGCACCTTCGCCATCATGTACCTGTTCGGCTTCAGCATCGACAATCTTTCGCTGATGGCGTTGACCATCTCGACGGGCTTCGTTGTCGATGATGCCATCGTAGTCATGGAGAATATCTCCCGTCTCCGCGAAGGCGGCATGACGCCCATGAAGGCCGCCTTTCAAGGTTCCAAGGAGATAGGTTTTACCATTTTGTCGATCAGTCTGTCGCTGATTGCGGTCTTCATTCCCATTCTTCTCATGGCCGGCATCGTAGGCCGCCTCTTCCGCGAGTTCGCCATCACGCTCTCCACCGCCATTGTTGTCTCAATGCTGATCTCGCTGACCACCACGCCCATGATGTGCGCCTTTCTGCTCAAGG
>Ga0224559_1000535_pt1 | contig 24782 bp, 26 predicted proteins | sample 714S33034metaG_FD_180676 | JGI IMG/M metagenome (GOLD analysis project Ga0224559, IMG submission 180676) | Peat soil microbial communities from Stordalen Mire, Sweden - 717 S3 30-34 | ecosystem: Environmental > Terrestrial > Soil > Wetlands > Peat | place: Sweden: Norrbotten County, Stordalen... | reverse complement strand
CCCGGCGGCGAAGACGTGTCTCCGGCGGTCTGTTTACTTCGTTGAGGGTCCGGCGCCTGAAATTGCAGTAAAGATGTTTATAACGTAGCCATTCGGTTGTTGTCACGGAGTGCGGGACGGCGCGGCTTGTCGCGGCGCCAAAACCACTCCACACCGCCGCCAATAAACCCGCCAGCGACCCCTTTCGCACCCTGAACGCGCCTTGCTACGTTTAGTCTCTTCATGGCAAGGCAACGACGTTTTCTGACTGTGATTTGTCAATATACTGACAACGATAGTAGCATTAATCTAGCTATTGACAGACAACATATTGCCGATATAATGCTTTTAAGGGTTTTAGATGGGTTTTAGCGAACAACTGTTGTTCGCTAAAACCCATCCAAAACAGCAAAAAAACGAAAGGAGACCACTCATGGCGACAGGCACATTCCCGGATATTGATCCTAGGATCAGGCACGTCGGGGTGAGCAAGCTGCGCGATCTGAATGCAACCAAGCTCAAAGAGCAAGAGGACGACACCTTTGTAATTCAAGAGAATGACGTTCCTCTCTCTGTACTCTTTTCGTATAAGAGATACCAGGAGATGAGGGCAGAAATGAACTCGCTACTGAGCATGATCGAAATGCTCACAAACGATACTGAACGAAATGGATTGATTGCAGCATTTGAGGATTTGCGCACTGGTCGCATTCGCAGCCTCGACGAGATTGAAAAAGATTTAGAAAAGGAGTAGCCAATGTCAGCAACCGGAACGGGAGGGAAGGGCGAGCAAGCGATGCCGGTCTCTCCCCTTCCTTACTCTGTCGATATGACAGCGTCGGCAGAGGGCGTTTACAAGGGTTTATATCGTAAGTGTAAGACGGCTCAGAGTTTAGGGCACGCTGAAAGCGTTCACTGCACAACGTTTCACATGGTGGAAGAAGCGGTCAAGAAGATCATTCCTCACGACCCCATCAACACGCGCTATGCATTAAGGGGAGACCTCTCTAACATTTTTAGATTGCGTAAGGGGCGAATCAGGATTATGTGGATCGCTTCATCCTCGATTCGGCGTGTTTGTGTCCTATTCATCTCAGAAACGTTGCGCAAAGAAGGCGACGCTAGCGACCCATTCGAGGTCTTCAAGAGCCGACTAGAATCCGGCACATTCGACGAGGCCTTGCAGCAACTTGGCGTGAGAAGAAGTGGCGCTAAGCGCAAATGATCTGATGTTGCTCTGACGCCGCGCCGAGCCTTTTGGAAATTTGAACTGAACTGGTAGCAGAAGTTGCAATTTCCGGTCGTTCAAGAGGCCTCATCCGATACACTAACCAGTGGGTATTTCGGTATGTTGTGGACATTCCCCGGCAACTGCGCGGGGCGAAATATCCTGCCTTGGATTTGAATGTTGGAGTTCCGCGAGACGCCGCGACCGATTTCAGCGCGGACGTTACTGTAAGAGATTAATTATCAAGTCATCTAACAAGACGGAACGTCGCCACGATCATGGCGTGAGCCACGCAGGAACCGAAAGAACGGGTCGCCGGACGGGCCGCCAAAGAAGAAAGGGAGACGAATGAGTGAAGAAGTAGAACAGGTGCCGAGAACCTACTCCGGCGCACTGCTTGGGGCCATAGCGGTTGCCGTGGTGCTTGGTATAGCCGGACTGATCTGGTGTGCCACGCTCAGCAGTAAGCTGACCACCCAGCAAAACGAGCTGGCCGATGCGAAACAGCAGAACGTCAACCTGAAAGCCGAGCTGCGAGAGACCAACGCTCGCCTTGAAGTTGCTACCGATGAGTTGAAAACATCGCTCGGGCTAACGCAGAAGCAGTTGGACGCCCGTGCTGCGGAGATCGCCTTGCGGCAACAGCGCGAAGAGGCTAATTCGCAGGTGCTGGCCAGCGCCCAGAAGCAGACAGCTCAGCAGGTCAGCGCCGTTTCCAGCGCCGTGACCGACGTCAAGACCGACGTGGGCGGCGTGAAGACCGATGTGGCCAAGACGCAAAGCGAACTGGCCGAAACGGTCAGCCAGTTGACCTCGATGAAGGGTGACCTGAGCAGCCACTCCAGCCTCATCGCCCGCAATCACGATGAGCTTGAGATCCTGAAGCACAGGGGCGACCGGAACATCTACGAGTTCACCCTGACCAAGGGGCAAAAGAAGCCGGTGGGCACCGTGAGCCTTGAACTGAAAAAGGCCGACTCCAAGAGGAGCAAGTTCACCCTGGTGGTGTACTCCGACGACAAGGAATACGAGAAGAAGGACCGCAGCCTGAACGAGCCACTGCAGTTTTATAGCGGCAAGGATCCGATTCTCTTCGAGATTGTAGTCAATTCCGTCGGAGCCAAGAACTCGACGATCAGCGGGTATCTATCGACGCCCAAGAGTGCGCCCGCGCCGGCTTCTACCGGTCAATAACAGCGATCTTTGGGGTGAGCGTAAGGTTCGGCTTGTACTGGAAGGCGAAAGTAAAGCTCAGATTCTTGCGCGCATCCCATTGCTGTTTGGTCAGGCGGAAGGCCGAAACGATAGTTCCTTCAACCGTCTGGCCGGGATTGATGGTCGCCATGAGCGACAACCCCGGGCCGTGCGGTACGGGCATGGTTGGATACGCGATAAAGACGCGATCGTAATCCCCCGCGGTGGCCGCGTAGCTGGAGTGAATGCCGTCGTCCAGCGTGGCGTTGGTCATGATGTTGTGCATGAAGAGCGGGTCCTTGCTCTGGTTATGCAGCTTGACCAGAGCAAAGACGTACACCTGGTCCATCTCTTCCTTGGCCATGGGCGAGCCGTTGGCGTCGAACCCTGACGATTCGGAGTGCTGCGCGTGCGCCCAGACCTGCTCGATCTCTCCGGTGGCATCGGGCGGCTTCTGTCCGGCCAGAACGTAGATGGCGACGACGATGGTTACCACCACGGCCGCAATGATTGTGGTGATGACCAGGTGGCCTGAGCCTCTGGTCAATTCCTCGCCGCGGGCGGCATCGTCGAGTTCGGTGGAATCCTGCTGCAGAAGGCTCATCGCGAACTTATCTTATTACCATCGGGGTTAAACTGCCCATGAATTTGTGCATCGATTCGGAATTGCAATGCGTTTGCACTGGAAACGGGGCAATTCTCGACTCGCTCACGGCCTCGGCCTAAGCGCCGCCAGAAACTCCTCCGCTGGCAGCGTGTTCAGGACATCTTCAGGGCCAAGCCAGGCGCGGCGCAGTTGCCGCAAGCCGTAGTCCATCTTGCCCAGATTGCGCGCGTCGTGCGAGTCGGAGTTGATCACGATCTTGCAGCCCAATTCCTTAGCCAGGCGCAGGTCGCGGTCGTTCAGGTCGAGGCGCTCGGGTGCGGCGTTGTGTTCGACGGCTACACCCAGGTCGACCGCCCTGCGCAGCACCGTCCCCATGTCCATTGCAAAGGGCTCGCGGCGCAGCAGCAAGCGGCCCGTCGGATGGCCCAGAATGCGCACGTAGGGGTTCTCGATGGCTCGCAGCACGCGGGCCGTCATCTCCTCGCGGCTTTGCTCGAAGCGGGTATGCACGCTGGCGATGACCACCTCCATTTGCGAGAGGACTTCGTCCTCCAGATCCAGAGCGCCGTCGGCCAGAATGTCGACTTCGATGCCGGTAAAGACGCGGATCTTCCCTTCCATCTGGCGGTCGGCCTCGCGGATGCGCTGAATGTGCTCGAGCGCCCGCTTCTCGTCCAGGCCGTTGGTCATGGCCAGGTTCTTGGAGTGGTCGGTGATGGCGATGTACTGGTAGCCGCAGGCCCGGGCAGCTTCGGCCATCTCGCGGATGGTGTTGTGGCCGTCGGTGGCGTTGGTATGCATGTGTACGTCGCCGCGCAGGTCGGCCCGCTCAATGAGCCGAGGCAGCGCGTGGCGCGCAGCGGCTTCAATCTCGCCCAGGTTTTCGCGCAACTCCGGGGGTATCCAGTCCATGCCCAGCGCGGCGTAAATTTCCTCCTCGGCGGCAGCGGCAACGGTTGAGTTGTCGTCGAGCCGCGCCAGGGCCCACTCGCTGAGCGTGTAGCCCATCTTGAGCGCTCGCTGGCGAAGCGCCACATTGTGCGCCTTGGAGCCGGTGAAGTATTGCAGCGCGGCGCCGTAGGAGGCCGAGGGCAGCAGCCGCACATCCACTTGCAGGCCGTTGGCGAGATGGAAGCTGACCTTGTTCTCGCCCTTGGCGATGATGTCGTGAATGCCCGGATAGGCTGCAACGTGCTCGACCGCGGCGGCGGTATGCTCGGGCGCGCAAGCGGGACCCGTGACCAGCAGATCCAGGTCGCCGGCGGTTTCGCGTCCGCGGCGCAGAGAGCCCGCGGGAGTTACCTTCTCAATGCCAGGGAAGGCCAGCAGATAGGCGGAGATGCGCTGCGCTGCTTCCTCGGCCACGTCGATGCGGTAGCGTCCGGCGCTGCGCCGGTAGTCTTCGATGCCTTTGCGCAGTTTTTCAATTTGCTTTTCGCCCATGCGCGGCAAACCAGCGAGCCGCCCCGCTTCGATGGCCTCGGCGAGTTGGTCGATGCTGGCGATCTTGGCCGCGTCCCACAGCAGAGCCACGGTTTTCGGTCCCATTCCGGGCAGCTCCAGCAGTTCCAGAAGCCCCGCGCCGTACTTGGCTAAGAGTTCATCGCGAAGGGGCAGAGTGCCGGTGGCAGCGATGGCTTGAAGATTGGCGGCTATGCCTTTGCCGATGCCGGGAATCTCCAGCAGCCGCGCGGTTTCGGGCGCCGCAGCCATCAGGTCCACAGTGGTTTGTTCCGCAGCCTCGGCGGCGCGGCGATAGCTGCGGATGCGAAAGCTGTCGCCGCCGTCAATTTCCAGCAGGTCAGCCGTCTCTGCCAGCAGACGAGCCATCGTGGGGTTGTCCATTGCGCGAGCCTCCGCAATCAGTATCGGATAAAGCAGGGGTCAGGGAATAGGGAACAGGGATCGGGGATCAAAAATGCCGGTGGTGATGCAGTTTGAAGGGTACGGGCTTCAGCCCGTACATAAATCAAGCAAAAATGAATATAGGCTTGTGACGACGATAATTTCCGCAGGCATTCCATACTGAAGAGTGACGGCCGGATCGTTTTCGAAGAGTGGTAGGCATTCAATTGCGCGAAGCCTGATCCCTGTTTCCTGATCCCTGATCCCCGTTTCCAGCAATCCACGAAACCACGGCGCACACCGTGAGGATCGCGCCCATGGTGACCAGCGAGTACACGATTGGAATGTCGATCCAGCGGGCGGCAAGCATCTTCAGCGCAACAAAGGCCAGCATCGCGCCCAGCCCATAGTGCAAGTAGCGGAATCGGTCCAGCAACGCCGCCAGCGCAAAGTAGAGCGAGCGCAGGCCAAGGACGGCCGCGATGTTCGACGTATACACCACGAATGGATTGTGGGAGATGGCCAGCACCGCGGGAATGGAGTCCACGGCAAACAGAACGTCGGTGACTTCAACGGCCAGAATCACCGGCAGCAGCGAGCCTTTCGCCGGTTGCAGTTTGCGAATCCATTCTGGAATAGCCGCCTTTGCGGAGCCGCCGCGCACCAGCCGCCATGCAGCATAGAGCAGGAACAGCCCAAAGATCCATGTGATCCAGTCGAATCGCTTGATCAGCGCGATACCAGCAAAGATGAAGAGCGCGCGCAGAATCACTGCTCCCAAAACGCCCCACAACAATGCATTGTGCTGGCGCCGCTGGCTGATGCGGAAGCCTTGAAAGATGACCAGGAAGACGAACAGATTGTCAACGCTGAGCGAGGTCTCGATGGCGTAGCCGCCCACCCATTCAAGCGCCGGCTGGCGGCCTTGGGTCACGCCAATCCATGCGGCAAACCCGGCAGCGGCCAGCACGAATGCAAGCGTCCCCAGCCATGCAAACGTCTGCGGGTACTTCGTCTCGCGCCCGCGCCCCGGCATGAGCGAATCCGCCAGCAGTAGCAACGCCACCACCGCGTGAAACCCCACCCACCAGACCCATGACGCGCCCGCAATCATTTAAGAATGCTACAGCAGTGCAAGGAACAGGGAACAGGAACTCATAGAGTCTCCGCCATAAATTGCGCGACAACTTCGGCGGACTGTTTTGGTTCGCGTTGAAGGATCAGGTGCGGGCCGTCCAGTTCGATCACCCTAGTCTGTGGCAAGATCGCTTGAATCTCTTCCAGGCAGTTTCGATCAACCAGTCGATCTTTAGTGGCGCGAATGTAGAGCATTGGAACTACCACTTTGCTAAGATCGGCCCGCACGTCGCACGCAAGCACAGCCCGAAGACGTGCGGCTAACACCCCCGGCCTGACTGACGAAATGGCAAGGCAAACAGATTGTTCCAGCGATTCGGGGGCATTATATCCGATGAGGAAGTGGCGGATCGCGACTTGGGAGGTCGGCAGATGAAAGAGAATCGGAGCGAGGAGTGACGCAAATGAGCGCCGCAGCCCGGTAACTGGGCTTGCGACAAAACCCGTCGAGAGGATCAGGCCCTTTAGGTTCGGCGGGTTCGTTGCAGCAAATTGAATGGCCAGAGGCGTCGAGAAAGATTCCGCGAGCAGAAAATAGGAATCGGACGCGGGAACAAAAAACTGGACGGCTCCCAGCAACTGGCTGTAGGAGGGACCTACGTCAGGTGGATAGTGGAGAGCTTCAATGTGCTTTGGATCGGGGATCATAGTCATGAATTCGGAGAAAAGTTCTCCGGTTCCATGCATTCCAGGGAGCAAAACGAGTCGCTTCATCATCGCGAATTCATCAACCGAATCGTCTCCAGAAACACATCCCCATCGATCGTGAGGCTGCGCGCGCTGATCTTGTCCATGGTGTCCTGGGCGGTGTGGTGGTAGCTGTTGTTGGGGCCGTAGTCGAGGTCTATTACATCGATCGACGGCACGCCCCGATTGACAAACGGCAGGTGGTCGTCATCCACGGGGCTCTCGGTCTGGAAGAAGTAGCGGTCGTAGCCAAACTTCTTCGCGGCCTGCGTCATCAGCGAGACCAGCCAATCCGAAGAGCGCGTTTCGCGTTGAATGTCGAGGCTCTTGTCGCCAATCATGTCGGCCAAAATAAATGCTCTGATGCGGCCCAGGGTTCCGTCCCGTCCCCACTTCGCGGCCAGGTGCCGACTGCCGTAGGTCGAGTCTGAAGAGGACCAGCTCTGGATGGCCTCTTCGCCGTCAAAGAAGACCAGCCACACGGAGTAGCCTTCGAGTTTGCCTGTCTTGTCTTTGCCCGTCTTGTCGTGTGCCATGTCCGCACGCAATTGATCTGCGATGGCCAGCAGTAATCCCGTCGTGGAGCCGCCGTCGTTAGCGCCGGCGAAGTTGATATTGCGCAACCAGTAATTGGTCTCGTAGTGCGAGGCCAGCACGATCGCGCCGTCCTTCTTGCCGGGAAAGCGCACGATGAAGTTGCGCATGGCCACCGGGCCGATGGGCGTGTTGGCGGTGAACGCGTCTTCTTCAACCTGGTCGTGCTTGAACTGGTTGCGCAGAAAAGATTCCGCTTGGGTGTGGCCTGGGCTGGTGGGCCAGCGCGGGCCGATGGCTACAAATTGGCGCGCGTATTCGAGAGCCTTGGCGCCGTTGAAATGCGTTTGCGCGAAAGCCGGTACAGAAGCGATAAGAAGCAGCCCGGCGGCGCAGGCTGGAAAGAAACGCCGCTGAGCACAGCCCCCCGATGCTTTGAAAGGGCACGACTTCAGTCGTGCCGCAAGCGCAAGAAAATAGGCATCGGGCTTTAGCCCCTGAGGGGATGTACTCACGGCAACTCGCATTCCCTTCGTGGCTAAAGCCACGTCCGTAGCGCGCGCCTCAGTGGCACGACTGAAGTCGTGCCCATTCAAAGCCGCTCTTTCTGCCGCATGTTTCGTTACACCGCTCCGCAACGAAGAGAAAATCATTGTGCGGCCGCCTTGGCCTCTTTGGCCTTTCGCCTTGAAGGATGCACCCACCAGGCCACGCCGATGCCAATCAAATAAAGCAGCAGCATGGGCACGGCGTAGATGCACATCGTCCACGGATCGGGACTGGGCGTGATGATCGCCGCTACCAGAAAGATGGCCAGAATCGCGTAGCGCATGTTCTTCCAGAGAAACTTCGGGCTCACGATGCCGAACATGGCCAGGAAAAAAATGAGGATCGGCATCTCAAAGCTGATGCCCAGGCCCAAAATGATCGAGAGAAAGAAGCTGCTGTACTCCTCGATTGTGACCATGGAAGTGAAATTCTTGCCGAAGTCGACGATCAGAATCTTCAGCGCGCCCGGCAGCACATAGAAATAGCCGAACGAAGCGCCGGCCAGAAACAAGCCCACCGTGGCCAGCATGAACGGAACCACGAACCGACGCTCCTTCTGGTAAAGCCCCGGCGCAATGAACAGCCAGACCTGAAAGAGAATGAAGGGCGAGGCCAGAATCGCTCCGCCGACCAGCGAAACCTGCAGGTCGAGGTTCAACGGGTCCATGGGATGCGTGAAGACCAGCGACTTGCCGATATGGGTCAGCGGCGCCTGGATGATGCCGACAAACCGGTCGTGAAATGCCCAGACCGCAACAAAGCCGATAGCCAGAAAGATGGCCGAGCGGACGATGCGCTTGCGCAATTCGTCCAGGTGCTCCATCAGGCTCATACCGGGCAGTTCCGCGCGCTGGGTCACGGCCTCTCGCGCCTTGCCGATTGCATCCGCGGGATCAACCATGCTGGGCCGCCTGCTCCGTGTCTGGATTGGGGTCTTCACTGGGGTTCAAGCGCGCCTCATTCGCCCGGAGTTCATCCGCGCCGGGGAGCAGCGCCGCTTCGGCTGCCGGATCGGGATCGTGTCTCGCCTCGACGCCCATCTCCGCCAATCGGCTGGTCGGCCTCGCCGCCGGAACCTGCTCGCCGGTTGAAGGCGGCTGGATGCGGGGATAGATCTCTTCCCGCGAGGCTTCGGATGCGGCCGGCGAGGGATACTGCGTTTCTTCCGGGTATTGGCTTTCCATCACGGACGCCGCCGATTGAACGGCCGCGGGTGCCCCAGGTCTCGCTTCTGAGACCTGGGAGACGACTTCCGTCGCCGCCGGCGCTGCTAGCGCCAACGCCCGCAGACGTTCCTCTTCCGCTTTGCGGCGGTCGGCCTCCTCGGCGCTGCGCAACTCCTCTTCCATCTGGAATTTGAAGTCGTTGGATGCCTTGCGGAACTCGTACATCAGCTTGCCGATCTGGCGGCCGATCTGTGGCAGCCGCCGCGGCCCGAAAACCACCAGCGCAATCACCATCAGAATCAGCGAGTCCCACATGCCAAGCGTGGCAATTTGAATTGGCGGCGGTGTCCCCATCGAGTGCAATGATACCTGCCCGCACAAGCCGCTCACAAACGGACGCCCCAGTTGCGCGGAGCAGGGGCCTCCCGGCCTCTGCTCCCTCCAAAAAAGGCAAGCCAAGGCAATGGCAGTCCCTCTTTCCGCCGGGAGCAGCATTTAGATGCGTTTGCCCTGCCCTTTGGGTGGGCTAAAGCGCCTAAGAAATCCAAAGTGCGATATGCTGGATATGCGCGCCCGTAGCTCAGCTGGATAGAGCGAACGCCTCCGGAGCGTTAGGTCGGGAGTTCGAATCTCTCCGGGCGCACCATAGAAACCTGATCGATTAAAGTGGGCAGGTTTCTAGGCTCCAGGCTTCGTCGCGGGCTCACGCGATTCCCTTGCGGAACCAATTCTCAATTCCAATGATTCGAGCGTCTTGCAGAATTCCATTGAGAGTGCAAAATGTGTCAGGGCACGAGATTTGGATTGGGTTGCAAGTTGAACAATCCAAACGAAAAGGTATTGCAGACAAATTCGGCGAGTTGGCCCCCGCTGAGGCGGGGATGGCGAGTTAGCAGGTTCGCGGCGGAATCGCCGGACTTGGTTTCATCCCTCTGTGGGTCGGTGAAGCCGGTGGACGACTGACACAACCTAGAGCCTGAGGGCAGGTTTGCAGCGGTTCATTCGACAATGGCAAGGAGTGCCGGCAATACGACCGCTGTTTCCATCGCACTGGGACGCGCCGATCGCGTACGCACCGTGGCGCGGGCGGTTAGACTGAGAGAGTCCCGAGCGGCGTGAGGCGCGCCGGCTGGGCGAGACTGGACAAGACGACTATGCACTTCAATTTTCATTTCACGGCGATTCAGGTTCTTTGGACGCTGACGTTCGCGGCACTGCTGGTGCTGCTGATCGTTTTGATGGGACGGGAGCGGATTCGGCGCTACCCCTGGTTCACGGCGAGCATTGTGCTGTTGTCGCTGCGGCTGCTGACCAGCAGGCTGTTGTTTGGCAAGCTTCCGCAGATGACGCTGAGCGAGGTTTTCATCACGCTGGCCGATGTGTTGGCGGTGGTTAGCTTGATGGTGGTGGTGGAGTTGGCGCGGCGGGCGTTTGCCGGCGCCAAGCGCACGCAATGGATTGTGAACCTGGCGTGGGCGCTGCTGGTTGCCGGGCTGGTGGTGGGATTCTGGGGACCGTGGCCGGCCTGGAAGACGATGACCGAGCAGTCGCAAATTGCGCTGCTGCGGCTGATGCAACTGGCGGCGCAAAAGCTCGATTTGCTGACGAACGTGCTGACCATTGAGCTGGGGCTGGTGGTGGTGCTGTTTGGGCGGCGCTACGGCGCTGGATGGCGCAGCCATACGCAGGGGATTCTGATCGGGCTCTCGACCGCGGCGATTGCGCAACTGGGGGTGCAGGGGGTCTGGCAGTTGATTGCGATGAAGGCCGTGCCTCACAGCCAGGCGGAATACGAGAGGATTATTGGCCTGCGGGAAAAGCTCTTCAACGCCAATGGCGCCTTGTTTGTGGCCGTGATTCTGTGGTGGATTGTTTGTTTGTGGATGGACGAGCCGGGTAGGAAAACTCTTGCCGATGTTTCGGCGGAGGATGGTCAGAGCGGAGCTTAGTGGTCTCCCAGGTCTCAAAATCGAGACCTGGGCACCCGGTCTTCTATTCCCTATTCCCTGACCACTAAATGTGACAGCTTGCCTGGCCGCGCTTTTCTAAGTAGCGCTGGTGGTAGTCCTCCGCGCGCCAGAAGGTCTGGGCGGGCTCGACTTGGGTGACAATGCGCTTGGGTTTGAATTTGCCCTCGGCGGTGAGCTGGTCGATCTTGGCGTGGGCCTGCGCCTCCTGCTGCGGCGAATGGAAGAAGATGGCGGAGCGGTATTGCGTGCCCCAGTCCGGACCCTGACGGTTGAGGGTGGTGGGGTCGTGCAGGGCGAAAAACGCGTCCAGCAACTGCTCGAAGCTGACCTGCTCGGGGTCGAAATCGAGTTCAACGACCTCGGCGTGGCCGGTCTGGTCGGTGCAGACGTCTTTGTAGGTTGGCCGGTCAAGCTGGCCGCCCTCATAGCCCACGGCGGTTGCGGTTACGCCGGGAATGGCGGCAAATGCGGCTTCTACTCCCCAGAAACAGCCGGCTCCGAAGGTTGCTTTCTCTTGGCTCATGGTTGATGAGATGCGGCGACTGTGGAATCGGTAACAGATTTCAGCTGGTCAGGTTGTAGATCAGGCCGTAGGGATCCTTGACGTAGGTTCTGGGAAAATCGGGCTCATCCTTGACGATCTGGCAGCCGCGTTTTGTGAGGCGGCGCTTGGCGGCTTCGACGCTGTCAACCGTGACTTCGAGGACCGGTCCCAGGGCCGCGCCGCGCTCGATGAAGAGGTTGATGTGCGAGCCGCGAAGGCTGACCATGTGGGGTTCTTCGCCGGTGATTTCGAATCCGAGCTGGTCGACGTAGAAGGTCGCCGCCGCCATCGGGTCCGGCGCTTGAATGAGAATGTCCCTGCCAAAGGTGTTTGCCATGTGCCCCCCAATAGGTGACAGGCTATCAGGATGACCGCCGCTTTGGAAGGTCTCAGGATGACGGCATTCTTGAACGAACTTTGAAGACACGACTGAAGTCGTGCGCTAAAAAGAAACAAGATTTGGATTGGGTTGCAAGTTGAACAATCCAAACGAAAAGGTGTCGCAGACAAATTCGGCGAGTTGGCCCCCGCTGAGGCGGGGCTGGCGAGTTAGCAGGTTCGCGGCGGAATCGCCGGACTTGGTTTCATCCCTCTGTGGGTCGGTGAAGCCGGTGGACGACTGACATAAGGCCGGTTTTGGAAGAAACTGTGGTCAGGCGCAGGAACCAAACTGTCTATATGCGGCGCAAGTTGGCCTGGCTACAGTTGAAAGTAGTATGGCCAGCCTCTTCCCATCGCCTGTGTCAAGTTATCGAGGCCGACTTGCGCCTTCGCCCACCGGCTATCTGCACGTGGGGCACGCGCGCACGTTTTGGACGGCAAGCCAGAGGGCGCGCGAGGCGGCCGGGACGCTGGTGATGCGCATGGAGGACCTGGACCCGGATCGCAGCAAGGCCATCTATGCCGACGCGGCGATTGACGACCTGCGCTGGCTGGGCATTCGCTGGCAGGAGGGTCCGGACAAAGGCGGGCCGTTTGCGCCTTACGTGCAAAGCCGGCGGCGAGCCACCTATCTTGCCGCCTGGCGCAAGCTGCTGCGGCTTGGCTACCTCTACCCCTGCCGATGCTCGCGCAAGGATCTGGAAACTGCGCTCGGGGCGCCTCATGAGCGGGTCACGACAGGTACGCACGAGGCTTTTGGAAAGCTCGACGGAAAACTGGATCTGATGGACGACGAGCCCATCTATCCCGGCACCTGCCGGAGCTTGCAGGGCAAGGCTCCGCAACTGCCCGGCCCCACCGTGAGCGATATCGACACGCCGGAGGGGATCAACTGGCGATTCCGGGTTCCCGACGGTGAAGCGGTTGAGTTCGAAGATCGGAACCTGGGAAGGAAGCGGTTTGTCGCGGGCCAGGACTTTGGGGATTTTGTCGTCTGGCGGCGGGACGGGGGTCCCAGCTATCAACTGGCCTGCGTGGCCGACGATGCGGCGATGGGGATTACGGAAGTGGTGCGAGGGGCCGACCTGTTGAAGTCCACCGCACGCCAGATTCTGCTCTATCGGGCGCTGGGGTTCGAGGCGCCGCATTGGTATCACTGCCGCCTGGTGGTAGATCACAACGGTCGGCGCCTGGCCAAGCGCCACGATTCGCTAAGCCTGCGCGCGATGCGCCAGCGGGGGCTTACGCCGATGAATATTCTGTCGGCGGAGTTGCCGGTGGAAGCGTGACAAAAGCGCTCGGGGCTACCGGTTGCCACCGCCAGCCCTTATCCGATCGAGTTTCTCGAACAACTCGGCGAGGTGGACAAGGATCGGCGTTTCCGGGACCATAAGCTCGCCGCTGGGGACTCGCTCCAATCCGGCAGGCGTGCCTCGGAAGGCGACCCGGGCATTGGGATCGATTACCCACACGTGCTCGATGCCGAACTGTAGATATTCGGCAGTCTTCTTTGCCGCGCGGCGAATCGTATCTTCCGGCGAGAGAATTTCAATCGCAATCAACGGCGGGCGGGTGAGGATGTCTTCCGCCGGGGAACCGATGCGGAGCACGCAGATATCGGGAATGAGGAATCTGTCCGGCGCAATCTGGACGCGTTGCTCGGTAAGCCCAAAGACTCCCCACTTGTCCATATTGTTGGTAAAGATGGTGCCCAGAACGATCTGCAGAAAAGAATGCTCGAACTCGCCCAAGTTACGCTCCACAATTACGCCATGGTCGTACTCGCAGTCGGGTTCGTAGCCGGTGGAGAGATATTCCTCCACCGGGATGAACCGGCCGGATTGCTCGCCAATGGGCTGCGTCGCCATACCAACAGTATCCTCCTGTCGGCGCTCCTCAGCAATGGACCGAGAATCGCCCAGAATAAGCTCGGAAGCGCGAATCGCGCTTCAAGCTGGACGGGCTGCAAGAAGAAGACAATCGCCACCTGGTTGCGGTTGCCAGGCCTCTCACTCAATTCATCGCCCAACTCTGGCCCCGCTCTGCGATACTACTCAGTTATGCCAATCGACAACGTTCAACAGGCAGCCCAGAAAATCGCCGGATTTCTTTCTTCCCTCAACAAGCTTGGCGGGATGCGCCTGAAGTACCGCATCAGCGCGGGCGACGGTTCCCACCTTGAGGATGGCTCTGCCACTCCTCAGCTTTTCGTCGAGCTGGCCGGCCCCGATGTGCCGCTCGTCGTCCAGCACAATGGCGAGCTGTTACGCGCGCTTGAGACCATCGCCGCGCAGATTCTCCGGCTCGATTCGCGCGAGCAGGACCTGATCAGCTTCGATGCGGACAACTTCAAGGCAATCCAGGCCCAGCAGCTTCGCCTGACCGCCGAAACCGTGGCGGAAAAGGTGCGCCGGACCGGCGTCCCCTACGCTTTTGCGCCCACCAACAGCCGCGAGCGCCGCCTGATGCACATGGCATTCCGCGGGATCGAAGGCGTTGAGACGGCCAGTTCCGGCGAGGGTCCTGACCGCTTTCTGGCGGTCTATCCCGAAGGCAAGACAAACCTGCCTGTGACTCCGCCCGTCAAGCCGAGAGGCTTTGAGCGGGGCGGCGGGCGCGATCGGCGCAGGTAAGTGTGGTGTCTCAGAAGTTCGTTTGAGAAGTGCACGACGGAAATGCAGGTCCTTCGACTCCGCTGTAGAACGCTTCGCTCTGGATGACCCCCTGTCTTGGGTCTCAGGATGACCGCATTTCTTGAACGAACTTTGAAGACAGGACATTAGGTGGAAAACAAAGAAGCCTATGCCGCGGAACTTACGGCGTAGGCTTCTTGTCATTCTCCGACCTGCTGGTTCGCTACCCGTTCAACTGCTCCTGCAGCTTGTTGAGGGTGCGGTGCAGGTCCTTGTCGGTGCGGCGCTGCTCGTCGATCTTGGCGATCGAGTGCATGACCGTTGTGTGGTGCTTGTTGCCGAACTGGCGGCCGATCTCAGGCAAACTGGCTTCGGTCATCTGCTTGGCCAGGTACATGGCGATCTGGCGCGGCACCACCACATTGCGCGAGTTGTTTTTCTGCTTCAGGTCGCTCACCCTCATGCCAAACTGCTCAGATACAGCGCGCTGAATGGCTTCGATGGTGATTTTGCGGACCTGCATGTCGATGAACTGCTTGAGGCACTGCTGCGTCGAGGCCAGCGTGATCTCCATGCGGTTCAACTGGCACCATGCGATGAGCCGCACCAGCGCGCCCTCGAGTTCGCGGACGTTGGTGCGCACGTTCGAGGCCACGAACAGGGCCACGTCGGTGGGCAGTTGCACCTGCTCCGACTCTGCCTTCTTCTGCAGGATGGCGACCTTGGTTTCAAGGTCCGGCGGCTGAATATCGGCGATCAGGCCCCACTCGAAGCGCGATCGCAAACGGTCTTCAATCTCCGCCAGCTCCTTGGGCGGGCGATCCGAGGCAATCACGATCTGCTTCATGCTCTCGTGCAGCGCATTGAAGGTGTGGAAGAACTCCTCCTGCGTGCGCTCCTTCTGAGCGATGAATTGAATGTCGTCGATGAGCAGCACATCCACGGTGCGGAAACGGTCGCGGAAGCTGGTCATGCGATCGTTGCGCAACGAGGTAATCATTTCGTTGGTAAATTTTTCCGCCGATACGTAGCAGATGCTGGCCATCGGTTGGCGGCGCTTCACTTCGTGGCCGATTGCATGCATGAGATGGGTCTTGCCCATTCCGACGCCGCCATAGATGAAGAGCGGATTGTAGGCGCGCGACGGACGCTCGGCGACCGCCAACGCGGCCGCCCGCGCAAACTGATTTCCGTTGCCGATCACGAAGGCATCGAAGGTGTAGCGCTGGTTCAGTTGCGCCGCGGTCGACCAGTCGAAGCGGGCCTGTTCCGGCGTGCTGCGTTGGGCAGGTGCGGCGTGGAGCGCCGCGGGCGCGCGATCCGCAACAGGGCCAAAGCCGCCATCCCGCCGCTGCGGCGGAATCGAGGGGTCCTCCTCGGCGGTGACGAAACTCACATCATCGAAATCCAGCGACTGCAAGTCGATGGCCTCCTGAATCAGGTCGCCATACTTGTCGCCAATGTGCTGGAACTCCGGTGAAGGCACACGCACGTAGAGCGTGCGGCCGGCGGCGTGACTGAACCGAGTAGGTTTGAGCCAAGTCTCGAAAGACTGGCGGATCACCTTCTTCTCCAGTGCCGCCAAGATCTGCATCCAGGGATTGAGTGCCGTTGCCGGCGAAACTGCAAATGCCATCGAACTTATCCTTGCCTGCGCCGCCTATGCACTGCAAGTCCGGTGAATCCGCCAGGATTTTTGGCAACGGCTCTCTCTTGGCGGAAGGCGTGGGCCATCCGTCCAGCCTGCAATTGCCGAACACCTGGTTGCCGTTTGTCTGCCCCTTAGAAACAAACCGGGACGTGGATTAAAACCGTTCCTTGGGACGCTTGGAGACTTTCTAGAACGGTCCCGATGTTAGCACATTTGGCGGTCATTGCAATCATTCTTTCACATAACTTCCATTACAACGTCGCAAGTTGCACCAAGGGCGGTGAAACTTACGACCCAAGCTGCCAGATTGACTGCCGCGTGCAGTCCCTCTCACACTTTTTCATTCGTGGCATCGCCGCGATGAAGGGACTTCAGCAGCAGGTTGGCCGACCCTGTCCCAGCCCCTTCATTCGGTTTGCGCTGGATTCCTGACCCAACCTGCGATACACTTGAATCTTGCCGTCAAGGCACATTTTTCACTGAGAGTATAGGAGCGCATTTTTATGCCCAAGCGCACATTTCAACCCAATCGCCGCAAGCGCGTCAAAACTCACGGGTTCCGCGCTCGCATGAAGACCAAGGCCGGCGCAGCCGTGCTGAGCCGCCGCCGCGCCATTGGACGCAGGCGCGTGTCTGTAAGCGCCGGCTTCCGCGACTAGCAATCGCGCGCCGCTTTGTTTGAGCCGGAGAGGATTGCATTCGATCGTCCTTCCGGCTGAGACAACTTTCGGCAATGCCATGAACATCCTCTCCCACGCCGACTCGCAAAAACTCCAGCGGACAAGTCAGGATCATTCCGGGGGTCCGGATAGTTCACGGGGAGCGTTTGCCGCCCAATCCGCCGGGGAATCCTCGACTCAATCCTTGTCCGGCCTGCGCCTCCAGAAACACGCCGATTACCAGCGCGCCTATGCCGCCGGTCGCAAGCGGCAGTCCGCGTCCATGAGTTGGTTTTTGGCCCCGCGGCAACCGGATGGGTCTGAGAAGTTAGCCGCGCCGCGCGTTGGCCTCACTGCCGGCAAGGTGCTGGGCAAGGCCCATGAACGCAATCGCATCAAGCGGCGCATGCGCGAGGCTTTGCGCCGCCACGTCGACTTGCTGCCCCAGGGCTGCGACCTTATCTTTCATCCTCGCCGTTTCATTCTCACCATCGAATTTGCGAAACTTGAAGCTGAGGTCGTGCGTATTCTTCACCAGGCAAATGCCGAAGCGGCCAAAATGATCGCGGCTTCACCCGCGCCTGGAGCCGTTCAAGAAAAGCCGGGAACATGAATCGCGTATTGCTCGCCACTCTCGCGTTCTATCGCCGCTGGGTCTCCCCGGCTCTGCATTCGCTCAACCCCGGCCAAGGCTGCCGCTATGTGCCCACTTGTTCGGAGTATGCGTCGATTGCGATTGCCACGCACGGGTCGGTGCGCGGAGGTGCATTGGCTATCTGGAGAGTTCTGCGCTGCAACCCATTTGGCCGCGGAGGCCTTGATAATGTGCCGCCCAAATTACCGCCGAGGACCAGTAGAGCGGCCCACAACAGCAACCCATTGCCCCCCACGACCAATTAACATAGGAAAAGCGGCAGCCTGACGGCGCGCAGCAACGAATAGGACGTATCTCTTGCCCGAAATTCGCAATCCCAATCTTCAAACGCCGGGAGCTGGCGGCGGCGGCAGTGGCAGTGGCGGCGACATGCGCAGCACGCTCATGTTCACGATGCTGTTGATCGTCGTCTTCCTGGGCTATCAGTATTTCTTCAAGCCCACGCCGCCCGCGACGCCAACGGCCTCGCAGACCCAAACGCAGCAGGCCCAGACCGCTGGACAAGTGACGCCGGGACAGCCAACTCCAGGACAGCCAACGCCGGGACAGCCGAGCCAAGCGCAGGCGACCGGCGGGTCCGCGCAGGCGACCGCGCCCACTGTGGCCGCGGAGCTTGAAACACAGACCACCATCGAGAACGAGCAGTACAAGATCGTTTTCACCAATCGCGGCGCACAGATCGAGCATTGGATCCTGAAAAAGTACAACGACTCGGCGGGCAAGCCGCTGGACATGGTGCAGCCCCAGCTGGCGAAGGAATTCGGATTCCCGCTGTCGTTCTTCACCTATGAACCCGAGCTCACGACGCAGTTGAATCAGGCGCTGTATAAGGTCACGGCCTCAGGCGCGCAGCCCTCGGTAACCGGCTACGCCGTGGCTCCTGAAACCAACGCCCTCACTTTCCATTACGCCTCAGGCAACCTTGACGTGGTGAAGACAGTCCGCTTCGACTCGAGCTACGTGATCACCGTCGAGGCTGAAGTGAAGCGCAACGGCGCTCCGGTGCGCGCGCTGATTTCGTGGCCTTCCGCCCTGGGCGATATGGAGGAGTTCCTGCCCGCGTCCTCGACCCGATCTTCGGTTCGCACCTCGGCGGCGGCGCAATTCGCCTGGTCGGTCAACGGCAAACAGGACTCTGAATCCGTGACCAAGGTGGGGAACAACGCTACTTTCGAGCAGGCCTACGCCTACGCGGCGATCACCGATCTCTATTTCGTATCGGCCTTCCTGCCCGACGTTCCCGATCGCGCCACGGTCGTTACGCTGCATAACACCGTTGCCCTGCCCAACGACCTGAGCAACCCCAATAGCGAGAAGAAGCCCGCGCACGTGCTTGGGCTGGCGGTGGGCGACACCAGCGGCAGCACGCGCCTGCGCCTTTTCGCCGGTCCCAAGGCGATGGATATTGTCGCCTCCATTCACTCCATTGGGGCGGACGGCAAGGCCGACGGCCAGTCGCTGGAATCGCTGATCCAATTTGGCACTTGGCTGGGGATCATCGCCAAGCCCCTCTATCTTGCCCTGCGCTTTCTCTATGAGCACGGCGTGGGCAACTGGGGATGGGCGATCATCATCGTCACCGTCATCTTCAACCTGCTGATGCTGCCCACGCGCTTCATGATGATGAAGTCTTCGCTGAAGATGATGCGCATTCAGCCCAAGGTCGACGCTCTCAAGAAGCGCTACGCCCATCTCAAGGCGACCGACCCCAAGAAGGCGGAGATGAACGCGGAGATGATGGATCTCTACAAGACCGAAGGCGTGAACATGTACGGCAGTTGCCTGCCGATGCTGATTCAGATGCCGCTGTTCTTCGCCTACTTCCGCGTGCTGCAGAACTCGGTCGAGTTGCGCCAGGCCCACTGGTTTTGGCTCACCGATCTCTCTTCGCCCGACCCGCTGCACATCCTGCCCATCATTATCATCATCAGCATGTTCTTCACGCAGTACATCACGCCCGCACCGGGACAGGATCCGGCGCAACGCCGCATGCTGGCCTTCATGATGCCGGTCATGTTCGGGTTCATGCTGTGGCACTACGCCTCAGGGCTGGCGCTCTACTGGGGCACCGGCAACATCATCAACCTGGCCATCCAACTGGGCATCAATCAATCCAGCATCGGCAAGGAGATGCACGAGATCGCCGCCAAGAAGGCGCTGAAAAAGGCGGGCGTCAACCCCAAGACCATTCAGGGGCGCAAGTAAGCAAGTTTGACGGTAAGAGCCGGGTCTTGGAATCGCTCCGTTCAGGTACGGCCTGAACGGGGCTTTTCTATTGCATTCGTGACAGGCAGGATTCCTAGCTCGGAGTTGCTTCAGTCCGGCGAGAGCGCGCGGTTTCCAGACGACGAACTGCCCGGCAAATGACGATTGCAACAATTTTCGCGGCAATCGCGAGAGTTGAGTGATTTAAATCACACGTTTCAAGGAAAGGCCGAGATATTGTGACAAAAAAACAACATCCGGCGAGTATTTTCTGAGTCAAAAGGGCAATTGCGCCGGACGGGGAGGTTGTTATGGCAGTCACTGTCGTTCTTGCCGTTGGGCTGGACCCATGGATGCTGATGGCCCAGGACTCAGCCTGGAGATCCGAGGGCTACATCGTCATATCGGTGCACTCGATTCGAGATGCAATCGACCACTTCAAAGCCGGCGATTTCGATCTGGTATTGCTGGGCCACTCGATGACCATCGAGAACAAGGAAAGGTTGACTTTCCTTATCAGGGCATCCGGTTCAAATACGCCGGTGGTTTGCATTTCCAACTCCTGCGGCGTCAGCTACACCTTCGCGGATGCGACGCTAAGGAACGATCCGATCGAACTGCTTGCGGGAATGAAGGAGCTGTCGGCGCGAAGGACGAGAATACCGGCGGCTGAGCAGGTGGCGTAACGAGAACTAGAACCTATAACGACCTGGAGTAGCTGAGCCGGTCTCGATGGATCGATTGGCGCTGGGCGCGCTCGAAACGCATGCCGTGAAAGTGCGCCAGCGTCAACTTGCAGTTTGCTCGAAAACGAATCCCCTGTGTCGAACTGCATGGTGCGAATCGTGCCGATCACAGGAGTCTCCGAGGTTGAGTACGCCTGTGTGTCTGCGGGCAACTTGACAAGGCGATAGCAAAGGGGCAATCTTCTATAGATATCTAGGGGAATGCCGATATGGCTAAATCCAAGGGCGACAATTTGCAGGGAGCCCTGGCTCTTCTCGTTTTGAAGAGCCTCGAGCGGGGTCCGATGCACGGATGGGGCATCACCCTGCAAATCCAGCGCACATCCAAAGAAGTTCTGCGCGTCGAAGAGGGCTCGCTTTATCCCGCGCTCCACCGCATGGAGCAGGAGCGATGGATCGCCTCGGAGTGGGGCTTGAGCGAAAACAATCGCCGCGCCCGCTTCTATCGGCTCACGCAATTGGGGCGGAAGCAGTTGTGCGCCGAGCGGGAAAACTGGCAAAGGATCACAAGTGCGGTCGCCCTGGTGCTGGAATTGGGACTGGCCTAAGCCTGGGAGGATTTCGATGGCATGGATCTCTCGCACACGCGCGCTCTTTAAAAGAGAAAGGCTCGCCAAGGATCTGGACGAAGAGCTCGAATTCCATCTTTCCATGCGCGAGCAGTGGAACGTCGATCGGGGAATGGCTCGTGGGGAAGCTCGCCGCGAGGCCCGGCGCGTCTTCGGCAACCCGAGCGTTTGGCGAGAGCGAATAAGCGAGATCGACCTGATGCTATTTCCGCAGACGGTACTGCAGGACTTGCGCTACGGAACCCGCTTGCTGATGCGCAATCCTGGCTTTACGATCCTGGCGATTCTTGCACTGGCGCTCGGAATCGGGGTGAATACCACGGTCTTCACCGCCTACAAGGCATTCTTCGCGCTTCCTCTTGATGCGAGCGATCCCGGCAAGATGGTCAACCTCGCTCTGGTCCTTCACTCGGGCGTCACCACTCCGAATTTCAGTTACGCCGACTATCAAGCCTCCCGCGATGGTCTCCATTCATTCAGCGGCATTGTCGCCGTAAGCGATCCCGAGCAGTTGACCGTGTCTGGCGCCGAAGGCATTCGAAGACAGCAAGACACCGGTACGGGCTCGCTGGTGGGAAGGTTGGGGTTAATGCCACCCAGTGCAAGCGACGCGCAGTTTGCGGGCACCTTTCCAGTCTCCGAAAACTACTTCTCGGTTCTGGGAGTGACTGCTTTGCGCGGGCGCACGTTCAAGACTGAAGACACGGCGGCGCTGGCTGCGTCTCCCTCGGTGCTGATCAGCGAAAACTACTGGCAGAAGCGATTTGGCGGAGATCCTGCGCTGCTGGGCAAGACCATTCGCCTGAATGGCGTCGCCTTTAACGTGATTGGGATTACGCCGCATAACTTTGTTGGAACCAGCGGATTTGCGGTGCCTGATTTCTGGCTTCCGATCAGTCTTGAGCCACTGGTTCACTCAAACAATGGCTTGCTGCGCGATCGGGAGAAACTGTGCTGCCGCCTTTTTGCCCGCCTTGCGCCCGGCGTCAGCATGATTCAGGCACAGGCAGAGATGAACTTGCTGGCCAACCGCATCCGCACTCTGCACGACCCTCACTCTGAGCTAAGCAAGCCGGTTACCGCACTTATATGGCCGGGCTCGCCGCTTCCCTTTCCGATGAAGCACTACGGAGGGTTGCGATTCGCTATTCTGCTCATCATGGCCGCAGCCGGTATGGTCCTGGTGATTGCCTGCTCCAATGTTGCGAGTCTGCAACTTGCGCGCGCCGCATCACGACAGGATGAACTTTCGATGCGGCTTTCGCTTGGCGCAAGCAGACTACGGCTCGTCCGGCAGTTGTTGACGGAGAGCGCTCTACTCGGTCTGGTTGCGGGCGTCGTTGCGCTGCTTTTCACCTGGGCGCTCCTCAAAGCATTAGCGGCCCTGATGGCCGCAACAATTCCTCTTGAATACGGCACGCTGGTCTATAACATGACTCCAGATCTGGGAGTCTTTGCCTACGTGTTTGGCCTCTCGCTCGTGGCCGGCGTTCTGTTTGGGCTCGCGCCCGCACTGGAAAACTCCCGAGCTGCTCTTTCTTCGTCCCTCAAGGCTCAGGCGGGAACACCTTCGCGTCGCAGCCGCCGGCTCCGCGACTTTCTCATCGCTGCGCAAGTTTCGGTTGCGCTGGCGCTCATGATCGCAGGAAGCCTCTTGATTCGCAGTTCTCTCCATCTGCTCAAGGTCGATCCCGGCTATAACCTGGGCCAAGTTGTCGATCTGGAGCTTCAGTTTCCGGAGGGGCCAAAATACGCTGAAGCGCGCAGATTTACACTCGTGCATGAGCTTCGCGGTCGCCTCGCTGCTCTGCCCGGAGTCACTTCGATCACGAGTGCCTATTCACCCGTCATCGGCTATCGAAGAGCCGCAGTCTCGCTCGACGGAGATGTGCTTTCGCGAGACAATGTGCAGACCTCAATGGGTTTCAGCTACGTGCAGGCAAACTACTTCGAGACCCTCGGCATTCCTCTGCTCTTTGGCCGTAACTTTCAGCAGCAAGTTGGCCAACCGGACGCTTCCGTCATCCTCAGTGAATCGGCAGCCAAGCAACTCTGGCATGGCCAGAACCCCATTGGGCGCGGCCTTCGCCTGGGAACCGACGGACAGACACAGAACACGAGCGCGGTTCTACCTAGTGGACCGGTCTACCAGGTCATTGGCGTTGTACGCGACACGCGCGGCGCTTCGTTTGATGGCAGCGACGCCGGGATAATCTACTTGCCATTGCCTGAAACCTGGACGATGAATTTCCCAATTCTCATTCGAACCCGGACCGATCCTGAGCAACTGATGAATGCGCTTGCGCCGGCGATCTCGTCCACCGACCCTGACGTTGTGGCCCACGCTTCAACTCTAGAGCAACAATTTCACGTAACACCGACCTTCTCCATCCCCAGCACCGCAGCCGCGATTGCTATTCCGGTAGGCCTGATCGGGCTTCTGTTGGCCTCAATGGGCATCTATGGAACCGTCAGCTATGTCGTCGTACTGCGCACGCGCGAAGTCGGGATTCGCATGGCCCTTGGGGCTACGCGGCGCGACGTTCTGATGCTGATGCTGCGCGAAAGCACACGGCCGGTGGTGGCCGGATTGCTGGCTGGAATGTGCCTCGCCGTGGGAGCCTCTCATCTGTTGCGTGGAGTGCTTTATGGACTGAGCACGTTCGACGTCATCTCGTTTGCCGGCGTCTCGGTTTTGTTTCTGGCCATCGCGCTGCTTGCCGCTTACCTGCCTTCCCGGCGTGCCATGCGCGTCGATCCCATGGTGGCGCTTCGATACGAATAGACGATCCTGCGCTCAGCAAGGGGCAGGGGCCATTTTCAGAACTTGGAGCGTCGGTGTAATTTTCCTGTGCTGGCGGACGCGTATAATTTCACGTTGCTCAAATAACTGTTGCGACGGAGGACTCAAATGGACATACTGTTTTGGATTTTCCTGGCGATTGTCGGCGTTATCGTTCTTTCCTTGGTTCTGGGAAGCTTCTTTACCGTGAACACGGCGCAGGTGGCGGTGATCACACGGTTCGGGAAGTTTCTTCGCGTGGCCGATGCGGGATTGAACTGGAAGGTACCTTACTTCGATTCCGTGGCTGGGCTGGTGAGCCTGCGCGTGAACCAGATTACGCTGACCATGGAGACGAAGACCAAAGACAACGTGTTCGTGACCATTCCGATCTCGGTGCAGAATCGGGTGCGGCCGGAGAAGGTCTACGACGCCTTCTACAAGTTGTCCGACCCGGTGGCGCAGATCAAGAGCTATGTCGAGCAGGTGATTCTGGGCCACGTGCCCGGCATGACGCTGGATGAGGTGTTCGCCTCGCAGTCGAGCATTGCCGCCGCAGTGAAGCTGGAACTGGATGCGGACATGGCGACCTTCGGCTACGAGATCGTGAATGTGCTGGTGACCGATATTGTCCCCGATCAAAAGGTGAAGTCGGCCATGAACGACATCAACGCGGCGCAGCGCGAGCAGGTGGCGGCCAACGCGCGGGGCGAGGCGGAGAAGATCCTGGTGGTGAAAAAGGCCGAGGCCGAGGCGGAGAGCAAGGCGCTGCAGGGGCAGGGCATCGCCAATCAGCGCAAGGCGATCATCGAGGGGTTGCAGGTTTCGATCGAGCAGTTCCAGAAGGTGGTGGATGGGGCGTCGTCGCGCGACGTGATGCAACTGGTAATGGTGACGCAGTATTTCGACACGCTGAAGTCGATTGGCGAAAACGACAGGACCAACACGCTGTTTCTGTCTCACTCGCCGGGGTCGGTGAAGGACGTTTCGGATCAGATCATGGAGTCGATGGTGGTGGCGCAGAGGGCGAATGGGTGATTGAGTGTGTGGGCATCCCACCC
>Ga0224559_1000532_pt1 | contig 24878 bp, 15 predicted proteins | sample 714S33034metaG_FD_180676 | JGI IMG/M metagenome (GOLD analysis project Ga0224559, IMG submission 180676) | Peat soil microbial communities from Stordalen Mire, Sweden - 717 S3 30-34 | ecosystem: Environmental > Terrestrial > Soil > Wetlands > Peat | place: Sweden: Norrbotten County, Stordalen... | reverse complement strand
TACGCGAGAATAGTTCACCTTGCGCGTAGATTTCAAAATGTCGCCGGGGCGAATCTCGCTCGACGGACTGCGCTTCGAATAGCCGTGGGCAATGCTGTAGCGGAAGATCTGTCCCACGGTTTCCAGCGCACGTTTGGCAATATCCAGTGCGCCGCGATCCTGAATCGCGTTGGCTATCGCCACCAATTCCGGTGCCTCGATCTCTGCAATGGGACGCGGACCGAGGCAGGGCAGAATATCGGCGTCCATGCGCCGCTTGATGTACTCCACATGGCGCAGACTCTTCCCAACCTGCCAATGCGCCAGCCACTGTGTGGCCACGCTCTGGAAGGAATTTTCGACGGCAGCCTTTTCGGCTGTCTTCTCGGCCTTCCGTTGCGCCATCGGGTCAATGCCGGTCGCCAGCAGTTTCCGCGCCTCGGCGTGGCGTTCTCGGGCCAACGCCAGCGGTACATCTGGATATTTGCCGAGCGACATCAGCTTTTCCTTGCCCTCAAACCGATAGGACCAGCGCCAGAGCTTCCCGCCGGTCGGCTTGACCCAGAGGTAAAGTCCGCCTCCATCGCCAAGGCTGTATGCTTTCTCCGCCGCTTTGGCCCTTTTGATCTCCGTATCTGTCAGTCCGGCCATGCCCGTTCCTCCTCACCCAGAAAAAGTACACCCACTTCAAAAACAGGATACACCCAAAAGTACACCCGCCAAAACACGGCTGCACCTGGATGCATTTGGACGCAGAAGGACGTAAGGCCTGTATTTACTAGGCATTACGTCCTTCTATTGAATGTCTTTGGATGTTCTTGGAAGGGGTCTTGGCGGAGAGACAGGGATTCGAACCCTGGGTACCCTTTCGAGTACACACGCTTTCCAAGCGTGCGCCTTAAACCACTCGGCCATCTCTCCGCAAAGTGGCGTATCTCCTTGAATGTACCACATCGCATGGCCTCAAATGTATCTTGTTGATAATATGCACGATACTCGATCCATATTTTCGTTCTTTGGCGGACGGAGAAGAGGAAGACTGTTGGCTGCGGATTCGAGGCGGCTTCGGCGGGGCTTCGTCCGAGCGTTCCGGTGGCCGTTCCCGGCTGGTAGACTTTTTCCAGGATGAATCTGGTTTTAAGTATCTCTCCGCACGGGCGTCTTCACGTCGAAAGCCCTTCTGACGAGGACGGTTCCGCGCTTCCGGCAGCAGCTTCCAAGCGGATCAGCGAGGCATTTCACGAGGGGACGGCGCAGGGGATTCTCCACCTGGCGACGGCGGAGCTGGAGAGCAGCCTTCCCGCCTCCTTTTCCTTTGCCCGCGAGTGGGGACGCGCCTATCTGACGCAACTCTGCCATCGCCCGGAGAGCCAAAGCGGCGAGGCCTGGGTTGCCCAACTTCAGTTACCGACAGCGGGGCCGTCACGGTTAATATAGGCGGGACGGCATACGGTGCTAATTATGGATCGGGAAGCACTGCCGCTTCTGTAGCAAGCAGCCTGGCTGCCTCAATGAACGGCGGTTCGCTTGTAACTGCAACGGTGTCAGGCAGCACGATTACCGTTGTGGCAAAAACAACGGGGGTAAGCACGAACTACACCGTCAGCGCTTCTTGCACATACATTACCCAATTCTTCAATTCCTGCGATTTCAGCGCCTCCGGGGCAAGCATGTCCGGCGGCGCAAACGCGGTGGGCGGCGGGACTACTCTCTACAGCTATAATGTCACCTACTACGGCAACGGCAACGTGGCGACACTGGCCGATTCCGTCATGGGTACGTGGACGTACTCCAATGCCAGCAGCTACGATTCCCTGAATCGCCTGACGCAAGCCGCCAGCACGGCTGGCCTGTTCGCGGGCGTGACGATCAATTGGAGCTACGATGCGTTTGGCAACCGGCTCACGCAAACGCCGTCGGGGACCAACAGCGGTCTGGTTCCCGCACATTGGGCGCAGTACGGCGGCAACAACCGCGTGACCGCTGCGGATCAGGCTGTCGCAGGGTATACTTACAGCGCGAGTGGCAACGTGCTCAACGACGGCATCAACCAATACACCTACGACGCTGCGAGCCGCATCCTGACGGTTGCGCCCACCGTGCTGCATTCGGTCGTGGCGCAGTACGTCTACGATGCGGAAGGCCATCGCGTGGCCCGGCTGGATGGCTCCGGGCATCTGACCGCCAGTTGGGTTGTCGGGCCGGGCGGCGAGCAGATGACGGAGATGAACGGCAGTGGCGGCTGGGTGCATAGCAACATCTTCGCAGGCAAACTGCTGGCCACCTACGACGCCAACGGCACGCACTTCCAGGCCAGCGATTGGCTAGGCACGCGGCGCGCCCAGATCAGCGCCACGGGCAAGCTCGAAATGGGCTTCCAAAGCCTGCCCTTCGGCGACGAACTTACGCCTGTGGCGGGTTGCGCGCTCTTGCCCAGCGGACCCTGCGCCACCGCGCCCGACAGCACCGAACACCACTTTACCGGCAAAGAACGTGATACCGAATCAGGAAATGACTACTTCGAAGCGCGTTACTACAGCAGCAGCATGGGCCGGTTTATGTCGCCAGACTGGGCAGCCAAGGCAACGCCAGTGCCGTATGCGAAACTGAGCAATCCGCAGAGCCTCAATTTGTATGCTTACGTGTTGAACAATCCTCTTGGTTTTGCCGACCCAGATGGACATTGGGTGCCGCTGACCGGGGATGATGCCGATAGGTTGAAACAGTTGAATGGATATAAAAGTGCCGTGGGAGCGCAAGCGGGTGCGTATCTCTACGACAACGTCGTTGACGGCAACCATTATCTCGGAATCTACACCAACGGACCGGATGGTAAAGGACCTTCGTTTGAAAGCATCAACGGAGCTTCAAAAGAGGTTGGGGACGTTGTTGGAGATACAGGACGCAAAGCATCAATCGAGTTTGATCCTCAAGGGACCACGTTCGGGAAATTGCCCAATAGAGTCACGCTTGGTCCCATGGATGCGGGGCAGTCTCCTGCTGTAACAACATATTCAAAGGATGGAACATCCGCAACCATACACGTCACTACAGGTGGGTTTGGAGAGATGCCAGGAGACGTTACAAGCGACGGTCGCTCAACATGGATCTCATTTGGCGATATTATCAGTCATGAATTTGGGCACGTAGACAGTCGTTGGTTTCATGGGGATTCCGGTACCGATGGGAATTCGGTGCGGATGGAGAACACCACACGCCGGATGGAGGGCGGGGCAATTCGTATGTTCCACACTAAACCAGGAGACACTGATTTAGGTGGCACAACTTATTGAGGAGCAGGAGTAGCAATGGTATTTGTCAGATACGCAGTGGTGTTGTGCCTTCTATTCAGCACAGTCTCAAGTACGTTATCTCCGCAGGCTTGGAATGGAAACCGTCACGATTTAAAGCTGACGGCACATCGGAGTGGCCGCGCCATTGCAGAGGCAAACGGGGCATTTCTGTATACAGCGGACCTGTTAAATGAAAGTGGCATCCCGGTGAATGTCGAGGCAGTACAAATGGGAGGCGGCTATGCAGGAGATGGACAATTCTTCGCGTGCAGTCTTCAAACATGGGATGACAGGGATCAACGCTGGGTCATGCGACGGCGTGCAAAGTTGTCCAATTATGGACAAGAACCTCATCTGATTACAAAAGTAGTAAAGCCGGGGGATCACGAGGAAGTCTGCGGAATGTACTTGCCTGCCCAAGCTGGCTCGGCAGGTGATTGTGCGCGCTTCTTCTTTCAAACCCAGTGGCAAAATGGAACGTCTCAGCCCGTGCTCTCGGAGCCGTTTGTTATTGGTCATAGAATTCCATCGACGGACGGACCGTGTAGGGTAAGCAGTCCTGCGCCAGATACCCTTCTCCACGAGTCGGGCCATACCGATCCGCCGAAGCCGCAATGAGCCGGTGTAGTGCAGCCAACCGCGAGCCGTCCTCCGGGGCGGCTTGCTTGCGTCAGTGGCCTCCGTCCAATGCCTCGGCACATCCCGCAAAAGCCCCGCGCTGCTTCGCATCGGTTTTAGGGGGACACATCACCCCAGAATGGATGCTGCACAGTAACCTTCGGTTACTGTGCGGGAACCACTTTATAATCAGGCAGCTAAAAGGAAAACTCTCTAAAAATATGGCGTTTACAGGTTACTGAGCGCGAACCATAAGAAAACAAGCGACTAAGTATAAGAATCATCGAATCGGTGTTGCTTTATGTAAACATCGCGGTCTACGAGCGTAAACGTGTTGAAAACAAAGGGTCGAGGTGAATCTGGCCTTTTCCGCGCTGACGCGCCGTACCCTTCGCTCCAGCATCCGTAAAGGCTCTCCGCTACGCTCCGCCCGCTGCGGCGGCGCTTCGCGGCCTTGACTGATGCCTCCGCTGCGGGTGTTTTTCAGCAATGAAAAGAATGTCTTCTTTTCATGTTCCACATGACCAGGGCGACTGCGGGCAGGTGGCCCGGTCATAAAATGACCAAAAAACTCTGTGCCCCATTCATCCACAGTTTTATCGTGGATGAGTGGGAACCACGAACCTCAACCGGCAATTCTCAATCCCGTACGGTACCAACAACCGCGTCACCGCCGCCGATCAGGCCGCGGGCGGGTATACTTACAGTGCGAGTGGCAACGTGCTCAACGACGGCATCAACCAATACACCTACGACGCTGCGAGCCGCATCCTGACGGTTTCGCCCACCGTGCTGCATTCGGTCACGGCGCAGTACGTCTACGACGCGGAAGGCCATCGCGTGGCTCGGCTGAACGGCGCGGGGAGTCTGACCGCCAGTTGGGTGCTGGGGCCGGGCGGCGAGCAGATGACGGAGATGAACGGCAGCGGCGGCTGGGTGCATAGCAACATCTTCGCGGGCAAATTGCTGGCCACCTACGACGCCAACGGCACGCACTTCCAGGCCGGCGATTGGCTGGGCACGCGGCGCGCCCAGATCAGCGCCACGGGCGCGCTGGAACTGGGCTTCCAAAGCCTTCCCTTCGGCGACGGACTCACGCCCGTGGCGGGTTGCGCGCTCTTGCCCGGCGGCCCCTGCGCCACCAACGCCACCGACAGCACGGAGCACCACTTCACCGGCAAAGAAAGGGACACCGAGAGCGGCCGCAAAGAAAGCAGCCGCGAAAAAGACGCCCGCCGTGAAGCCCGGCCTTCAGGCTCCGCGCAAGCAGGTCAATGCGAAGCCAGTGAAGCGGGCTTTGACTGGGAAGAAGGTTCCAGCGAAAAAGCCTTGAAGCGCGGGAGCCTTTTGGGGGAATTGATGTTACGCGGCAACCCGCAATGGGAAGGCGGTCTTCACAGGCCTCAAGTCTGTCCTCATACATAAGATCACTGGCAAATTGCCAGTGGAATGAGTCTCATTGCGGAGTGATAATCCCGCCCAGCGCATGACGCCGGGGCAGCACGATGCCGCGATGATCCACCACCTGCGGCGGGGCCAATGTAGGAGTATCCTCGACTGCGAGTTCGGCGCGTTCCAGCAGCGCGCCGCCGCAGGCCGGACACCAGTCGGCAATCGTCTCTTCCGCCAGCACGGCGCGGCAATGGCTGCAAAACCGTTCCATAGCTTCCAGATTACCGGATCGGGCCGCATCTCCGGCCAAAAATCTCCTCCAAGCAGGCGTCTGTCCGCTTTTGAAAAGTCGGCCGATTCACTCGGTTTGAACAAGTTTTTTCTTTTCAAAGAATTATTTGTATGCAAAAGGGATATTGCGCTGTACAATTTCCACGAGGAGACCCATGGCCGGAGATATTCAACTTACGTGCAGCGATTGCGGGCAGGACTTCACCTTCACCGCTGCGGATCAGACGTTCTTTCAGGAACGTGGTTATTCGACCCCAAAACGTTGTAAGAGTTGCCGTCAGGCAAAGAAGAACGATCAGGGGGGTTCCGGCTACCGTTCGGCTCCGGCACAGGGTACACCTGTGATATGTTCCGGTTGCGGCCAGCCTACAACAGTGCCTTTTGAACCGCGTGGCGACCGCCCGGTCTTTTGCCGGGACTGCTACTCGGCGCGCAAGGGCAGCGGCGGTGGCGGCGGGGGCAGTTCCCGCGGACGAGGCCGGTAATAGATGCGGGGCTGAGGCGCGCGTTGCGCATCAGGCCCGTTTTCATTTGCGCTACAACCCACAAAGCTCCACGGCGGCGGCGGCTTAGGCTGCATTTGCCTGAGTGGGGCTTTGTCCGTTGAAATTGCGTTCTGTTTCATCTTGCAATCAGAATCCGCAGGGAGGCCATAACTCTCCATTCTCTCCAGCTCATGGAGCCTTGTTCGGAGTCAGGTTAGCGCGGTAGATTGCCTCCCACTCGCCGGCTTTGGCCTCCAGGCTGAAGGCCGCAGCGATGCGTGCGCGCCCCGCCTCGCCTGCTTCGCGGCGCTCTGTGTCCGTACCGCGCATCGTCGTCAGCATCAATTCGGCCAGACTCTCTGGATTCTTGGCGGGTACAATGATTCCCACATCCCCCACCAACTCGCGTACCCCACCCACATCGGTGGCTACAACCGGCTTCTCCATGGCCATTGCCTCGCCCAGGACCAGCGGCATTCCCTCCCAGGCCGAGGCCAGCACAAAGCCGTCGGCGGCGTCCAGCAGGGCGGGCATATCGCGACGCAGCCCGAACCAGAGCACCGCCGCGCTCAACTCCGCCGAATGTGCCTGAATGGCTGCGGACTCAGCCCCAACCGCTTCGCCGGCTATCCAAAGCCGCGCCTCCGGAAACTCTCGCAGCACCAGCGCAAAGGCCCGCAGCAAGTTGGGATAATCCTTAGCCGCCGTGATGCGCCCCGCCGTCAGCCAGACAAACTCACCACTCACGCCCATCCGCGCGCGCATCTGCTCGCGGCGCTCCGGCGATGGCGTGAACTCCGCGCAATCGATCCCGTTGGGCTGCACCGAGGCCTTGCGTGCCGGGATGGCTCCGAGGCGCACATAGCGCTGCGCGGCCGCCCTGCTGACGGCGAAAGTGTGGCGGCTCAAGCAATCCGTCAGCCGATAGGCCAGCATCCGCCCCCAGCCGCCCTCATAGACGTTGTGAACCGTAGAGAGAACCACCGCGCCCGGAAGCATCAGCTTGAAGAGCCTGCCCGCCATATTCGCGGGGAAGACGTGGCTGTGGATCAGATCGGGTTGGAAGCCGCGCAGGAAGCGCCGCGCCCGAAAGAGACCAGCGGCGACGCTGGCCGGATTCTTGCGCATTCTCAGCCGCACAACCTCAACCGCAGCGGGCCACTCTTCCGTTTGCCGGCCGAGCAGCGTAATGAGCGCCACCGCATGGCCGCGGGCCTTCATGCGCTCGCTGAGCGCCACCACCTGCCGTTCCGCCCCGCCGATGCCCAGCGAGGGAAGCACATACACGATCCGCATAGCCGCCGCACCTGCCTCATCCTATCAAGGCCGCGAGGAAAATGGACAGGAAGATTTTTCCTGATTTGATTTGATCTGGAGCGCCGCGGTTCTGGGATGCGGCACGCTGGTCCACATCGTGGTGTGCTTGGAGATTTGGTCCGACGAATCTCAGGGAATCTGCTAAACTGAGTGTGCTTTCGAGGAAGGCGTGGAGGGTTCGATGGAATTGGGCGAGTGGGTGAAATCCAATGTCGATTATGGCAAGCGGCTGGTGGGTTCCGGGATTGATGGAGCGCGTTCCGCCCAGGAAGAGTTCTTCAATGGAGAGCCTTTCGGACCTTTTGTCAGCGAGTCGGTGAAAGCCTCCATCGCCCCGGCGGCGATTGGCGCCTGCGTGGGTGCGCTGGCGGCCTATCCCTTCTACCGCAAGAAGTCCTCGACGGCCACCATCACCCTGGCCTATGGCTTGCTGGGCTGCGTGGTGGGGCTGACGGCGGGCTTGGCCTGGAAGAGCCGTCATCTGAGCGCCAGCGTAGCCAGTGGCGCGATCAAGGAGATCGGCAAGGTGCGCGACGAAAAATGGCTCACCAAGAATCCCATCAACTACGCGTAGGCATTCACATAGTTTTCGGCAAAGACAAAGGCGCGGCTTATCAGGCTGCGCCTTTGTCGTTTGGAAATGAGCACCGTCCTTACGGGACTCCAGAGGTATTGTTGGACGCGCCTACCCAGCGTTGAAACGCGGGGCTAACAAACATTGCGCCTACGGCGCGGGGTGGATTGGCTGCAAAGGCTGCGCTGCCATCGGGAGCGTATTGCCTTTCATCTCTTGTGGCTGTACGGCCTGCTTGAGTTCATGAAGTGATGAGGATTCCCACCCTAGCGGCAAAAACAAATACGCCGCGAGGGTGGGGCACCCAGTCTGAATCAATCGACCGCATCGTTACTGCACGTTCGAGACTTTTCCGTTCAAGAAGGTGACCTTCATGCCGCTGTAGTAGTAAACGACCTTCGCGCCCAGCCGGGCCACGCGCTGCGGCGCGCCGAGAACGCTCTCGACCTGGTTGAAGCTTTGGCCGAGCGTGACGGTCGGGGGCGCGGCCGGAGTAGAGGCATCCGGAGTTGCGTTGGCCGGCGCGCCGTTCTCCGGCGGAGCTTCCGAAGCCACTTCCTTGACTGCCTGGTCGGCCTGTTGACCTAGCTGTTGCAGAGCCGCCGCATCCTGAGAATTGGAAGGATCGGGCGGAGGGGCAATCGCGGCATACCCCGCCTGAACTGGCTTGGCCAAGGCTGCGGGCGGCGCGGGGGGCAAGCCGTCTTTGCCCTGCTTGGCCTGCAACTCCTTGAGTCCCTGGTCAATCGTTGCCCGCATCTGGTTCTGCATCTCCTGCAAGTCCGTCAACTGCACGCTGACCGCGCTGAACTTGGCGCACTCCTGGCCGCCTTTGCTGGCCAGAACCACCAGATTGGCGGCGGTGGCGTCGGCCGGCGGTGGCGTCTTCAGCAGCAGCACATCGCCTTCGCTGATGGCGCACTCCTGGCCGTCCGAGTTCACCAGGTCCAGCGGCCCCGCAGCGAGAAAGACGTGCTGCCGGCCGTCGCTCAGCAGGCGCGCTATGCCGCTGGAACCGGGGTCCACATCCTGCTTCTGGGCGGCCTGCTGCGCTTCGGAGTTCTCCAGCGCCAGTTCCTGCCTCACCTCGTCGGCAATCTCCTGCTTCACCTCCGGCGACAGCTCCGTCGCTCCATCCGCGGGTGCCTGCGGAGGGGCGCCAACATCGCCGCTGGCCTGCTGCGCGGCATAGTTCGCTTCCAAATCCTGAGAGATCATGTAGTCGGTCAGCCAGTAAGACGCGCCGTAGTACTCCGGATAGGGCGCAAAGTACCAGCCATAGTAGCCGTACCACGGGCGACCGATCCACCACCAGGGAAAGCGGATGGGCCTGGGCCAGGGGTGATAGGCCCAGCCGTAGAAGCCGGAGCGGTAGTAGAAGCCCGGAGCGTAGACGTGCAAATGCACGCCGTGATAACCATAACCGCGATAGAAGCGGGTGTATTCGTGGCCTTGGTAGTAGTAAGTCCGGCTGCCGTAATCATGGCCATGGTAGTTGTAGGTGCGCTGCACGAATCCAGGACGGCCTTGCTCGGCGACCAGGCGGCTGCCATCCGGGCGCGTCACGGAGACCCGCCGGTCGCCGTTCAGGCCGTTATGCACGTCCATCCCTCGCCGCGTATCATGCACATCGCCAACTCTGCCGTCAGGGCGAGTGTAAACCGTGCTGCCATTGCTGGCGATGTGTTCGTTGCCGGGCCGGCTCGCGAGCGTCCGGAAATCGGCACTGCGCTCGACTTGATTGCCGGCGGCTGGTTGGTGGTAGGCTGATCCGCCGCCAAATGGAGCATGAGCGCTTCCGCCAGGGTTCCCAGCCGGTCTTGACGCCGACCGAGGCGCTGGCCTTGCCGCAGGCGCTGACCGGACTGCTGGAGCTGACCGGGGAGGAGGCGAAGCGGATCTATTATCGCGGGCAAAGCAAAGTGTGCCGCCCAAACCCGCAAATACTCCGAGAATTACTGCCACAGCGCTCATTCGGATGGACTTGCAGTGAAGTTGTATCGTCATATAAACCCTCATTTCCTTCAAGACGGTAAAAAAACGCCGAGACATATTTCATACGCGCGACGCGCGCCTTCTCAAACCCACGCCTATACAGACACGACGCGCGGGCAAATGTTTCGCTCATTTTACCTTTTTTGATGGACAGGTGTTCAATCGCCGGATTTCCCACAGGAATCACCGGTCGCGAGGGAGGGGGTCCAGCTTGAAGCGCGGGAGTGTGCGCTGACCGCTCCCGCGCTTCTCTGTTATTGCACGTCCGTGACCTTGCCGTTGAGGAAGACGACCTTCATGCCGTTGTAGTAGTAAATGACCTTGGAACCCAGGTTGGCCACGCGGGCCGGCGCGCCCATTGCAGCCTGTACCTGATCGGGGCTTTGGCCCAATCCAACCGATGCGAGCGCTGCCGGGGCCGCGCTGACCGGCGTACCGCTGTCCTGCGCCACCTCGGCATTCACATCCTGTTCCGCTTGATCGGCCTGTTGATTCTGCTGCTGCAAGTCGGCCGCATCCTGGGGACTGGCCGGAGGAGCAATCGCGGCAAACTCCGTCTGCGTCGGTGGAGCCTGGGCCGAGGGGGGCGCTTTCGGCAATCCGCCCTTGCCCTGCTTGTCCTGCAAATCCTTGAGTCCCAGGTCGATGGTCTCTCGCAAATGGTTCTGCATCTCCTGCAAGTCGGTCAACTGCACCGTCACCATGCTGGAGATCTTGCACTCCTGCCCGCCCTTGCTGGCCAGTACCGCTAGGTTCGCGGCGGTTGCGTCGGCGGCCGGAGGAGCCTGGAGCAGCAGCACATCGCCGTCGCTCAGGGCGCACTCCTGACCGTTCGCGTCCGTCACGTCCAGCGCGCCACCCGCCACAAAGACGTGCGAATGGCCGTCGCCCAGAAGGCGCGCAATTCCGCTGGAGGCGGGGTCCACATCCTGATGCTGGGCGGTCTGGACGGCTTCGGCGTTTTCCAGCGCCAACTGGCTCTTCACTTCGTCGGCAATCTGCTGCTTCACATCCGGTGTCAGTACCGGCGCGCCGCCCGCGGCGGACGGAGCGCCATCCGCTTCACCAGCCTCCTGATGCGCCGCATAGGCCGCCTGCAAGTTTTGCGAGATGATGTAGTCCGTCAGCCAGTAGGAGGCGCTGGGGTAGACCGGGTACGGAGCAAAGTAGCCGCCGTAGTAGCCGTACCACGGACTCCCTCCCCATCCCCATCCAAATGCAATGGGAGTCGCCCAGGGATTATAGGCCCATCCATAGAAGCCGGGGCCATAGTAGAAGCCCGGAGCGTAAACGTTCAAATAGAGGCCGCGGTAGCCATAGCCGCGATAATAGCGGTTGTATTCATGGCCGTGGTAGTAGTAAGAGCGCCGCGCAAAGTCGTGGCCGTGGTAGCTGTACCCGTGCTGCACGTATCCAGGCCGTCCCCGCTCGGCAACCATGCGGCTGCCGTCATGGCGCTCCACCGATACTCTTCGTCCACCGCTCAAACCGTGATGGACATCCATCCCCCGCTTGGCGTCATGCACGTCGCGCACGTTGCCCTTGGGGCCGACGCGCACCGCGCTGCCGCTCTTGGTCACGTGTTCGTTGCTTCCCTTGGGCGCGGGACCACCCCTGATCGCTGAAGGAGCCGGCGCAGGCGAGCGGCTCGGTGTAATTGTAGTGGGACGTGTCACCGTCGTGGTCGTAGTGATGGGCCGGGTGCCAGGGGTGGTCGTAGTGATGGGACGCACGCTAGGCGAGGTCGTAGTGATGGGACGCACGCTAGGCGAGGTCGTAGTGATGGGACGCGGGCCAGGCGTCGTAGTTATGGGACGGGCGCTGGGCGTCGTTGTGATGCCGGGACGGGCACCAGGCGTGGTGGTATAAGCGGGACGCGCGCTGCCGCCGGGGTTTCCGGCTGGCCTGGCGGCAGGCTGCGGAGCTGGACGCGCAGCTGGGGCTGCCTGTCTGGGGGGCGGCGGCGGCGGGGCCGACTTCTTGTCGGCGGCGGCGCTGACCATGCTGCCCAACCCCACAAGCAGGGCAAGAATCGTTACTGCGGAGCCAATATGGATGGCTTTGCGGAGAAGTTGTATCGTCATCGAATCCTCTTTTCCCTTTCAATCTTTTTCCGCGCTCCACCCATGAAGCGGAAATCTGCACTGCGAAACAGATTGCGCGAACATTGCCGCGCACGCGGCCTACTCTACGTTGCTGACTTTTCCGTTGGTGAAGGTCACCTTCATATCCTTGTAGTAAAAGATTGTCTTGGCGCCCAGGTTGGCTATACGCAGCGGCTGCCCGAATCCGGTGGTCACCTGATCTTTAGTCTGGCCCAGTTCAATCGACGGCGGCGGTGCGTCGGGCGGTGGGGGTGGCGGAGCAATCGCTTGCATCGGTGCTGGCGCAGGAGGGGCAGACGGGGCTACGGCTTCCGGTGGGGGTGCAGATGCGGGTGGGACCCCTTGCCGAACAAGCTCCATGGATGGCATTATCGTCCCGTTCAGGTACAGCTTGTCCCCTTGTATTTTGATACTCCCGATAGCCATCCCATTCACTGTCGCTCTAACTCTAAGCCAATCTCCTTCGACGATGAAATGGCATTGAATTTGGGTACCACCAAAAGTGGGATAGGTACATGAGCCATCGGGGAGAAATATGTAATGCCAGCCTTGTATCTCCCAGATATACTCACCAGCAATCGCCGCATACGGTCCCACTGGGGCAGCCTGCTCTCCCTGGTTCTGAGCCGGCGCAACCGCTAGCACCTCGGCAACGGTCTTCATCACCTCGTCAGCAGATGGAATCTGCTTTTTGTCAAACGGAATTTCCAGCCACGACCAGTAGCGGATATTATTGGAATCGGGATCGGTCCATAACTTAAATTCAATACCATTCTCCTTGACTTTGTAGTTTACAATCCAGAATTTCTCACCTGCCGAATACGTGCGCATCGGAATGGTATTTGGGTCTATCTGCGATATACCTAAGCCCAATCTCCATGTAAACATTCCAGCCGAAAGATTTCCGTTTTTATAAGTATTGGCAGGGGCACCAGCGTCGGCGGGGGCACCCGAGTTGGGCGTTGCACACATCTGCAATGATCCTTTCTGCAAAGTAACAACGGATCCAGCAGTGGCAATATCACCATTGGCATTTAACCCGGCCAGAGTGATGGTATCCCTGAGCCTCTGTTGAATCGCTTTGATTGGATCATTCACCCGCCCGGGAACCAACTGGCCTCCCCGGTCAGGTGCTGACTTATCCAGTGCTGCCGGCGGCGCGAGAACCTCTGAGATCATTCTCACAGCATCCTCGGGGGTTGGCTGATGACCCTTTTCATAGGGAAATTTCAGCATTCCGCAATAGCGTCCATCGTCGTAGGGGTCAGTAATTACCACGGCAAGAATCTCGTTTTTGCCAAAACCGAAACCGTCAATCCAGAATTTCTCTCCGAAACCAAGGATCTTCTGAGGAAACACGTTGAATCCATTGACATCGCCTAGGTTATCCCCTTTTGCTACGTCCACTTTATCGCCAAATCCCTGGGACAGCTTGCCATTCTTGTAGGTACTGATTGGACAATATTTCAAAGGACGCCGGAAGACCAGCAGTCCATCCTTCTGTAGAGTCACAACTGTACCCGCAGCGACGACGTCAGATTCATCCTGGTTGAACACGGTTGGCACAAAATGCTCGTTCAACCTCTTGAGCAGCAAATCCGTCGCGGCACCCGCCTGCGCAACCATCGTAAGACCAGATATCAGTGTGATGAAAACCAATCCTGAAAGACAAAACCACCGCCTCTTCGCCATTTGCCTTGCGCCTTTCGTGCCTTGTTGGAGGAAAAACATCAGACGCCCGGATTTTAAGAGGCGGTGCCGCTAAAGTCAAGCCAGATATTTGCTCGCCTTCGCAAGCCCTTTTCGATTCAAACACTCTGCGCGAACAGTAGTTTAGCTCTTATCCATATATGTTCATGATGCGGCACGGAAGTGATTGGCCGCGCTACTCCCGGAGATAAGCGCTCAACGCAAGGGAGAATCTGGTCGAGGAATTTCCGGATTTCAAGCGCGCGCCGAGCCAGGAGGAGCTGGAGCAAATGCTTCATCTTTCCGCGCGGAAACAGTTGGGAAATCAGCTAAAATAGATTGAAACAGCACGGTGCAAGCAGAGAAAAGCCCCCTCGGAAGTGATTCAGGTCACATCCCGCGGCGGGTCCGGTCCTTCACAATAGGTCCGCTGATAGAGGAAAAACATGGCCACGGAAACACTACCTGAAACGGCAACTATGCTAACCCTTCCCGGCGACGCGGTTCGCCAGATCCAATGGCGCTATGCCGACCGCTTTGATCTACAGATGCTGGTGCAATCGGCGCGCGGCGTGGCGCGGGGAACCGTCGCCCAACTGGTGGCCGCCGGCGAGCGCAACACCCACGAATGGACCCCCGGCAAGGCCAGCATGATGGAGGCCTTTGACCGCGCCGGCATTACCGCCGCCTACATGGAGCCGGAAGAGGGCGGCTATATCGCCGGTCCCAAGAATCTGGCGCTCTCGCTGGCGGCCTTCGAGCTGGCCTGGGTGGACGGCGGCGCGGCTACGGCTTCGCTGGCCGGCTCCCTGGCGCTTTCGCCGATTCACGAGCGCGGCACGCCGGAGCAGATCAGCCACTACATGACGCTCTCCGCGCCCGCGCAACCCGGCGAAGACCGCAAAACCTGGCGCGGCGCTTTTGTGCTCACCGAACCCATTCCTTACGTTGGCGTGGACACCGGAATGCTCAGTGGCAAAATGCGCGTGGCCGAGTGGAAAGACGGCGAAGAGCCTTGGCTCCAGGTGGACAAGCGCGGCCGCTTCATCACCAACATCGCCTTCGCCAACTTTGTCACCGCCGCCGTGGCCTCGGACGACGAGCGCATCAAGGGCACGTGCTTCATCATTCTGGAAGAGACGGACGAGGGCATCTTCGACCACGGCACGCCGACCAAGAAGCTCGTCCATCAGCTCTCCTCGACCGGCGACCCGATCTTCAACTTGAAGGTTCCCGCCAGCCGCATCGTTGGCGGCTACACTGTCAAGGACGGCGTCATCGTTCCCAACTTCAACCACGGCGAAGTGCTGGACGCGGTCTTCAAGCGCACCCGCGTGGGCGTCGGCCTGATGTCGGCGGCCAAACTGCTCTCCGCCGTCGAGCCGGTCATCCGCTACCAGCGCCAGCGCTTCCGCGGAGCCGAAGGTGCCAAGCCCGGCTCCATCCGCTATGAGCAGGGGATTCAGCAGCGCGAAGACGCGCTCCATCGGCTGGTCGATGTCTGGGCCACCGGCGAAGCGGCCGCCTCGCTCGGCTTTGCCACCGCCCGCCTCTTCGACGAGTTTGAACCGATCGAAAAGCTGAAGTCGTCGATCCTAGCCGAACGCGGCGTCACGGGCGGTCGCGCCGAGATGAAGGCGCTCAAGGAGAGCACGGCGCGCGCCGTCGAGTTGCTATCGCTCAAGGCCGACGATCCACGCCGCGCCGAGCTGGAGGCCGATCCGCTCGTCCAGTACGTGCTGATGGAGGCCGAAACCAGCGTCATCTGCCCGGCCACCAAGCTCTGGAACACAGGCCACGGCGTGAATCTGCTGCGCGAGGCGGTCAGCCTGATGGGCGGCTATGGCATCACCGAGGATTGCCCCGGCTTCCTCGGCAACAAGTGGATGGACGCGCAACTCGAAGCCACCTATGAAGGCCCGGAGGCCGTGCAGCGCAGGCAGTTGACGGTGACCATGGTCAGCGAGGTCTTCCTGGCCCAATTCCGCTCCTGGATCGCCGAGATGCGGCGCATCGCCAGCGAGCGGCCCGGCACCGGCGCTTGCACCTTGGCCTCGGCGATGAAGATGTGGCTCTGGACCCTGGAACACCTGCAAGTCACCAAAGACCCCGACGGCGGCAAGCTCTACCACGGGCAGCGCCAAGGCGTGACCTTTGCCCTGGCCGACGCGCTCTGTTGGCTGCTGGCCTCGCGCTATCAGATCCTCGACGTGCTGGAACTGGAAACGCGCGGCCCGGAAGATCCAGTCGCCGCCGAGGGCCTGGACGGCACCCTGCAATTCTTCAGCGACCTCTGCCACACGCAAGCGGCCGCCGCCGCCGGTGAAGTCAGCCGCATCTGCGCCGAGCTGGTCTTCGGCTACAACCGCCATCCCACCTGGAACGACGAAGGCCACACCAACTGCTTCCTGACCAGCGAGTTGGAGGAACTGGAAGAGATTATTCCCGGTATCAGCGCCATGGCGATGGATGTGGTTGGCGAAGACGGCAGCCATCCGTGCAAGGCCGGCCCTTGCGCCGTATGCGGGGGCAACAACGACTTCCTGCGACTGCAAGCCAAGCTGGTCCACTGCCTCAGCGGCTCGCGCCTTGCCAAAGACCGCGCCGCCGAAACCGTCAGCAAGGTGATGATTCCCGAAGCGCTGGATTATCCGGCGTAGAAGCAGGGAACAGGGATCAGGGGTCAGGGATCAGTGAAAAGCAAAATCTCGACCATTGTACAAAAACTGGGTGCCCCACCCTCGCCGCGTCTTTGTTTTTGCGGCTAGGGTGGGATACCACGAACCCAAATCAGCAGGACGATCAACCTGCAAGGCCTCCAAGCTGGTCGTCCATCACTCCCGGAGGGAGTGAACGAAAATAGCCCAGGGTGAAGCGAAGCGGAACCCTGGGTTAGCCAGCCAATTGAACATCGCACCCCGTAGGGGCGCATCGAATAATTATCCAATCATTCACCGGAGGCCCGCATGAGCGCGCAAGAACAAACAGAAGAAATCACCGACCGCGCGTCGATGGAGGTAGACATCGCCTGCGTGGGCTTTGGCCCTGCCACGGGCGGCTTTCTCTCCACGCTCGTGAAAGCCTGGACGGAGAACCCCGCTGATCCGGCCTTCGAGAGCAAGGTTGCGCCGGGAATGCCGCTGCAAGTTCTCTGCTACGAGCGGGCTGATGATATTTCCTCCGGCGTCAGCGGCGTTGTCACGCAAGCCAAGTCCATCCGCGCCAGCTTTCCTGAGTTGAACCCGGCCGAGATTCCCATGGCCGTGCCGGTCAAATCCGAGCGGGTGATGTATCTGCTCGACCCCATCGGCGCTAGCCGGCGCTCATTTACGCTGCGCATGGCCGATAAAACCCTCCGCCTTCTTGGCCCGCTGGTTGGCCTAAAGGACCACGCCTTCACGCTGCCCTGGACGCCAGCATTCCTCAACAAGCACGGCGGCCTGGTCATGTCTATTGGCCAGTTCAATCAGTGGGTTGGCTCGCAGTTGATGGCTACAGGACTCGTTCAAATCTGGCCCGGAACGCCGGTCAGCGCGCCGCTCTTCAACGGCAAAAAAGTTGAGGGCGTCCGCCTGGCCGATCAGGGTGTAGACAAATCCGGCGCGCCCACCGACGGCTTCATGGCTGGAATGGACGTGAAGGCGCTGCTGACGGTGATCGGCGACGGGCCGGTCGGCGCGGTTGGCCAAGCTCTCGACGAGAAGCTCGGCCTTCCCAGCGGCCACCACAAGCGCGAATGGGCGCTGGGCATGAAGTTCGTGATCGAGCTACCGGAAGACTCCAAGCTCGAACCGGGAACCGTCTGGCATAGCTTCGGCTACCCGGAGCCGGAGATCTTCGGCTTCCTCTACGTGCATCCAGAGCGGCTGGTCTCGGTGGGCATCTTTGTGCCCTCGTGGATGAGCGACCCCAGCCGCACCGCCTACCGCTATTTGCAGCACTACATTCAGCATCCGGCGATCTGGCCAGCCCTCAAGGACGGAACGCTGCGCTCCTGGGGCGCGAAGTCGCTGGAGGAGTCGGGCCGCCACGGCGAGCCGTACCTCTGCGGCGACGGCTATGCGCGCATCGGCGAAGGCTCCGGCAGCACCAATATGCTGACCGGCTCCGGCGTGGACGAGGCCTGGGCGACGGGTGCGCAACTGGGCGAGGCGGTCGTTGAACTGCTCAGGGCAGGGAAGTCCTTTACCCAGGAAAATCTTGCCGCCACCTACGAAAAGCGCCGCCGCGCCAGTTGGGTGGAGCAGGGCGCGAAGGAGGCCGAGAACGCACGCAACGGCTTCCAGGACGGCCTGGTGAAAGGCATGATCGGCATGGCGCTGGCGGGACTCACACACGGAAAACTGTCGCTTGGCGCGCATATTCCGCCCGCGCCCAAACAGATTCGCCCCTTCGCCGCGGAATCGCTTGAAGGCCGCCAACTCTTCAAGGCAGTCGAATTGGCGCGCGCGGAGAACCGCACTTTCCACGATGCGCTGCTGACGACGCGCGGCTGGCCGGAGATTCCGCTCGACGGACGTTTGCTGGTGACGCAGCAGGACGCGCTGCTGCTGGGCGGCAAGGTGCAGGCGATGGCTGGCTTCGCCGATCACGTCGTCTTCCGCAACCCGGAACTCTGCAAAGAGTGCGGCGAAATGACTTGCGTGGCGATGTGCTCCGGCCAGGCGATCACCCAAGGCGAGGACGGCCTGCCCGCCTTCGAACGCGAAAAGTGCATTCACTGCGGCGCATGCCTATGGAACTGCGGCAGTTCGCCCGACGGCGAGCACTCGAACATCGCCTTCCGCGCCGGTTCGGGCGGGCTGCATTCGGCGGAGAATTAATGACGAGTTTCGCCCTGCTTTCAGGCGCGGGCTTCACAGTTTCACAGTATCACGGTGATAGGGGGGGAGGGGGTGAGTGCCTTTCTGGTAATACTTCACGCTCTGTTTTGTTAACCTTTCAGTACCTGCGGAGTTTGCTTTCCGGCTGAGCATTCTTTCCACCTGAGATGATTGTGCGCCATGCGCAGTTAATTTCATGCAACTGCTGAGGGAAAAGACGCGTTTGAAGTGGAAAGTGAGGTGTCCTGTAATCGGCGAACGTGATCGATAAATTATGATTTGAAGGATGCGGGCTTCACAGGCTGCGGAAAAAGGTCTTTTAAGGTCGCAAAGTTCACGAAAAACATCCGTCAGGGGCTAAAGCCATGCTGATTCTATGAGCTTTATCGGCACGACTGAAGTCGTGCCCTTTCAAAACTGATGCTTCGATTGAGTTTTTCCGCAACCTGTTCAGCCCTTGAGGGAATGTGAGATGAAAAAATTTGTTGCCGTATTGTTTTTAATGCTCTGCGCCACTGTAGCACAGGCCAAGGATAAGGCCACTCCAGTCGATTATCCGATCAAGGTGCATATTTCTTCATCACATATGCTGCTTGATCCGCGCAATGGCAATGTAACTTATGCGAATGCGACTCTCGATGGGAAAAAGGTCGAGTTAGCCGGTTTTTTACTTGTCGACAGCCAATGGGCAATCATTATTCCAGGCGACTATAAGGCTCGACAATCCAAGAATGTCCACAATGCGGACAGCACGGCGATTCATCAGGAATATGAAGTCATTCTTCCCGATGGACCCGTTTGGCATTGTGTGATTTCCGGCATCTCCGAATAACACCGCCAGTGGCCGAAATGCAACCGCAGGTCCTTCGACTCCGTTTGGCGCAAAGAACGCGCCAAACTCCGCTCAGGATGACAGATTTTTTTGTAAGTCAAAAAGTTACGGCGGCTGCATTTTGCGCAGCCGCCGTAACTTTTTACGTAAGTAGTGAAAGTCCTAGAACGCGCCGGTCGTCTGGCGCAGGCTGTAGGAGCTGAGGGTCTTGATGTAGTTGCCGCGGTCGAAGGACGAGACATCGGGAACCGAGCGGCGGCTGAGGCAGCCGCGCGTCTCCCAGAGCGAAGTGTACTCGCGCTTCTCCAGCCAGTACTGCACGTCGTCCAGCACTCTCTTGATGTGCTCGATGCCGTGAATGTGCAAGGCCGAAGCCATCATGGTGACGCCCGCGCCGGCCATGATGCCCTTCAGCACATCCTCGGCGGAGTGAACGCCGCCGGTGATGGCCAGATCGGCCTTCATGTTGCCGTAGAGGATGGCTGCCCAGTGAAGGCGCGGCAGCAGCTCCGAGGGCGTGGAGAAGTGGAGGGTGGGCCGGACTTCGAGAGTCTCGATGTCAAAGTCCGGCTGATAGAAGCGGTTGAAGAGCGCCACGCCGCGCGCGCCCGCATCCTCCAACTTGGAAACCAGGTTGGGGATGCTGGTGAACGAGCGCATCAGCTTGACCGAAACCGGAATCTTGACCGCGGCGGTGACGGCCGTGACTAGCTCCAGAATCTGCCCTTCGATAAACTCCGCGGTCTGGCTCTTGTCGGTGGCCAGCGCGTAGGTGTTCAGTTCGATGGCGTCGGCCCCGGCCTGCTCAATATCCTGAGCAAAGCGAATCCAGCCGCCGGTGGTGGCGCCGTTCAGGCTGCCCAGGATGGGAATCTTGACGGCTTCCTTGCACTTCCGCAGGTGGTCTAGATAGACCTCCTGGGTCATGCGGTAGTCGTTCAGATCGGGCAAGTAGCCGAGCGACTCGGCAAAGGAGTCAGTGCCGCGCGAGAGGTCATCGTCCAGCGCCTTCGACTCCAGAGCCAACTGCTCCTCGAAGAGCGAGACAAGCACCACCGCGGAGGCGCCAGCGTCTTCCATGCGCTTGACGTTGTCAATGTTCTCCGACAACGGCGTGCTGGAAACCACAATCGGCCCGCTCAGCTTCAAACCCAGATACTGCGTTGAAAAATCGATCATTTAGTTCCTCCGGAAGAGACAGCAACCTGCTCTTCTTTCCGCGCTTCATCGATGGCCGCCGGGGGAGCCGATGGCTTCTCCGGGGGAGCGATGTTGGGCGTTTCGCCGCGACCGGGCATTGCCGCCCTAGCGGAGTATACACGCCACTGGCGCTCCACGTCGTCCTGCGCCTCCACCAGCAGCTCTGCCGCCAGATCGGGATTGCTACGCGCAAGCATAGTGTAACGCGCCTCGCGGTAGGTGTACTCCTTGAGCCGGATTGCAGGAGCCTTCGAGTCCAACTGGAAGGGGTTCTTGCCTTCCTCGCGCAAACTAGGATTGTAACGCATCAGCGGCCAGTAGCCCGACTGGACGGCCAGTTTTTGCTGCTCCAGCCCATGCACCAGATCGTAGCCGTGCGCGATGCAACTGGCATAGGCAATGATAATCGAAGGCCCGTCGTGCGCCTCGGCCTCCTGGAAGGCCTTGGCCACATGGCTGTCGTTGCCGCCCAGCGCCACCTTGGCCACATAGACCGAGCCATAGCTGACCGCTTCCATCGCCAGATCCTTCTTGCTGTTCTTCTTGCCGCTGGCGGCAAACTTGGCCACCGCGCCGCGCGGGGTAGCCTTGGACATCTGCCCGCCGGTATTCGAGTAGACCTCGGTGTCCAGCACCAGCACGTTGATGTTCTTGCCGCTGCCGAGGACGTGGTCGAGACCGCCGAAGCCGATGTCATACGCCCATCCATCGCCACCCAGAATCCAGACGCTCTTGCGGACCAGCGTATCGATAATCGCCAGCAGGTTGCGCGCGTCGGATGAATCGTTGCCCGCGAGCTTGGCCTTGAGCGCCAGAACCCGCTCTCGCTGCTCGTTGATCTGGGGTTCCGTCTTCTGCTCGGCGGTGAGCAGAGCGGTGACCAGTTCGTCGCCGATGGCCGGAGCCAGCCGCTTGACCAACAGCTCGGCAAACTCCTTCTGCTGATCGAGCGCGATTCTCATGCCGAAACCGAACTCGGCGTTGTCTTCAAAGAGCGAGTTGGCCCAGGTCGGACCGCGTCCCGCCGCGTTGCTGGCGTAAGGCGTGGTGGGCAGGTTGCCGCCGTAGATCGACGAGCAGCCGGTGGCGTTGGCCACATAGAGCCGGTCGCCAAAGAGCTGGGTGAGCAGCTTGACGTAGGCCGTCTCGCCGCAGCCCGCGCAGGCGCCCGAAAATTCAAACAACGGCTGAAGCAGTTGCAGATCCTTCACCTGCGCGTGCGAGAGCTTGGAGCGGTCGACTTCGGGGAGTGAAAGGAAGAACTCCCAGTTGGCGCGCTCGGCAAAGCGAATCTCCGGCTGAGAGGCCATGTTGATCGCCTTCTTGCTGGCGTCGCTCTTGCTCTTCACCGGGCAAACCTCGACGCAGACGCCGCAGCCGGTGCAATCTTCCGGCGCAATCTGCAGCGTGTAGCGCTGCTCTTCCATGCCCTTCCACTTGGGCTTGGCCCACTTGAAGGTCTCCGGCGCGTTGGCTGCCGCTTCCTCGCTGTAAACCTTGGCGCGGATCACCGCGTGCGGGCAAACCATGGCGCACTTGCCGCACTGAATGCAAAGATCCTTGTCCCAGACCGGAATGAACTGCGCGATGTTGCGCTTTTCATACTGCGCAGTGCCCGTGGGAAAAGTGCCGCCGGCGGGAATCGCGCTGACCGGAAGCAGATCGCCGTGACCGCCGGCAATCTGGCCCAGCACGTTGCGCACAAACTCCGGCGCCTTGCTGTCGATGGACGGAATCAGATCAAAGTCCGAGTCGGCTGCCGTGGGAACCGCAACCTTTTCCAGGTGCTCCAAAGCCGCATCGACGGCGGCAAAGTTCTTGGCCACCACCGCCTCGCCGCGTTTGCCGTAGGTCTTTTTGATTGCCTTTTTGATCTGCGCAATCGCTTCCTCGCGCGGCAGAACGCCGCTGATGGCAAAGAAGCAGGCCTGCATGATGGTGTTGATGCGCGTCCCCATGCCCACCTTGCGCGCCACCGCGTTGCCGTCGATCACATAAAACTCGATCTTCTTGCGGATGATCTCCAACTGCGTGGTCTTGGGCAGATGCTCCCAGACTTCGGAGGCAGGATACGGCGAATTGAGCAGGAAGACCGCTCCCGGCATAGCCGCTTCCACCGCGTCCATCTTCTCCAGGAAGCTGAAGTTGTGGCAGGCCACAAAGCTGGCGCGGGTAATCAGATAACTCGAGCGGATCGGATTCGGCCCAAAGCGCAAGTGCGAGGTGGTCATCGAGCCGGACTTCTTCGAGTCATACACAAAGTAGCCCTGCGCAAAGTTGTCGGTCTCGCTGCCGATGATCTTGATCGAGTTCTTGTTCGCGCCCACGGTGCCGTCCGAACCCAGGCCGTAGAAGAGCGCACGGACCGTCTTCGGATCTTCGGTGGAGAAGTTGGCATCATACGTCAGGCTGGTGTGGCTGACGTCGTCGTCAATGCCAATCGTGAAATGGTTCTTCGGGGCGGACTTGGTCAGTTCGTCAAAGATGCCCTTGACCATCGCCGGCGTAAACTCCTTGGAAGACAGGCCATAGCGCCCGCCAACCACCGTCGGCTTGGCGAAGGGCAGCGAAGCCTCGTTCTCGGCCAGCACGGTCACGATGTCCATGTAGAGCGGCTCGCCGGTCGCGCCGGGTTCCTTGCAGCGGTCCAGAACGGCAATCGACTTCACCGTCGTCGGCAGAGACTTCAGGAAGGCGGCCGAATCAAACGGCCGATAGAGCCGGACCTTGACCATGCCCACCTTTTCGCCGGCCTTGACCATCGCGTCCACGGCCTCCTCGGCAGCTTCCGCGCCCGAACCCATCAGCACAATCACCCGCTCCGCATCCGGCGCGCCGTAATAGTCAAACAGATGGTACGAGCGGCCGGTCTCAACCGCCAAGCGGTCCATCACCCGCTGCACAATGCCCGGAACAGCGGCGTGGAAGGGCGTACACGCCTCGCGCGCCTGGAAGAATACGTCCGGGTTCTGCGCCGTGCCGCGAATGATCGGGCGGTCCGGGCTGAGCGCCCGCTGGCGATATTCGATGATGTGCTTGTCGTCCACCAAGGCGCGGATCGTATCGTCGCTGATGGGGATGATCTTGCCGACTTCGTGCGAGGTGCGGAAGCCATCAAAGAAGTGGATGAAGGGAATGCGCGACTCCAGCGTGGCAATCTGCGCCACCAAGGCCAGGTCGTGAACTTCCTGCACCGAGTTCGAGGCCAGCATCGCCCAGCCGGTCATGGCGCAGGCCATCACGTCACTGTGATCGCCAAAGATGGACAGCGCATGGGTGGCCAGCGTGCGGGCCGTCACGTGCATCGTCGCCGGGGTCAGCTCACCGGCAATCTTGAACATATTGGGAATCATCAGCAGCAAGCCCTGCGAGGCCGTAAATGTGGTGCCAAAAGCCCCAGCCTGCAACGCGCCATGCAACGCTCCAGCCGCGCCGCCTTCGCTCTGAAGTTCTTCCACGATGGGCAATGCGCCCCAAATGTTTTTCTTGCCCTCGGAGCGCCACTGATCGGCCCACTCGGCCATCGGCGACGAGGGGGTGATGGGGTAGATGGCGACAACTTCGGTCAGGCGATAGGCTACAGAGGCCGCGGCCTCGTTCCCATCCAGGATTACCAAACTCTTTTCACTCATTACTGCTCCCTCATAGCGCGGCCGGAGGAATTGAGACCGCTATTCCGAGTCTCATAGACCGAGCTTCGAGCCGCTGTGATGCAAAGCACATGAAGGGGCCAAAATCCCGCATTATGCAATTAAATTCTTATAATGACGCGTTTGGCGCTCGACCGCCTTCGGGGTATAGGACCGTCCCTATTGCTTTCGCCCGCGTTGTCTCCTATCCTCAATGCAGGTCTAGGATGGAAGGAGGGGAAAGGCATGGCATACGTAGAAACAGATTTAGAGATTGATTGGACGGCTTGCGAGCTAATCGAAAAAGTCCCCGGCAAGGTCTCCGGACGCCCCATCGTGCGCGGCACGCGCATCCTGCCTGACGGGATTGTGAACAGCTACGAGATGGGCGAGAGCATCGAGGAGATACGCGAGGATTGGCCTTCGCTCTCCGCCGCCCAGATCCATCGCTTGATCGAGTTTGCCCACGCGCATCGGCGGGTGGCCCCGGTCTCGGTGACTTTTTCTATTCAACAACACTGAGGGTGCCCCCGGTCCCTCGCTTTTGGGGACCGGGGATGGAAGACAGCCATTTCACTGCCGTCGGATTCACAATTGGAGTATCCCTATGGTGCATGAAAAGCGAGAGATGTTGGCAACTGCTCGAGTGGATGAGC